>Ga0136643_10017985_pt1 | contig 10650 bp, 7 predicted proteins | sample TergutLab28metaG_FD_96883 | JGI IMG/M metagenome (GOLD analysis project Ga0136643, IMG submission 96883) | Labiotermes labralis P1 segment gut microbial communities from Petit-Saut dam, French Guiana - Lab288 P1 (version 3) (version 3) | ecosystem: Host-associated > Arthropoda: Insects >... | reverse complement strand
GTGGATGCAGTGAAAGCAAAAGCGACGCAACTCTTGAACAGCTTAACACAAGATGACCTGCAGCACTGCTTCCAACAGTGGAAAATTCGCATGGAGCGGTGTTGGGATCGGGGAGGGGACTACATTGAAGGGGATAACATTTCGATTGTCTGATTTTTTTCCAATAAAGGGTTAGAGCATGAATCCGGTTTCTTTATTGCCACACCTCGTAATGCCTAACTCTTTGTGACCACAGCTAATGTAGATCATTGATGCCATAACTCCACTCCCACTACTGAAAGTGAATAATGGCAGTCTGCTCCCAGTTCACAGAAAAAATTAAGTTAATGACCAGAATTTTTCTTAATTTTACATTTTTCCCACAATGCCTTATATAAAAGATATATATCTTGTTGGTTCCATAATGTATTGTGACATATTATCTGCTAGTGGTTTACACTGTAGAATAAAAGAGTTAATTTTTAATGGTGTTCTGCACAGAGCACCGATATGTCCATTTGCTTCCTCAACTCAAATGTTCGGGAAACAACAGTACTGGGTAGTTATGTGAGTTTGAAGGAACTTAATTAGATAATATATCACAGTTGGCTAGAAGCTAAATTATTGATATATATAAGTCTAAGGTACAGCTTTACTAAATATCACAGTCGCATTACATATACACCAAATGTCTGGAGAATTGTATCAGCATCAGATGTTTGGTCAAATTATTAATGTTACAGCGCCATACTGTTATTTATAAAAATGGTTATCTAAAAATTAAAATTGATTTTTGTACATCAAATTAGTGCATTGCATTATCACTAATTTGCCCACACATCTGAAAGGTGATGTGATTATGCCAGAACATGCAATGTGTATGTAATAGAATTATGATGTTTAATGAATTGTATCTGAGACTGAAACATGTAGTATTAATTGAAATTGCAACATGACAGATGTTGAAGCATAATTTATATTTGTTTGACTTAACAATATTATTCATATTCCTTTGAGTTTTATATATTCCATTTTGCCTACCATCTGGTGAACCCATGGCTTCAGAGGATGATGGACCATGGCTCATGGACTCTCTGGGAAACCGTGTACAACCATCTTGCAGAAGAGTACCTGACACACTTCTTGCCATGTGATGGTTCTTCAGTGCCTCCATATGCTGGATGTTATGTATATCCCAGAAGTTCCATGCCTCTTCAGGCAGCTAGCAGGTTTGCTGTTGGTGCTATGTTATAACCTGTACCTTATACTTTTTTGTGTTTTAAAAAAGAAATTTTAAAATTATGTGGTACTTTCTGTTCTGTCTGTCCACATGTGACAGTTTCCAGACTACCCTGTTCACTATAAGTAAACTTGATATGCTAAACTTGCAGTGAATTTTGTTAAGAAATTTTTATTTTCTTGTCATTTGTAAGGGCCCCTTGTAGGCCTAAACAAACTTTTGTTTGTATTGTCTGAATTGTTTGATATATTTCATAGAACTTAATATACAGCACTTGTAATGTGTAGGTATGTATAAGTGTTATTTACTTTATTTATTTAAGGATAACTCTACCCACAGTATTACAGGTAATGAAAATAGCTTCCAATGATTCAAAATTATCTTACAAAAGAGTTTCCACTTTGTTGCCTGAATAGAACAGAAATCATTATGCTAGTGTTAATTTATTCGTAAATGGAAAATCAATTTGTCTTTTCATTCAGTAGAGCAGTGTATTAATATTATATGACCGATACTTCTTAGGCCTGCCCGTTCTCCAACATTGTTTCGACAGTCAGTTGTGTTGAAGCAAAGTAGCACATCAAGTTCGCTGCATTCCTCTCCAAACTTACCACAACAAAGTTCTCTTGTTGAGATATGGAGAAGTGAATCTGTGATTCAAGTGTTCATTGACTTCTGGTTAAGTTTTGGAATGCGAGAGATGCCACATGTTCACCCAGGCATTGGGTCACCTCCAAGGGTAAGGACAAGATTAAGCATACATGAATGCTCTAAAGACTGAGGATAATACAATGATCTTCCCTCTCTTTTTTAGATTTGTGCATGATCTTACTGGTTAATTGTTATTGTTAGTGTTACTTTGTTCTGTTCTGTGTGAGGTTCAATAGGGTGAATGCTATAGTGGTCAGGCTTTTATATGTTTCGTGCAAGTGAGACCAAATACAATTTGTTTTACTGCAGCTGTATGTTGTATCCAAACATGTAAACATATGATGTGCAGTGTGACATCTGGTATTGTGACAAATCTTTGGTTGTAGCAGGTTTCCTGAATACTAACCACCTAGTACCGAATATTCTATGAGGAAATTAGAGAATTCAGCAGTTCAGTTAGGTACTGATATACTGCTCTGTCCACGTAATTTACATGTTTTATTTGAGAATGGTGAGTCCAAAGCTATTTATTTGTATTGTTTTTCTGGGTAGGTAACCAGTACTTTTTTATCATTTATGCAAGGTTTATCACGTCTAGTTTATGCACTGTCCATCTTGTCCGTCGATGCTACTGAAGACAAGGACAACACTTTTTTAAATTTTTTATGTGGCTACCAAAAGGACAGTTCATGTAATTTTTATAAATGCAACTTTAATTTTACTGATATTTATTTTTAATTACTGGGGAAACTGTGTAAAGGTTTTGTTAATATTTTGCTGCTTTATATCTTAAATTTATTTTCAGCCATTTTTTACACCAATGAGATGGGATAAAATTCACCCTTTCCCTCAAAATCAGATGCAGCCTCAATCCATCATTTTGCACCACTATCCTGTAAGTCATCTAACATTTGATTGGTATATTGTATAAAATATGTGATAGGATTATGTTGTCAGTATAAGTAGATAAAAGAAACGTAACACACCAAAGTTGTTCTTTGTGAATGAATTTTGTGGTATCTTCTTCCATGTGTGCCTTTGGATCCTTATACTGGTAACTTTTATCCTGTCTCATTTGATTTACAATATATTAACCTTACTTTTTTTTTATCTTCAGTGGACTGTGCATTGTGATATATTCTTATAATAAAAGGCAGCAAGATGTACTGTTTCTTAACTTTATTTTGTTAAACAACTCTACATGTTTTGGACAGACTTACTGTCCATCATCAGGAGTCTTCATAGCGTATTCACACTAGTTATGTTGACTGTCTGCTAGCGAGGTTGCTAGCAGACAGTCAACATAACAAGTGTGACAAATGCCAATTGCTGTGAATACAGTATAAAGACTTCTGATGACGGACAATAAGTCTGTCAGAAACCTGTAGAGTTGTTTACCAAAATAAAGTTGAGAAATAGTGCATCTTGTTGGCTTTTATTATAAGAGGATATTAAGCCACCTATGTCCTTGTTCAGCTGTCTTTTCTAGAAGCGCAGACTTAGGTTTACAAGATCACCACATTCTGTGATTGTGTCCTGCATTCCACCTTTTGAACAAGACACCTATTTTTGTACGAAATGTTAAGTTAGTGATTTGTATTTGACAAGTGGTACAATGAAATCTTGGAAAAACAGCCTTGTGAAATTATAAAAATGTTCCGTTAGTGCCATGAAGATGGGACAGAGTAGGTCTCTGAAACATCGTAACATTTTTACACTTTGATGTGGCTGTCTGTCCAAGAAGAGTTTATTGAATTTTGTCACAATGAAAGCTTCAAGGCATGTTTGATAATTGTAGTTTATTGTTTAGAAATATTTGTTTTTGAAAACTCTTAGTTAAAATGTACAATTAGACAAAGATCACAGAGTTCCTTGTATGTGGATAGGCATGTGTTCTTTACTTTGTCAAGTATAGTTTGGCTTTATTCCCAGTTATGCATTTTTATTTGGAAAGATTAAAGCATAAAGTATTCTTTTTGTCATTTTTAAACCCTGTGTCTTTTTTTTTTGTATTTATTTTTTTTCTGGCTATTTAATGTTTAATCCAACTTAGTTTTCTGTCAGTTTTTCTTATTTGCCAGTGATGATCATGGGAAAGTTTTGTCACTACAAAAAATAACCAGAGGAATAAATATAAAAAAAGTAAAAGTATATTTGTGTACTCATGCTGTTGCTGCAATATAGAGGTCACGGAAAGACATCCCATGGGCGATGAGAATCTCACCCTACTCTATCACCCAACCCAAAATGTCTGTTTTTAGTGGTGGTTGTCACATATGTATCATTACCAATATTCATATGAACAGAATGACATAACAGTTCAAAGGAGACATGGGGAGCGAATTTTAGAGAATTTCTTTCTGTGGCCTCTCTTCAGTATTTGTTGTGTTGTGTAGTTATGTTTGTTGCATTGATACTTCTCTGTCACATGTTAGGCCCATTCAGAGTTACTGCAGCTAATACTAAGAGTGTTTGAAACTATACAGAAAAAGCATTGTAATGTGTTGATGGCATTTGGCCTAAGGTATTTAATATTTTCACAAATTTGTATCTTTGGTCAGCTTCCATTAGTTGTCAGTTTTATCACACTCAACCTAATAATTTTTTTATGTGTGATGTTTTATTTCAGCTTCCTACACTTTATATGCCACATACCTTTCAAAACCAGTTGCTGTCTCAACCCAATATGGCTTTGCCCCAGTATCCTGTAAGTTGTGCTCAGTTTGTTTGGGATTTACTTTCCCAACTTACCCACTCTCCATTCTGTTCCTTCATGTACACTAACACAGACGTTCACAAATCCTAGGTGTCAGGTCACACAGTTGACTATTGTATGCTGGCACCTAATGTTTGTGGGTCATTGATGTGGGTCTTGCTTCTTTTCACTCTTGTGGTACCCACAATTTTGAAGTGGCTCCTAGTTTTTTTTGGAAAATTTCTAGACCTGCATTAACAAAATAAAAGTATTATATAATTTTGATCTAATCAAACCCTAACCACACCCATGTTAACTGCTGAAGTGTGGTAACTGAATTAGGTGTTTCAGGATTGGTAACATTGTGCACACATGAGTGTGTTACTGAGTGAAGCTTTGAATAGTGGTTGTAGTAACAATAAATGTCTGAGTCATAAAATTGCCTTTGGATTCTATTTGTTATAACAATAATAGTGCTTTAATAGATACTGCACCAATTTCATGCATTTGGGAAACAAAGTGTTTTGTGCTGAATGTAGAACCTTAATACTACCGTATAAAACTATTTATTACAAACTCTCTCCCACAGTTAGTGGGAATAAATGAACACACCATGACTACTCTGAGAAGGAAGATAAGTGTAGAAGTGGATCTGTCATAGATCACTAACATTTGGCTCTTTAAATTATTAAAAATGAATAACAATATAAATTTAAACTATGTAATGTCATACCACTCTGGCATTGTACTTTCTGTCAAAGTATGCAACATGAATAATGTATTGGTATGGCATTCGGAGGTTTGTCTGGAGAAAATAACATACATGTACATCACTGAGTACAGAAATACGATAAACAAGTTTACATGAATGGCAGTTGGCCAGACCATTTGCAACAGAAATTGTAACAGTATGGCACCCAGCTATGAACGGAATCTTCAGTAAAATGTAAATATATGGAAAGAGCCCCGAAAGGGAGGGCAGACTATATATTGTATCTAAATTTCACGAGACTCTTGAATAGAATTGGGTGGCATTTCCCTCGTGGGATGTATCTTCCGGTACACTGTTTACGATATTTATGCTCTTCTTATGAAATCATGTTGTAGGATTTGAGGTTCTTGGGATGGGGAACAGGAAGATACGATTTTCTGGGAAGTGACAACTTTCATTTTGGTAGGCATTTCAGACACCTACCCACACCATTTTCAGAATCAGTGAAGCACTTCTATGCATTCTAATAAACTTTACATAGTGAATTATTTTTACTAACCATGAAATTCAGATTCTAAGTGTGAAAGGCTTGACATCTGCAACTGTTATATTATTTCTTAATGTTTAATACTGGTGATGATGCTTGTAAATACCAGTTAGACTAATTTGTGCTGCATTGACCAAGTATGCTTGCCTGCTGCTGAAAGCCTGATGGATGTAGATCAGTTTATGCATTGTGCTAGGTGCAGTCTCTGAACACATTATTAATATTATTTACGGAGGATATGTGTATATATGTAATATATACTCAATTATGTAAAATTAACAATGCTAACATTTTTACAGGATGAGATCTTTGGATCACATTAGTTGAGAGAGATGTTTGTATGCATACTCTGTACAAAATATGAACGGCTACAAACTTATACTTGGACCAGCTTACTATCACATAGTTTTAATATCACAACATTGTAAAATTATAATTTAATGCTTATCAACTTTGTGTATTTTAGAATTTTAATATTGTAATCTTTCCAATAAGGGTGATGCAATACCTAGATTTGTGTGTTGGACTTGTCTTCCTTTGTTAGAAGAAACTCCCTCAGGATGGCGCCCTGGTGCTGAAACATGTAGGAGTTTTAAATGCTTGTCGTGAATTGTATTTTATTAAGTACATGTATTGGTTGATATACCTTGTATTTGTTACACCACTGGATTTCAACATCAAACTTGTACACAGTTTTATTTTTGTTAATACTGTTTTTATATTAATGTGTGTTTTCCAGGACCTCCTGCCTTCAGAAGAGCATATTCGAGTGGTGAGGAACCTTGTGAAACATTTACACTATTTTGCAAACAGCACTGTTGGTGACTTATCTGCAATGGATGAACTTAAAAGGTTTGTTTAAAGTAGTTCTTGACAGTGGTGTCGTGATGGGCACTCTCTGATTTCTAGCGTTCTCACACAACAATCATATTGATTGTATATTGTTGGTGGTATATTTAATATTTGTCATGCTCCTGTAATTACCCGTTTTTCCACATTCAAGTGACTTCTAAGCATTTTGATAACCTCACACTGGCTGTCATTTTGTGTTGTGATTTATCTTGCATTTGTGAAATCAGTCATTCTTTTCGAAGACCATGAACTTGCAGGGCAGGAACACACATCTGAATACAGAAATATCCCTGTTGGGATAGACATCCTGCACAGATGTTGTAGGCTAAGTAGCATGTGTGGAGCTCTAATGTATGAACCACTGTCTGCATTTGAGGGATGAGAGGGAACATTATGTGAAAGTAATACACTTCACTTCCCCATGTTTTGCAACCCTGTTCTAATGCATATTACAATGTGGACCAAGTAGCAAAATATACTAGTGTGGTGAGTGAGTTTTTTTAAATTGTACACAGTGTTGTATTTGGGAAGTTGTGAGTGTATAAACTGATGTGGCTAGTTGGCAAATACATGTATAACATTTTTTTTAGGGAGCCTGCATGACTGGGATATTGAACTATAAATTTACATTCCATTGCATGTGAAACAGAATTCATAATACCCAGCATTTACATGGTCTCTCTGTAAAAAGAATGTGTGTGCATATATTGTGTTTATCATTCCACATGTTATTTCAGGCTGCCTGGTAATATCCATGAGTGAAAGATTAAAAAGTGTTTCATAATGAATATGGAATATCTCATTCTTTTGTGTTGATGCAGAGTAATTTGTTGATTATTAAAAGATATCTGTTTAATAATGCTGTAATTTGTATTCAGGATCATCTTACCATCCAGTCAGGCAAAAGTATATGGATTTATGCGCCATACAATCCATCACTGGCCACTTGATAGCTCTTTCCGACTCATCCTTGAGACTTGGCTGAGTTACATACAGCCATGGCGGTACACTGACTGGCGGCACAAGAATGTTCGAAGTCCTGGCGGTCGTGATAATGAAGACCGTGCTCGTACAGTGGATCGACGGTGGCTTAATTTCATTGCTGAGAATCTCCTCTCTTATACAGTAATATTCAGACAATTATTACCACGTTTTACAAGGCTTGATCTTGCTACACCCAAGAATGCCCATATGCTGTTTCGAGTTACCAAGGTATGGAAATGTTTTTGAGAATTTTCATTACTGAGCCCACAAAGGCTACTACTTGACCCTATCCTGAAGCAAAAAATCCAATCTAAATCCACACGTACTAGTTTTTAAAGATCCATTCGAATATTATCCTCCCCTATACACTGGCTTCCTTCAGGGGTCTTTTCTTTTTGATTTTCCATAAAAAATTTTGTTTATATTTCTCATCTCACCCATGTGTGCTGCATGCCTTGCCCATCTCTTTCGATTGGTGAAATTAACTTATATATCTGTGTCGAAAACATTTAACTTTTGAAGTGTATAAAAAAGTCCCCCCTCCCCAGAATCTGTGTATTTTTTCCAGAGAATTGTGTTTGTTTTACAGGTATTTTCACAGCCGAACTTGAATACGATGCTCAGTGAAGTAGAACATTGCTTGGATGATGTGCCAGGAACAGGCCTACCAAATGATTCTGTCAGCAGAAGGAACACTCCTGAAAGTAATCATCAGGGGCACAAGTGGAATGCTGTTGTACGTCAGCAAGTGTTGGAACTGGAGGGGTCTGGGTATCAGTACAAGCCACTTTTTGGATCTGAGACACTTTCGCAGGTATTCTTCATTGATGGAACATTGAAGCTTTTATTGACAGGTTATTTGTTCATTCAAGAATTTTGTAGAACATATTACCCGGAAGATCCAAGGTAGTATCTGCCATCTTCAAAATAAACTGCAGCTATGACAAGAACTAATAAGATTACAAACAGCTATATAAAGCTCCTGAGTTGAACTCTTTAACAATACATCCTGCGTCTTACAGATTATTTTTTGGTGTGTGAACCCATTTTTATACAAATAGGCCATGTTGAATAATTTTTAAATATATTTTTTCACCCTCATTAAGCAAAGGTTGAGGTGAAATTTTGTTGTGCTCAATTGAGTACTGTGCATGAGATGCATGGTTAGTGGAGGTATAGCTACATTAAATCTTGACCTTGGCATTGGGTGTTGATGAGTGGTTAGCTTTGTGCTCTGAATACTTCATCCTCAAGAAAAGGACCCCATGGCCAGTCAGTCAGGAGGCTGTGTGGACCCAGAGCTGGTCTGGGTTCTGTGGAGAATAGAGAATTACCACAGCTAGGAATCATGTCATGATTAACAGTCATCCACCCAATAGCCTATTCACTGCACTGAGTGAGGTATCACAGCTTTATTTTACTGAAATAACTATTGGGCTCACACTGTCATCACTGTGTGTAGTGAGAATCCAGAGTGGACAGTTTACTTAATGCATCTGCACCCTGTAGAAAGCAGGCAGTGGGTTGAAATGGGAGAAATTCAAAACTGAGAGGTAATTAAAAATTTCCAAGTGAATTCAGAGTTTTCTTAGCAGATGGAAGATGGATAGTGCCATATATGGGATTATTGTTGAATAGTTTAAAACTTCTGCATACACTTTGAATGCAAATAGTTTGTATATTTAATTTAATTACATGAAATATTAAGTACAAATTATGTAACTATAAATATTCCTACTGCACTGTGGTGTCTGATACCCTGTAGTTTGGTAGATGACATTTTGGAGGAACTTGCTGCCTCTTCTTTAGGGCAGATGGCTAAGCCAAGCATGGACAAATTGATTCTGATAGAGGTATGGAGGACCAAGGACCCAGGTTGTGGACAGACCAAGAGGAGATGGTGGCACTAACAAGTGACAGAACACCGTTTTCAAATATTTTGATAACTACATACCAAACTACACAATGACCTGTTCCAGAAATCGGTATTTTTCATTACTACTGCTGTGAAAAATCCCAATTATCATAAATAGGCATAATTAACATATTAGGTGGCACAACTTGAAACTCATTTACAGCAAGGTCTGTATTTTGTAGTGTGGCTTGCACTAAGCAGGTTATGCACTCCTGTTGCAGGGCAATGAGGGAAATGTTAAGAAATACACATTTTGAGAGAGCAACATAACACTCGTAGTGTACCTGTTGAGAGTGAAGAACATATACACAATGACCTAGATCATATACACAGAATGTGTATGTCAAAATTCTCAAATACAGGCATGAAGGAATTTTAGGACAGCCTCAGAAGAGTTGGGAGTTGTGTGAAGTAACATAATCTTCTTCCATAAATGTAGTGTATGACATTTCTATAGAAAATTGTGAATAAAATTAGAAAGTGAATAATTTGGATTGAAATGGTGTATTTAAATAATGTTTTTTTTTTAAAAAAAAACAATAAATAGGTTTTCCAGTTCATGTTGCTGATTCAGAGGGCAAATGAAAGTGCCCGTAACTTGCAGCTCCAGCTGGAGAGGGAATCAAAGAATCGCTCATCAAGTTTCTTCACTTACTTGAAGGACTTGTTCTTCACCAATCCAGTTGGCTGTGATGAATACTCCTTGGAAGAGAGAAGAAAGGTGTCAGCTTATCTGGAAACATGTTTACATCAGTTGTCCCACATATTTGAGGTTAGAAATGTTCCTCCACATGTTTTTTTTTTTATCATACTCAAGCATTGTCATTCACCAGCACCTTATCCAACCAGTGTCAGATATTTGTAATGGTGTACTGTGACAAAAAAATATTCCTTTTCTGAATGCACTTTGGAATGTAATTTTTCTAGATGGTGCCTGTAGCCATATATTGCATTTCCTGGATTATTTGTTGTTCATTTCTTGACCATGAAATACTGCAAACCACTGGTGTGTGGCTAATATTTACTGTGCTGGGAGGTCAGGTAGCAGCAAAGGTACAATGAGTGAAAGTGCTGC
>Ga0136643_10017984_pt1 | contig 10650 bp, 8 predicted proteins | sample TergutLab28metaG_FD_96883 | JGI IMG/M metagenome (GOLD analysis project Ga0136643, IMG submission 96883) | Labiotermes labralis P1 segment gut microbial communities from Petit-Saut dam, French Guiana - Lab288 P1 (version 3) (version 3) | ecosystem: Host-associated > Arthropoda: Insects >... | reverse complement strand
TGTACTCCTCACCCAATATTGTGCGGGTGATAAAATCGAGAAGAATGAGATGGGCTGGGCATGTGGCGCGTATGGGTGAGGGGAGGGGGGTGTATAGGGTCTTGGTGGGGAAACCGGAGGGAAGGAGACCACTGGAGAGACCTAGGCGTAGATGGGTGAATAATATTATGATTAATCTCCAGGAGGTGGGATGTGGGTATATGGACTGGATTGGGCTGGCCCAGGATAGGGACAGGTGGCGGACGCTTGTGAGTGCGGTATTAAACTTTCGGGTTCCGTGAAATGCGAGGAATTTCTTGACTAGCTGCAAACCAGTTAGCTTCTCAAGAAGGACTCTGCGCCATGGAGTAAGTAAGTAAGTATGTGTTTAATACAAAAGATATAACGTAATACAGCTTACGGATTTATAGGGATTATAGAGAAGATCGAAACAATGTATTTTAGGATAGGAACTAACATCTGGAAATGCTTAGTATGGTCGTCAAACACAGAACATTGAACACTTTCGGTCTGGAAGAATGAATTGCGTGTTGCTGTGAAACTTGGTAGCAGGGGCCCTAAGTTTGCTGTTTTGCCCATGTCGTTCTCTGAAATAAAAATATTAAGAGTAACCTAATTGACACATAAAATAAAAAATGAAAATTTGAAAATATTTGTTACATCTGATGACGCAATGTCATATACATACTGCGCGAAATATCTAAAGTGTAATTTGATTCTTCTTAATCACTAATTCTTTATTTCATAAAAGCCTCTTCCAGAAAAATTAAATTAAGTACCAGAACTACTAAGTTCCAGAGCAATAAGCAATTAATTCTTTGAAAACAAACATGTTCATGATTCGTCCTTTAGCGAACACACAAAGCACTTTAGAATAGTCGTTCTTTTCCTAAAATACATTTTCTGATCTCCTCTGTCATCCCTTTCAATTACGTTACATTCTGTATAATTCCGATGTAGCTGCTTTCAAGAACAGTAACGCTGAATGACATTTATTGACCGCGCATAAATACTACATCAGTACAACAACAACAACGAACTGCGTATATACAAAAACCGAGAGTTTGATAAGTAATTTATGATGGCCTACAACGATGAATTCTAAGCCCGTTTGTGAAACGAAAGCATCTACCATTTTTTCATATCCAATCACAAAAATCTTGGCATAGAAGGAAAGCCATTTTAAAGACATTAATATGGCTAAAGAACGTAAGTAATTTCGGGATAATCACGGTTTATTTAATTTAAAGGAATTTAAATATGCAACCAAATTAAGCAGGTCTACTTAAGAAATAAAGTGAAATGCCAACTTGATGCAACAATGTAATTTATTGAAGTTTCTTTAGCTGGACATGTTTCGGGCGCATACGCCCATCATCAGGAGCACTAGATTTTCAGTTGCAGCATATGGTTTTCTGCACCAAGTTTGTAGATGGGTGGTGGTCTTGAGAGCCGCTGCGTAGGTCGTGTGTCCGGTTTGGAAGGTGCCTTGCACGACACCTTCCAAACCGGACACACGACCTACGCGAAACAGGTCGAGCTAAAGAAACTTCAATAAATCACTTTGTTGCATCAATTTGGCATTTCACTTTATTCTATGATGAAGATGCACGGTCAAACAACCCTCAAATTTCCAGATCCACTTATATCGAAACGCTGTCACTAGAAGAGTAGAATTTATGTCCCATGCACTGAAAGAAAGTGAGACAATATCTGAAACTCAGGTATTTTCTTCTGTTTTGTTTAATGAACTGATATCAGGAATATTTTCCGGGTACTGTTAATTGGTGTGGTCCTTCAGCGATGTCAATGTAAAGGAGGTGCAACTGGAACAACAAGTTTACACAGGAAGGCTACAGTTAAAGACACGATGTTTTTAGGCTAGCCTTCACTAAATCAATTTTCCCACTCATAAACTGACGTAAATACTCACAGATGACCTGCCTTTCCACACTAGTGTAGTTACCACTGTGTTATTCATTAGCAAACTTTACGTGCTGGAGTAATTAATAAATGTTGTTAAAAAAAAGTGGTAAACTCTGCGTATGGTGGGTCCGTTAAACACAGGTGAATTTGATGCGCATTGTAAAGGCTTTTATTACATAATTGAAGTCGTTCCGTTCAATAGATGAAAGTTCATTTTTTTCACATTCCATAACGTTCTTACAGCATCTGTGGAATTTCTTCAGGCCAGTGTTGAATTATCTGCAAAATGAAAAGATTGTCAGTAGCTGCTAAGATTGTCAGTAGCTGCTAAGATTTTTCCTCTCGGATTTTAGTGTTCACCTAAACACACCAAATGCCTAACATCAGGACGAGAGAAAGACAATTATTAGAATGCCTGATATCATGGATTCTTCCAAAGGAAGATTTAGCTGATGATAAGTCATCATTAACTGATAAAAATTTAAATGGCTGTATGAGAGTTGGAATTACTAATTGCATTCATAATTTAGGTCAAGCAGTCCAAGCGGAGTTCAGTATGTTGTTTTTTCGAAACGTCAGTCACTGTGTACCGAAATGACACAGTTTAACGTCTCATGGGACTTGAATCTTCAGCAATATCCCTCTCAAAATATCAAATATTGCATCTAATTCTGAGGTGTGACAACCCCGTTGTGTATTTAAACTATAAGGTGAGGTACATTCAGTCCAAAACACAATTATAAATATATGGCTAAATGATGGTGTTTATTAGCAAAGGAAAAACTAAATGTTTCGGCCTGTGGCGACCATCATCAGGTTTTGACAACTTTCTTGCTATAAGAGTCATACATAATATGCATAAACCGCGTGGCGACGTTGAGATCTCATCATCATTATCATATGCGCGCGTTTGTTAAGCTAAGTTAAGACATCCTACCAAACTTAGGTTAACAAACGCGCGCAAATGATAATGGTGATGCAGTCTCAACAGCGCCACGCGGTTATAGCAAGAAAGCTGTCAAAACCTGATGATGACCGCCACGGGCCGAAACATGTAGTTTTTACAATGCTATTAACAACCTTCATTTAGCCACATATTTATAGCTGTGTTTTTGACTGAATCTACCTCACCTTATATATTGCATCTAATATACCAGTCAGTGGGAAGCAGTGTTAAGTGTCATATCGGATTCAGTTACTTCGGATTGAATATTAAAAAAAAATCTCACGCCCATTACACATTTTTAATTAAATGAAGTACTTTATACAATTTATTGAATGCGCCGATGAATGTTGCATGGATATTATTTTTGTGATACAAAGTTAATATGTGTGTGAGATTGTATTGAACCGGCTTCCTTTGGGTTTTGCCTTACGCTGTGTGTATATCTTTTAAAACCTTTTTGTTTATTGAGTCATACATCATATTACTAATTAATTTTGTAAACATGTGTCGAAAATAGACACTGTAGCCTATTTTGCCAATTGTGTTCCTATATCTTGTCATATGATCATCATATTTTCATATGCGTAATATAGGCTAATTTGTGTCTATATATATAATTACACATATAAATTCCCGCTTTTAAACACGAAGTTTCTATTTAACGCATACGGACCAAATTTTGCTGAAGTTTACCGCAAGTCCCGAGTTAGACGAATGTACAGTTTTAGATGCTTACTTACAATTCAGAGGAAAACACTAGAATTTGCTAATTCGCACGGAGTTTTATCTTCAGTATTACACCTTAACGGGAAATAACCTACACGAAAAAACTGGTCGATGAGTACTTCTGGAGGCCAGTTATAGTCCTGACTTGGTATTCAGATGGTTCACCATCTTCAGGCGGTAATGGAATTGGTGAGAATCGGAAATATGAGCGCCATCAGTAGATCTATCGTCAAAGCTGCTATTTCCTGTGGAGGGTACGGAGTTCTTGGTAGAAAGTGGGTTTGCGGTACTCGTACTTTTATGCATTTAACGTGTGATTTTAAGAAGTTGGAATAAAAATTTCATATACGTTAAATGTGGGCTGCGGCTGTATAATTGGTCCAACATGCCGTACAAATTTGACCTTCCTAAAAATCACATTAACGTCCAATGTAGTGCTGTATGTTAGATTTTAGTTCATTGTAGAACAAGAACACAGTATGAAGCAATGCTTTATAGTGAACAATAACTTAGACTCGCAGACGTTTCACACAACAACCAGATTAGCATTAATAAAAAATAAACATTTCTTACTTTTCTAGTACTGAATCAAGTAATTTATACATTTTTCCCATCTACAGGACGGTACGACTTGTCTGCATTTTGAAAATCCTAGTCTTTTCTTCTTCACTTAAGTCCTGAACTGGATATCACGGAAATACCATCCTGTATGATGTCCAGCTAGAACCGCGCTAGATTCAGAGAGTATCTTTCTAAACGTTGGTCCATGTGCGTCTTTATTAGAGCTTAAAGCGTGTGGGATGCTTTGTTCCAAGGATCAGTGAGCGCTATTTTTGCCATTTTGTGGTGTATGTTTCAGCTGTTGGGTGTGTTTTGGGTTGATACTGGATTACGTGCACATTCTGTTAGAATAATTTTGTGTTGAAGGCTTTTCAGTGATATTTGTAGCAACAGCACACACACACACACACACATAATTGTTCGAAAGATTATACGGCTAGGTACTTGTTTATTTTTTCAGAAATTTCGGTAACTGCGGAAGGCGCAAAATCTACTAGCATAAGAGCGTTACGATCAACAGACATATGCTATTATTGTTCAAGTCACTGATCGCAGTTTGAATTCGTATTGCTGCGACACTTGGAAATCCATACTAGTGTCTAATGTGATGAGCTGTATCCTGAAATATTTTCTAGGCCTCTGTTTCAGCTTTATTGCGTCTTATGTGTTCAGAGGTTTGAAGAATGCCGCACCTAGAGCTGCGTTCGATGTGTGCAGTGGTATGGCCTCGACAATAAGAGAGAGCCATATCTGCTTGCGATTTCATGTTCGATACGTCCAATTTTATCCAACACTTCTCTAAACTTTACGTTCTCTGAACCATGCATCATGATACTCGTACACCTACGTGAGAAAGACCAACAAGGTGCACACTTTTTCTTAATAATTTATTTTAAATAATTTATCCCCGACATGTTTGGAGCAAATAATTGTTCATTATCAGGAGGTCGGTAAAAGTAGCTTACAGTGTTTTAACGTGCATCTTTATGAGGAGTCTGGTCGCTTACACAATACGGGCAATCGTATCGTGTAAGCGACCAGACTGCTCTTAAGATGATTGGTAAAATATTGTAAGCTGCTTGTACAGAACTCCTGATGATGAAAAATTATTTGTTCGAAATATGTCGAGGATAATTTAACTGAAATAAATTATTAGGAAAAAGTGTGCATCTTGTTGGTATATCTCACGCACTTCTCTTAACATTAGGAAAATATTACCGTAAAATTGTCGGAATGACGTTCCTTCTTTCATCCTTTATCGAGGATAAACGAGCCCTTGTGTAATATAAAAGCCACTGTCGTCGATTGTATAAACACTTGTCACATTCTGCCCTCGGTTAAACACATAATTACTCCAGTTTCATGCCTCGTTTCTGAACTATCACCTTTTCAAGTCACTGCACCGCGGCATATGGTATTTCCCAGGAATATGCTTTTAAGTCTTTAGTTGTTTCGCAATATAGGGCCACATTCTGCTGACCCGCATATTTCTTCCAAACATAACAAAGCTGGACAAGATAAATTTCCTTAGGATAACCACAAGACATGCTCGTTTATGGAACATTTTCAAGAACTATTCTTTTCAAAATAGTGTTTCGGATGATAAAATTTCATACTACTGCATTTACGACAGCTTTGTTTTCAACTTATTCTAACACTGTTAGAATATCCACTTTTATATATATGCTGTATATTCCTGTAGATTTTCTTGCTTCTTTCTTTGTCATCAGTGGAAAGTCGTACTTCACAACTTGTCGTGTAGACCGGACCACTTAGCCAGATTACGCGCTCTCTGGTGGTCCACATTACACAGCAGGGTACATAGGCTGCCATGCTGAATTTCACAGGATGGTGGCGATATGAACTTGTAAGGTACACACAAAACTTACCAGAACGCTTATAAAAATATGAAAGGAAAAAAATCTGCCTTTTCATTTTACACTTTCGGTATTTATCGTGAATTGGAATCTAAACGCTCTTGCTGTTCCTCGAGTAGCAATTGGATGTCACTGTGACCGCGAATGGACTGCCATTGGACTTCATACATGGTTGCGTGAAATAAAGTGAAATGCCAACTTGATGCAACTAGGTAATGTTATTGATGTATCCTTAGCTCGACATTTTTCGGGTACATACGGCCATCATCATGTGTTTACGGTGCGGATGGTGCCGCGCGGCACCATCCGCACCGTAAACACGACCTATGCAGCGGCTCTCAAGACCACCACCCATCCAAAAACTCGGTGCAGAAAGCCATATGCTGCAACTAAACATCTAATGCTCCTGATGATGGGCGTATGTGCCCGAAACATGTCGAGCTAAGAACACATCAATAAAATTACCTAATTTCATCAAGTTGACATTTCAGTGTATTTCATGAGGAAGATGCACCTTCAAACAACCCTCATGCTTGCGTGAGACTGATAGGATTAACGTAGACCTGTATATCCCAATGAAACGCAACAATATGAACGTATAATCAAAGTGTATAATTATCATTTATGAATGCGTGTAATGTCTGTGGGTCCTCTCGCCTTAGGTTATTTACTACTGTAGAGCTTGTCTATGTACATACAGGCGTAGTGTTTGTTGTTTAATTCCTGTGACTTACGCTTCGGAGCTTTCTGCGTCTCTTTTTTTCTTGTACGCTTTAATAGGCACGTCATTTATTTCTAACTCATCACGTATTCTCTTCTGGTGTTGGTGAATTCTGTAGTGTTCAGACTTCTAATAAAATTTATATAGCCAATTCAGTTGAACATGTTGGCCCATATGATGCATATTAGTGTATATTTCATCAGCTTTAAAACCGTAACTTTTAATTTCTAAATGATATCTGCCCGTCCTAGGATTATGCCCAGCAATATGCTTTTGTATACAAGTTAAAGAATTTTGTATTGTGCTGGAAGAGATCTGTTTCCTTTTCTTGCTAATACGCCCAATTACTAGACCAAATTCTGAGAGCATACATGGTCAATCGTGAACGATAAACATAATTTATTATGTGAGAAAATTATTTTGTCACGGAGTAACCAACTGGTAATTCTAATTTAATGTCACGTGACAATAATATTTTAACACTTTAAACACCGAGTTAAATTCCGTCTTCCATCTTCTGGCATTATTAGGCGCTCACCATATTCTTAACGTTAGCAGAGTAAGGGTTAATATTGTCTCGATCAAAAACAGTCTCATTACATCATGCATTATAAACCTAGCAGAAATTCAGCTGCTTCATAATTAAAATATAAACCCTGTATAATGTAGTGTAACCGTACGTCCTCATTAACAACCACTAACCTTCGACTTCTGTCGGATGCCATCAGGTAACTTTCCTACTGGGTGATATTAATACAAGTAAAAAAAAATCCCTGTACAGACCTGGACAGATCCTGAGGATTCCAGGAGGCTGAGGATCCCATGTTTCAAGGCAGTAGGCACGTGAATGTGGTAAGGTTTATCAGCCTTACGCACCGGCCGCGTTTAACCCCAGGAAATTTTCCTGGTACTCATTTCTCTTGAGTCGAACCCAGGGTCATAGTGCGGCCGACAAATACAATTCGGGCAATGGTTATTGGTCGACAGCGAGATCGCCGACTGGCAGTTCAACATACAGATGAGCTCCAGTCAGGGAATTTCACGCGCTCGATATTTATCAAAGCTCGTAAATATCCAGCCGCAGCGTCATAAAATGAAACATTAGTATCCGTCTGATATACGAATTTTTGGGAATGTAGCGTACAGTTGGATCTCTGAGCTTACACTGTCATATTAGTAAGTGTGTGAGTCGTGTACTGATGTACACTTACAGGGGTGCTGATAAGTCCGTAGCCCGACCAGGAAGGTAAAAAGCTAATGTTTCTGTCAGAATTGCGTGAATTTCCTTCAGCGCCTTGCCTTGCAGAAAAAAAAAACTTGATGACAGCTCGCATCTCGATGTTGTTGAAATCGCGCGCGTTTCTGACATGCTTCCGAGTTTTTTCCTTCCTGGTCGGGCTAAGGACTTATCAGCACGCCGGTATATATCGCTACTGCCCTAATATGAAGTATCAGCTTTGATTATCCTGCATTCAGCAGAAGAAATAATTGCAAGTGTAATTAATTTTGTTCACCATCACTCATTGAGCTCCGATTATGATGTCACCAATTTACAAATCCGAAAGTTTGTAATTTTTCAAGCTAAGTTCCGAAACAGGTTTTACTCGTAAGTCACCTTTGAAACTAAAACACCGTCTATACGCATCATACCGACTGGTCCCCAACACAGCGAAAAGCTAGGTCCCGTTGTGGGGCAGATACCTGACCTGTGGTCATAAACATTTCCCTTCTTTTCAATTGTTTTTGCATGGGAAGCCGAGGACCCTTCAGCGGAAAATTTGTGAGTTCTGCTACTTCGCCACTATCTGGTGGAAAGTAGACTTGTGTCCGCATAACATATACAAAACCAATATGCATCCTCAATTTTCATTCAGCCGCTTGGCATAAAATTAAAGAAATCCACCCCTAAGGAGTTGTTCATAGCCGCTTCCTTCTTATCAAAACATCTGTTAGGTTAAACGACACGAAGTCACTCTTCTTTTCATCTGGGGATAGCAAGCTGGTCTGCTGCAGCAGGTAATTATTGGCAAACCGTTCAAACTGAATGAACACTTGCACAGAAATGTACTAGAAGGTTAAATTTCGGCATGAAAATATTTAAGGATTTAATATGAAATTACATATTTTCATGTATTGTTAAGCTTGAGTCAGTAGCTGAAAATTAGCTTGATAAGAATAATTTACTAATTTGTATTGTACACCAGTAACTAAGAAGTGTCGAATTTCATAAAATTTTACAGCACCATTTGTTCCAAAAAAAATATCTGTATATGGCTTTGAAATTAATCACGATTTTACGTGTTTTAGGTGGGGGGGGTGCACACACACACACACACACACGTATGCACTGAGACTCATAGAGTTTTGACATATAATAGCGGATCTATACTCGAAAATTTTCTGTTACCGTGTTCAGATTTTATATACCAGATGTGTTTATTATACTAATTAAAAGCAAATTCCGAAATTGGAAACAAATCACTTAATTTTGTTTTTGTGAAGACGAAAATAAAAGTTAAAATTTTCTTTGTCGCCATTCTCCAACTCTGTATACCATGAATACGCCGCTAATAAACGCTGACACTCTTTCACCTCCCGTCTGCACACGTTGTGTGGAATACTCAAAGTAAGATTGCTTCCTCTACTTCAAGAAAATTTGTTGCTAGCGTCGGTACAGGCTGAATGAGTAATGATTCAATTTGTCCTTCAGCATGATTAACATATACACAGCTAGTTCTGTGTTGGCTTTGCGATGCAAATCGTTAGAAGGAATGTGTTGCCATTACTTGACTAACCAATCTATCGTCGTCGTCGACATCATAGTAGTGGTAGTAGCAGAAGTAGTAGCCTTTTTCCTTGGTGTCATCGACCCCATAATTTTTTTCTTCTGCATTTCGGGCTTTTCAGCTAATATTCTTTGTGTATTTCCCATATCTTTCATGTCTTCTGCGTGAAATAATTGCATGCCGTGGAGTGAAAACTGTAAAGCTCTTCATTATATAATTATTTCTAGCCCTCTGTCTCTTTTGTACAAACATCCCTCGTACCCTGTATACTCCAGCAACTTCTGCTTCTCTAAATTACGTTTATGTTAATGAAATATATTAGTAATATACATGTTGGGAACGAAACGGGAAAAAAATTGTAGTGTCCATCTAAACCTTGCTTTGAACCACTGCGATAGGTCTTAGCAAGTTGAGGTACATATGTGTAAAGATTAAACTAAATGCATATGTGTTATTCTGCTTTAGGCAGAGATCGATACTGTCAGGTGAAGGAGAAATACCTGAATATGCTGTTTATTGCTGACGTCTACTGGTATTTTTCTTAACTGTTAAGACTGACCCATATTCCTGCCTACAATAGACTGTACATAGGGCCAGCATAAACAGTATGCATGATCATAAAATAAGTTTAGAGCTTGTATATTTTGGGTTGTTTAATTTCATATCCAGAAAGAAATGTTTAGATTGCAATATTCCGCTATGTCGCTATTCGTTCAAAAAATTCCCTACACAATTAAGGCGTTTTTCTTGTTGTGGTGCGAGCTTTCTACTTCGTGTTCTTGAAAGACTGTGTCCTCTTTTATCAGCGATCGCGTCGTAACTGTTTCCACCTCCCATTCGTGTATAAATTTGTTGCTGGTAAGATTTTATTTTCGCGCCAAAAACACCACAATTGCACTGCAAAGAATTCTCCTCATATAATCACAATCATTGTTAAGTTCTTCACCAACAAAATCGTAAGCCATGTGTCTGAAAACATATAACATACCTACTTACTCCATGGTGCAGAGTCCTTCTTGAGAAGCTAACTGGTTTGCAGCTAGTCAAGAAATTCCCCGCATTTCACGGAACCCGAAGGTTCATTACCGCACTCACAAGCGTCCGCCA
>Ga0136643_10017983_pt1 | contig 10650 bp, 8 predicted proteins | sample TergutLab28metaG_FD_96883 | JGI IMG/M metagenome (GOLD analysis project Ga0136643, IMG submission 96883) | Labiotermes labralis P1 segment gut microbial communities from Petit-Saut dam, French Guiana - Lab288 P1 (version 3) (version 3) | ecosystem: Host-associated > Arthropoda: Insects >... | reverse complement strand
TGGCTGTCACTTCCTTAATACCCAAGTAAACTGCAACTTGTCCTCCTGGCTGTCACTTCCTTAATACCCAAGTAAACTGCAACTTGTCCTCCTGGCTGTCACTTCCTTAATACCCAAGTAAACAATAATTTTGACATGGCCCTTTATATTAATGTGTGACATCCATGGTGGCCATCGCGGGAGTCAGTTCCATTTAACCACTCCTGAGGAATGCAGTCTGCTCTGTCACTATAATCTTAGCAAATGGAATTTGTAGATTTCTTATTCTGTTGATTGATAGGTTTTTTTTGAATTTCAGTTTTTGATTTATGTTACTTAGTGATGCTGTTTCAGCTGATGCTGAGTTTTGTGTATTGTTGTTGGTGTAAGATACTTGTTGTGAGAAAAGCTGTCTCTGCTTGTATTTGCAGTAAAGCTTAGCCAAAGTTGTGTTCGGTTGAACAGTATTGCCTCACTATGAGGAGAACTATTTATTTGAAGCTAGTATGACAGTGTAAATAGTACTGTTACACAATGTAATATATATAAGACTGACATAATTTTATGAGACAGTACTAGCAGAATAATCTCTTTGCTGATTTAAAATATTTCTGTGATTTTTTAGAAGCCATAATATTTTTGTCATTGTTGTAAAATATTTTCAATGAATTAAAAACCCAAGTCCTTGTATGTATGCTCCTACTGCCTTGAGTTTGATTCATGACAAATACCTGCTCTTTTGATGAACCCTTTTGGCTTCCTTTGTTGCCATTCTTTCATTTGGGTTAGTATACTGATCAGTGTCTGGAGTTTTCTCGTATATCAGAATTGCACAAATGAAAATGTTTGCGCTTGTATCAATCTGTTACATTTTTTAGTAAGTTTATATCAGTTCCAGTTATCCTTCAGTGGACATTGTGACCTTGAGCTGTACCAAGTGTCTCCTATTTTGGAATAATCAAGGTATGTATCTACTGAAACTTGATGTGGCAATGCAGCAGTTTGTGCAGGAGTGTCTGGCTTTTGCTCAAAGATTTTTTTGTTATGATGGCTGTCATGTAGTAAGTACATTTGGTCATACTTAGTCAAAGTGAATTTATGTTCCTTATTTAGATATGATCTTAAAGGTTTGTACTGTTGTCACATCAGCTTTGCTCCAACTGCTTTACCTCTGGGGGAAGGTATACCTGTTCATGTGATTAATTAAGGTTTATGCTCGTATCTGCTGGGTGGGCTTCATAGCTGGTCTGGATGCTTGGAGAGGAGAAATTTTTGCTCTTAGCCGGACTTTCACCATGATTCCTTGTATGACTAGCAAGGCTGTTTATAATTTTGACCACACCAGACTACAGATTTTCACCCATTATCATCATGAAGTCAAAAATGAAAAATGTGTTGCTCTTGCACAACATTATTAACTTTTCCATTAAAAGTAATGTTGAAAGCATGCATATTTTAGAGGTCTCTCATTGCACACACATTTGGATATTATTTCAAGTGGTACTAGATTTCCTGTGGTGTAAATCTTTCACTGCTATGGAAGTTACTGGTATGATATTTTGATTAACACAAGTGGCATGACATTCTTACAAGCTTTCGTGAAGTTCAGGCTGTTACTTCAAAGCCTGTTAGGGCTAACACAGCAAAAGAAGGTGAAGGCGTTTTATGTGCAGGAACCAGTGACTTTCTTTGCAGAATGTCAGATATTGTAGACACATAAGAGCAATTACTTAATCCATCAGCTGTTGTTTGGGAGATGAGATAATATAATTGGTATAGTGATTAGGCTACAGGCTGGATGATCTGAGGTTTGAGTTGTGGTAGGGGCTAGAGACTTTTCTGTTTTCCAAAAATGTCCAGAACATTCTTGAGGCCAATGTAGCCTCCTATTCAATGGGTACTGGTGTTCTTTCCCAGGAGTTAAAGCAATTGAGCTGTGAAGTTGACCACTTACCTCCTTCGAATGCCAAGGTTAGTGAGAGATAAGAACCTTTTTCAGGTTTTGTTTGGTTATCATACCGTTCACTTCCGAATATGATAAATGATATCTTCAGAATTGCAATTGTTGATCTGTAGAGTAGTTTCTTTGGTTATTTATCACAAGTATATTTGATATCAACATTAGTTTTTAGTGAATGTCAGAAAAGTGCTGCTGCGATATTCACTCTACTTGCTTCCTTGGCCTTTGTTACGTTTTAATGCCTATGAAAGTAAGCATCATGAAAGGGTTTAATTGTGAATCATTTGAATACATTCTGAGCAATGGGAAACAAAATTGGAAGGGATTTTGGAAAAGTATTTTCAGTAGTGTTTTTAGGAATGGCAGAGACATTAGAAAGTGTGTTTATGGCAGCAGGCAAGTATGTTGAAGATGATTATACCCACTAAAACGTTAATGACTTTTTAAATACAGAATTAATCCATTTATTGCCAGACCTGATGCTTCAGCTTTCCTTTCATCAATGCTTCACAGTTTTTGGCTTTAAAATACAAAATTAAATGCTGTGTGATGTATCGCTATCTGTTAAAAATTATCTGTATTGGAGAAATATCAGATATGGGATTTATTTGAATATTGTGCCTTGGAATTCCAAAAATCATTGAAAGAAAGTACATTGGTTCATTTCTGTTTGTGATTTGAACATTCTGAACATGAAGGTGCCAGATATCTGGCTTTGAAGAACAGCCATGTTGTGGTAAGTATGTTTGGTGCTTGAATTTTGTTTTATGTAATATGTGAATGTGTTCTCTGTGGAAGTCATGACATCTATGTTAAGTAGGTGATACACATTACATAATACCCAAGAACCAGTGGTAGATAATAATGGTATGGACTTTTTTGTCATACTCTAAGTGCATGGCACAGAGAATGGAAATGTAAAGTACAGTAGCAGTTTGTTAATTACACATCTCAGCTCATCATAACATATCTGTATATTCTGAAGATGATTGTCTGTATCTACATTACAATTAATTCATTTTTAGCCTTGTAACAAGTTTTATTATGTAGGTACTGTCTGTAAAAGGTCTGTGCCTGAGAAAACTGTGTATAATAGAATTATTAAAACATGAGATGTTTCATACTGCAGAAAAATGGTCTCTTGAAGGTACTGAATGATTGTACTTCCACACAAATTGAAATATAACATGTCAGTCAACTTCCAGAAAACTTCATCACTAAACCATATCAGAATATCTGAACAGCACAGTTTGGGTATATGAACTTCACTATAGCATTTGCTGGTCCCTCCACATGTGAGGGTTCACTAGAATTACACAAGAAACCATTCTCCCTTGTTTCATATCACTTAGGAACTGCAATGAGAATGGTATGCATATTGATTAAGTTAGACATTTATGATGTCTGTTGAGAAAGATTTTGTTTTGTGTGTGCAAACTCCCATACAAACCATATGATGGCTGTGTGATGATTGGCCATGGTTTAGTAGAATGTCTCGCTCCTCTTGTTTTCTATTCAGTCCTAACCTGTTACATTGTCAAGTAAGGACACGTTTGGTGTGCGTTGGTAATTTTTAGAAATTTTGTTAACAGACAGCATAAATGTGTGTAATTTTGTTACAGAGTGTGGAAAACTGCTAAGGAAACTTATGAATTTTTAAGTGGCATATCACAATGAAGGTTCAAGCCAGTCAAGAGGATTCAGATAATACACAGACATTTTCAAAGTGTAGAGAATTTTGGGAATACGACCAATGCTGCAGTTGTCTGTCCATATCAATAACTGATGAAAAAATCAATGCACTTAATTCTGTGGTGCCATTTGGTTGACAGTAAAGAGTCCAATAAATGGCAGAACACTCTTAAATATCTGTAGAATCATATGTCATAACTTTGAAAATTTGGTGGCATGAGTGTGAACTATTCGCTCCATGACATCTTGTCACTGAACAGAAAGGGAACCAACCAAATATTGGTACAGACCTTTCGCAGCAAGTAGAGTTAGATGAGAAATTCATAAAATTAATTATTAAAGATGGTGGAACACAAGTCAGTTGGGTGCAATAGCAAAATGAAGCAGTGTCTTAAAAGTGGGAGTTAAAACAAAGGCATGGCAAAGCAGATTAAATGTGAAGACAGTGCTCATTGCTTTCTTCAACTATCAAGGTTTGGTGCATTATGAGTTTGTTCTTGGTGGTCAAGCCATGAATCAGGAATTCTACCTGACCATTTTTCAATATCTACAACAAGCAGTGTGAAAGAAACATCCAGAACCATGGCTGGAACACGGCTGGCATCATCACTGTGATAAATGGCACACTTCATCTGGGAGTGGCCTAAAAAACAAAACTGGTGGTTTGACAGCCACTCTACAGCCCTAATCCGTCTCATACAGACTTTTCCACTTCCTGCAATTAAAACACAGTTTAAAAAGACATTGATTTCAGTCAGTAAATGGAATGCTACAGCAGCTAGCCCAGATTTTTTTCAAAATCATACCTGGAATGCTGGTAAAAGTGGAAATGTCAGGATAGGGTTATTTCAAAGGGGATAACATTTAATAAAATTTATTTGGCACTTGCTGTGTTCAATTTAATCAGCGTGGAAACGTTTTGAACAGACCTCGTGTCTTCCTTACAGCACATTTTGTTCAACTTCTTAAACAAATGTGTTCTAACAATTAACCTTTTGACGCCGGAATTATTTTTTTAATTTTAGCACACCTGTATAAAGAATGTGAATAATACATGAACCAAATACGTTAGAATTATGAAACAAACTGCATTTTGAAGAGAAAAAAACGGAGAGTATATACCATGTTTAAAATGTTCAGTACCTTTATTTGTTGAATAAATATATAAAATGCAACTTTAGAGGTTAGCGGTGCGGTACGACCACTATAGTTGACATTAGGTGTCTAAAGTTTAAATATTCATTAATTATTTGTGCACAATGAACAGTTTGTACTTTAATGTGGAATCCTTTTATTATATTCACCGCTGCAGCTTCTAATAGTTTCCAAGTTGTCAGAAATAATGATTATATTTTGTATAAATTTATTGTAAGCATAGACCATTATTTGGTTACATTCAGAGGACATGCGTAGCTTCAGTTGTAGAGAGGCTGCAGTTGTGCAGTGTTTGTAGCAGAGGCACTGACAGTGGCAGCCTGGGCAGTTCTTCACAGGGAGGATACATTGGTTTGCATGTCCATGGTATGTGTTCCTCAGTGCCCATGGAGACTACTTATTGCAGACTCTGTTTCTTCACCCAGAAGAGTCTCCAAATATGTTGCATTTGAACAAGTATCATATTTTAATTTTTCTGTCAAGCAGTGGGAGAACACGCAGATACGATAGGTGGTCTTCAGTGCAACAGGTGAAGTAGCGTAATATTGCTGGTGTGCGTGATTTGAAGTGTAGGATAGTGGATGTGAAGTTCCACTCATTTGTACCCTAAATTAATTACAATACTTCAGACATTCAGCTTGTAGCTTAGCCATTATACTGAGTAAGTCCACTGTCCCAGCTCCCAAATAACACATAAGTAGAAGGAACAAATGTGTCATGTTTGGCTTTACCTTGGAAAGTAATCATTTCTGGTATATTAGGTGATGTTGATTTCCAAGTATTCACCTTCATTTTGAAGGACTGTCAATAACTACATACCAGTTGACACTGTGTAACATCCCAGATGTTGAGGTGTGGTGACACTACATCAAAGGAATAAGTTAATGTTCTAGAGGTGGGATAAATTTCTTAGCCATGAGTATTATTGGTCGATCAATGACATACGTATTTTATATGTGACATCTTTGTAAAAAAAAACAGCATTCACAAGGCAGAACAGTGTGTGGGTTGGAACAAATACAACAAATCTCAGACTTTATTGATGAAACTTGTACGGTTGGGGGGAGGGGAGGGGCTGGAATGCTACAGTTACAACCTGTGAAAAAGTATTTAATTAAAATAAATTTATACAATTAAGAAATTATACTTTGGCAAACACACTGATTTTAATTAAACATGAAATAATATGTCCTTCTGAATCCAAGTACTCTTTCAGCAGAGATTTTCTCTGATTTCCCAAATTCACTATGTCTTGGCAGTTACATTCCGTAATATTTCAGCTTACATATTTTATTCTGCATGGTTGGAAATTCTTATGGCAGAACACTCATATTGGAGGGACTGTAATTATAGTGGTGAAAAACAATAAAACAGAAAGGTACAGGTTTTGTGTTAGATACAAATCCACAGCCCACATTATCTGGCTGAAGGGCTTGCACATTTGAGAATGGCAAGCTGCTCTTCAGATCAGCTTGTCCTGAATAGAGCAGTGAAATGAGAACTAGCATATACTCGCATAAGAATCTAAAATGTACTCGTTTGAGGTGGATTATCAGTAATTGATGTCCATCAGTTATATTAGTAGCAGTATTATACAAGTTCTGGTAATATTGCATTGGAAGTGATTCAGAATAAATGTTCCAATATGGCATCAAATAATTGTCTTAAGTATAAACATGCAGGCTGTTACTGATAAGCAAATTGATAAACTTGAAAAATACTTCACAAAGTGAAGAAGTTCTTTGCCCTCCCTTCTCCTTGAAGTTGGAGGTAGAATTCTGAGATCTGTACATGGATCTTCATTTATTTTTATTTCTTAATTTTTTTGTGTACATGCTGGTAATGGTACATTTCAGCAGGTCATGGTTTCCTTTTACTTCTGTCAAATTTATTTTTCTCTGTCAGATTTAATTTATTAGAGAGTTTGATGAGGCTTGCAGTTCTTAAAGTGATGAATATTTCAGTTACCATCCTCTGGGGTACAAGGACTTTTTAGGATGTTATACCATGTAGTTTGTTTCATATTATCTACCATCCAGGAAGACCATCGCCATAAAATTTGCTCTTCAAAATGCCAGGGAACCTGATCTTTGATAAGAAACATGATTCATATAGATGTGAAAACTATGTAACATCATATGATGGAGTAGGGATAGTGTTGCCGGTACAGTGACTAGGCTAAGGGCTGGGCAATCTTGAGTTTTTATCCAGGCAGATGCAAAAGATTTTTGTCTTCAAAATGTCCAGTCCAACTGTGGGGACCACACAGCCTCCTATTCGGTGGGTACCAGGGCCTATTCCCTTGGGGTTGAAATGGCCAGTGTGTGAAATTGACCACTCACCTGCATCTAGTTCTGAGGTTAAGGATCAGTACATACATTTTGTAGATCAAAACTGTCACAGGACAGTCAGATATGAAAGAAGTCACAGTAGTATAATGCACAAGTACAGACAAAACAAGACAAAATGACACAATTCAAATTACATAACAATATAAAACAAATAACGCATACATTTTGTAGATCAAAACTGTTACAGGACAGTCGGATATGAAACAAATCACAATAGTACAATATGCAAGTACTGACAAAACAAGATAAAATTACACATTTCAAATCACATAACAGAATATCAAACATATAACACAGTTTCAGATGGTTTGAATAAGAAAATCATAAACCACAAATCACAAAATACAAATTAAACTTACAAATTACAACCATTAGTGACATACTTTCTATGCATCTGAAATTCAGTAATTGAATAAAAAGAATGAGTAAAAGGTATTTTCATAATATAACCTTAAAATGGAATTCATCATCTCTAATCCTGGTAGGTAGACTAGTGAAGATATACCAGCATAAAAGCACGCCTCTGAAACATGTGAGATTGGTAACAGGCCTGTACATCAGAGCTCTAGTCTTTGTGTCCACATCATGGATTAACATGTTAGTCTGAAAATTTGCCACATTATCCACGACATACACCGTTAAATAAATAAAAAAAAAAAACATATTGACAAGGAGCAGTTAAGGTATCAAATTTCTTGAATAAACCTCTGCATGAACTTTTAGATCCAACACCAGCCTATATTCCATATTATTTATATTATGATAAGCAATGGTTCTAAAACTGATCCCTGAGGGACCCGTGTTGTACATTTTCCCAACTGGGGTAATAATTTTGAGCACTTTGAATTTTTGACTCCACCCTTTGCATCCTGTTGAATAAGTACAATCTAACCAGTTGCTATTTACGCCTTGGATACCACAGTGTTGTAATGTTGACAATAAAATCTCATGATTTAGACGACTGAAGGCCATGGTTAAGGCACCAAAAATTCTACCAACATGCATTTTTTAATTCCAAGCTCGAAGGATGTTATTAGTTAATGGAGCCATACCTCCACTGTCCATGATGCCTTCACAGGGACAACTTTACTTAAGTAATTATACAGTGTAGCTAATGGTAGTGTGTAACTCCATGCCTTGTCTAATGTTTGCCATCCCAAATTGTTTAACCCATATATAAATACACAATGATGTGTCAGTCAAACATCATTGTATAATTATATCCATGCCTTGTCACACACTTACAGACCAAGCTTCTGTTGCAGGCCACATTTGTCCAGGGAGCTTACAAGTGTATGCTGTCTCTTCATGTCTTGAGATTTGATCACTTGCTTTTTGCTGTCTGTTCATGTACTAAGAATTGTACATTGTGGATGTGTTTTTTCATCTGGGCTGTTGCATGGTGTGGGTTGGTTGTTGGCTATGGCACATCATGGAGGAGTGAAGATCTGAACTACCTCATACCAAAAGCCTGAAACCTCACATTTTTCATTGTTGCTTTCTGTCTTGTTATTTAAAATATACCTTAAAAGTTGTTTGCAGGAAGCATGCCACATCAATGAAGATGCTACTCTCTGTCTTAATATTATGTGGCTTGATGCTCTCCCTGTGCAGTTTGCTAGTTCATGACTTTCATTACACTAGGAACAGAAGTTTGCTTGAATCAGTAATTATAACATAGTTTGTTGTGTTTGACAGTATTTACATCCTTTGCTGTTGCCAACATAACAGGATGATGAACATAAAGTTTATTGCTGTGCATTGGTAATGATTTAACAGTCTTTCAATTTCTTTCTTTACATACAAAGCAAGCATAAGGTCGTGTGTGTATGTACATTTCAGCATTTCTGTCTTGTAGCAGGGTGAAAGCTTCAGTATGTAATGCATTTCCCCCTCATGTCAATTCATAACCAAGTTCTACTGCAATGTGGAAATTACGGGTAGTTAAAATTTCAAGCTGAATATACCACACAGTACAACCAAGTTTATTCTTATGCTTACTCACAGATATGCACGATTATGTTATATCTAGCAGCTGTCTCCAATTTAACTTACCTTACAGAATACTTCAGCATGTTGTGAATCTAAACCTATGGCTATCAAATTTAACTCTTTCCATAGGATTATATAATGTAGCCCCAAGTTCAGTCTCACAAGCATCATAGCAAATTCTCAGGATTTTTACAATATCTAACTCCATATTAAATATTTTTATTTATTTATTGTGACAATATTCATGGGCTTCTGCAAGCATGGCGATCTGTTTCTTCATCTTTCCTAGTGTCAGGCCTAAGAGCCACTTAACAGGTAATACAAATGGTGTATAAAGATGAATTTGAATTTCTGTTTGTGTGTTAATATCACAATTGTTCAGTAATATTTACCTTTGGACTAAAATCATATTAAAGTTTGGTCATCTAGTCTAACAAAAATGGATTTCAGTAAAATTATATGAAAGTATTATAAATGCACAATTTGAACTCCTTATGAGTTTATAAATCAAGTAATATATATATATTTTTAAACCAGTGTCATTTATACCTTGTTTTGATCTTTTAAATATGGAAGATTTTAAAAGATTAAATTGGTCAACTTTGTGCAGTTTACCTGCCTACTAGGTGATGATTTCCAAGTGAGGAGGGTAGGCATGAAGGCTATTACTGGACACACCAAAAGGAAGAGGTCTGAAAGAAGACAGTGTCATGCCAGTATGACAGTACCTTTCTGAAAGAGCTTAAGATTTTATTTTTACAAATATTGCTAGTTTGAAGTTCAGGGTATAACAAGAAAGCGCAAAATACTTACGGTCACAAGTAACAGTGTAATATGCTTACTACTGTTGTGGACCCCCTCTTGGTAATTGACTTTATTGTATTATCAATGTAATATTTTCCCTCTTGAAAAATAATGTAGGTATGAGTTTAAAAAAATGAATTTTGTATCTGGTAGTAATATGGGTAGTGCATGAAAACTACTAAGTACTATACATTTTGATGTGGAATTCAGGAAAGCTGAATCTTCACTTATCAGAAATGAGAACCTTACAGAAACACTGAATGAGGCAACTCCCAGCAGAGCATAATTACTCATGTTTAGGTTCATTTGTTACTCTAAAATGCTTAATTATGCTTAGAAATTACATTAACTGCAGTAATAACATAACTATACATCATAACTTAGTTGGTAATAAATCAGCTTATGAAGAGTTCTAGATGACAGTACAAGCATCTCATTGAATTTGGCACTGTAGTATTGAAAAAATATAACAAAGCAGTGACTGCAGTACATATTTGCAAGTCTTCTTCTTCTTCTTCTTTTTTTTTTGTAGATGTCATCCCATTGTGTTACAGAATTGAAAGACAATAATAAAATTTTATGCGTATTGGACCATGCATCATCTTGATATTTGAATAAAGGTTGACCAACTAGATGACACTTGCTTTATTACATATTGCTCAACATGTTTCAGACGTTAATACGTCCATCTTCAGGAGCTAGCGAGTACTTGTTGTG
>Ga0136643_10017981_pt1 | contig 10651 bp, 5 predicted proteins | sample TergutLab28metaG_FD_96883 | JGI IMG/M metagenome (GOLD analysis project Ga0136643, IMG submission 96883) | Labiotermes labralis P1 segment gut microbial communities from Petit-Saut dam, French Guiana - Lab288 P1 (version 3) (version 3) | ecosystem: Host-associated > Arthropoda: Insects >... | reverse complement strand
GGAATTTCTCATATCGAAGGAGACGTATTCTACTGGATTATGCAAGATTTATTCACTTATTGATTAACCCATTTGTCTGCTACTAATGCAAAAATAATTTACTGGTCCAGAAACTGTGGCTGTACTAATAATGAACAAACTCTCTGTCTTAACAATCGACCCAGACCTCTTCCTCGAATTTGGGATTTGTTTGTTGAAAGAGTAATTTTGTGTTACAACGTAAGTTTCAGTGCCTAAAATTGACTTCGAAAGCCCCTTATGAAAGAAAGGCTTTAAAAGGACCGATCGAAGCTTCATATGGACGGGATGCGCAGAACATGCGGCACAGATTGAAAATGTTCTACAGAATGTGATGCATCAGTACATTCAACTTCGCTTGTTTTGAGGTATACAATATGTTACCGGCTGTTATTAACGTGTTTGTCAATATCGGACAGCAATTCTAACCTTGAACAGTAGCAACTCAATACCACTTATGATGTTAGCCAGATCGCAACGGAGACAGAAATCAAGCACGTAGCATCACGTGACCTGGAACTGTTGCTGCGTCTAGAAACTAGAAACTGCACTATCATTAGGTGATAGGAGATACACGTGAAGTATTATGACATAGAAAATGTTCAGTTTATGAAGTTCAATGGAGATACGCAGCTGCACTCTTAAGTATGTATTTACTAAACTACGGTGAATAGAAACGCCCCTTGTGACTACGGGCTGCATTTGGATGGTCAGACTACTCCAAAATTACGCTACGAAACACAGGCTTCTGCTTTAAGTTAAGCTACCGTGATGCTGTGCAGAGAGCTGACCATTCCTCTCACCGTCCCCCACCGCAACCCCGATTAGTTGCAGGTCTGAATATTTGGATGGTGTTACGTCAAAAGTTACACGCTGAGAAGATATATAATTATTGTTTCTGTTGTTCCTTATTTTTATATTTGCACTATACTAAGAACACTGTATTAACCCGTTAATTTTTATTGATTATTTCATTTGTTGCAATCAGGAAGTGTTTTGGAACTGGAACCCACATTGCAGATGAAAGAATTCGCCTAATGCAGTGTCCGTGTAATTGCATGAACTGCACACCGTAGGAGTCGCCGTACATTTACATTAATATTTCCATTCATTTCGCAACCTGTCAGTGTACACTGTGTGTAACAGTTCTACATGTTAATGTGCAGGGAGTGTATAATAACTGAACTGATCTGAGAGAACAAACACCGATCACATAAAGTTTACCAAAATTACAATTTTCTGTAAACAGTTGTGTAACAAGTCGTAACTTTCTTTCATCGGTTGTGTTATGACGTCGATAGAAATAATTGTTACTTTGTACATAGCGAAAACATAAATCGTTACAGACAATTTGGTAATTAACAGCTGACAGCACGAAAAATGTGCACGTGGCTGTAGAATTAGATTAAGAAGAAGACACATATTTATTTCTGTTGAACCTGATGTAGTACACATCGATACCCGCTTTAGTGATACTGCGATACGCCATAAAGTTTTTAGCCTTCACCATCTTCGCTCTGCTGTCAAACAGTTATTAGAGCTGGACACTAATATTGCTGTAACCTTCTGTGTGATTTGTGAATGGCTACTGTTTTGAGATGTGTCCATTTGTGAGTGACTTTAGCTGAGATCTGAAAAGTAAGACGGATTGAAAATTAATCTGCAATACTGTGCTTCTGTATATTGGTTAGTGCGAATTTTAATGATGGAGTTTAAGAGCACGATCCAATAACAAAAACTTATACTAAGGTTTTTACGCTCAGATTGTGTGGTAGACGCCCTCCGCTTCGTTACTAGTAATGCAAGATTCAATTTGTTTGATGACGGAGATAGACCAACCAGTATATGTTAGATTAAAACTATCGATATTGAATGGCCATATAGCACTCTTGGAGATAAATGGCTTCAGGGTTGATGTCTTCGCTGTTCTGGAATATTTCCTGCATTGATTGATGGTTTCGAACATTTCAGGACACTCTGTAGTTCCTATGTCTTGGGTCGAGCAATCAAGGAAGAAGGTGAATTCAATATGAAGTCCAGAAATTTCGATAACTGAACACCAAACGACGCTGCGTAATTTCCTAGAAGAGCGACGACACTATTGCATTGTGCGGAACCCTGAAACCACGCGTTGCCAGGCCGTTACGGTAAATGAAGAGGTAAAAATTTAACGCTAACGCTAACGCTTTACAGTGTTACGTTACGTTACAGTACACCGCCTATCGCTTTTTACTCAAGCGACTAGGTGTCCATCTTGAAACTTCTCCTGAATCTTCAGACTTTGTCACCAACAACTTTGACACTGGATGTTATTCTGAAGCACAGGATAAGTTAAAAATTTAAGGCAAAACTTAGCCTCCAGACAATGCTGCCAACCGTGGGAATTGCTGCAATAAAATATTAAACATTTTTGGGCATTTATGCTAAAGCGATGTTCGCCACAGAAAACTGCATTTTGGTACCGACTGCTTGCAGGTTTACCTTCCCGAAAAAAAAAATTTTCCATCGTCAGATCTGTAAAGAATGGAAGAAGACACTGAACAAAAACACAGATAATTATGTTAGTATAATACTTACCGTAATGCAGCATATCAAATATTGAAACTGATTCAGACATTTGTTTTGCTGTATTGCTTTGTATATTGCCTCTTAAAGAAAATAAAATTATTAAGCAATTTGTAATGTTTGAGGGTAACAAGTGAAACAGAATGTCTTCTGTCACATTCACAGTGTGATTCATAATTTTATGTGTTATATGTTTATATATATTATATATGTCGAAGGCTCTTATTCACATCGATCCGGCACAAATTTAATTGTGACATCTGCTGTTGTGTTAAATGGACCAGTCTTGTGTTCGTGGGTGCTGCTTGCTACCGTGATGTGGCCTTCCACAATCCTGCTGAAGGCTGTGACGTCTCCAGCAGTTGCTATGCCACTTCATTTCCCTATCGACTTACGACTTGCAATATAATGTAAATTTTGTTACGTCAGCATAACTCAGTAAACATGAAAATGTGTGTTAAAATAAGCGCCATAAACTGTACCTTAGTGTAAACGTAACGATGTGTTTGGTTAAATTACTGCTTTGTGAATTTGTTTGAATCACACAATTGTCTTTCCAAACAGATGCACACCGTGCCTAAAATATAACAGTTATTCTGTGAGTGTGTACTGAAGGCGGATGGTAAATTTCCCCAGTTTTCTTATCGGAAATTAGGGTTGCTAAAAGTATCTTTCGAACTTCTTGTGATAATCCGACTTCTGGACCCGTAGTAAAATATCTCAAAGTGTCTATCGTGTTGTAAAAAGCCTAGTGTGGTGACTGGAAGTCCTGTTATGTCATCATTATTTGTATCATTCACACATACATTTCCTTTATAAGGTTATATGAAATTTTTAGCTTTGCAGATGTTTTATGTGACGGAAGGAAGGTGTTGGATTCGACAATCTTTTGGCGCCTGTGTGGATTTCATCACTCGAAGGAAATGTGAAAGCAAGACTTGCTCTTTGTTTAAGGGTAAATAATCATCTCCTATGCAACGCTTCGTTAAAAGTCACAAGGCAGTAATTCAAGAGTTTTCTGCAGTGAAGAATTTACAGGAAACAATTAGAGAAGAGGAAGTAGATAGGCCTGAATATGGAGTGTTTAATTTGGATTCCTGCAAGTTATGATTTTTTAATGCTTTACTTTCAAATTGTCTGTGTTTATATATTCAAAATTTCAGTCGAATCTTTAAGGACTATTGAATATATGAAGCTGACGTCAATACGCGTAGGTGTATGTATTTAGTACATACATATAAGCGGAATATATTTTATATTATGTTCGGGTGTTAATATGAAAGTAATGAAATTTCGTTTTATTTTAATTTCACATTTTGATATCCCTTTTTGACACCTCGACTCCAGATGTGTCAAGGTAGTTCTAGAGAACACGCAGACGTTTGTAATGCCCTAGACAGAACGATTCAATGCACATTTGATTGCAACCATTGACTGCATATTCCCGTAGTTTTAGTGGTAAGAATTAAAATAAAAATTTCTTTTCAGTGTTATTGAAAAATATTTTCTCGCGGGTCATTAAAATCCTTGCACGAAATGTAGGCGATGTCGTCACTAAGGACAAAGATACATGCCACTGGAGGAAGTAATTTTTAGACTCCTTTTGGAAGGCGACAAAATATACCGCTGCTCAACTCTCGAAGTTTTCACACGCCATCAAAATAATAAAATTCTTCCTTGAAAAATTCCCTCCACTGCTACATGAGTATTGTATGCGCGTGGGCATTTTCGGAAGAAAAATCAATTTCCTTCATTGTCCGTCCATCTGTTCGCATTCATCAGCGCCTCTCCTCTGAACAGGTTCCCCTTAAATTTTATATTGGAAGCACAAGAAAACATTTAAAAAATCTATAATTATTTCAATTTGGGGATAAATTATAAAACTTTACATTTAACCAAAGAACGTTTCCTTGTTAGCGACGACATTAATCACAATAAACGTTCTCTTTTCAAGGGAAGTGCTAACAGTTTTGTCATTTCGGACGAAAGTGTGTAAATATTTCTCGCACACACCACAATGTCACGTCATACACTAATTGTCTATCTTGTCCTCAAATTACCAGGAGATGTAGTGATATTCTTCATTATCTGTCAACACTCAGTCTCTTGAATGGTCGGTATTTTTATCATTACACCAAGCGGGGTCTGGTGTTTTTGTATAGTGAAAGGACAGCTTAGAAAAAATAACCATTAAATTGTCTCTACAACGTAATTCAATTAGTGTTGCCAACTTTCAGTATTGCTGAAATGAAGCACAAGTCATTGCTTTGGCTAAAAAGTTTCACTACAATAAACTGCATACCGATACTAATGTTGTGCAGCTGTTAAAACACTGAAACTTAACCATGTATTTCTTTTACTATTCGGCCGCTGATATTACCTTTTAAAGAACATAAAATCAATAAGGGAATTTCTAGTGTTTAAGATAAAAAAAAATGCTGGAGTAGGTCATTTATATAACTTTTCAGACTTGATGTGACGAGAAGTGAACAAATTTGTGACAGCACACAATTAATAATTTGTTTTTTTTTTATAATAATTCCCAGTTTTGTAGTCAAGGTGGAAGGGGAGGTTTTCTGGCTTTGGCATGTAAACTACAATGAATTTTGTAATCATAGACTATACATTAGCAAAGCTACCAATATATGCATTACTACGGTTCAGAGATTGACCTTGATCTAAAGCACGAGAAGTGTGTTGCGCACACTTGTACAATATTAGGAGAACCCACACGTTTATCCAAAGGAGGAATCCCCTGAAATTTATTTATGATGTATACATAGAATACGTGTGATAAAGTGGAATATGTGGATCATCTTAATGTTTAAACTAACAATTTGAGATTATTAGTGAAAGACTTAACATGTAGGATTGACACTGCCGAATTTTGGATTGTTTGTCATGATTTCTGAACAAATTGAAAATTTTATTGATAAGAATAGTAGAACTGTGAAGGAGACAACAAAAAATAAAGTGGTTAAAATTTACGAAGTGTGTTGTTCGTACTTAGAAAGTTGGACTTTGTAGACAGTGGGAATACAAGACTTGGAGGGATGTCTTATTAGTAGTTAAGCTGGCTGGTGTAGTAAGGTATTGATCTTTGAGTATTGGTGTTTATGAAACTGGATATAAAGCTGAGAAATCTAAAGAACTGTGTAATAACCGAAGCATTATTTCGTATACGTTGACGCTAATGGCGAATACAAAAAAGGTTGAAGAATAAAAGACCAACTTGATGTCACTTGCTATTTTATTTCACTTCTTATGTGCTCAACATATTTCGGACATTAATATATCCATAATCAGGAGCTTGCGACTATTCTGCTGAATTACCACATTGGTAGTATTGTTCTTGGTTCGATGTGTGTTGGAGTTTCGGTGAGGTTGGGTTGGAGTGGTATCCGTGTTGCCTGCCTATTATCAATCCTCACACTCTGAATTCTTCCCGCATTCTGATCTCGAGACATGATCATGTACTTAGTTTTATCTGCACTTGCTTCCAGTTCAATCTCCCTAGTAGCAGCTACTAAAGCTTCTGCATTTTCCCTTAGAGTGTGTATGCTTCCTCCCAGTATATTAACATCGTCGGCATAAGCCAGCAGCTGATGTGTACCATTTAGCTATACATACAATTATTCCATCATAACAATCAACTCATTCCAGAAAAACACCCTAATTAACAAAATCGTACGTTCCAACTACTTTAAAACCAATATTATACGTCACACCCCACATGATATCTCAATCAATACCTCCATCTCAAAACGGACTAAACAGTTTCATTCCATCCTGCACAAGCCAGAATATTACGCCGTACACAAATTGCCTCTCTTGTCTTCACATAATTTGGCGTTGAAGTCGTAACCTTGTATATCTGTCAACACAAAATTTGTCCTGAATGTTCGGTATTTTTGTCAATAGACTACATGACTCTGGATGACTTTCTGTAGTAGAATGGCTGAACAGGATTAAATAAATAATTTAATTTTCTCCACAACATTATCTTATCAATGTTGCCAAGCGTCCTATTTTCCACACTGTAGCAGTATTCCTTGTGTTGACTATGCCAAATCGAGTTTCACCGCAGTAACCTGCATACTGGTACTAATGGTTCGCAGCTGATCAAAGTACTGCAACAGATTCATGCATTACTTTTACTATTCCGCCGCTGCTATTGCCTCCTAAACAACGTAAAATCAATAAGAATACTTGTAATGTTTAAGATAACAAATGGTAGGGTAGGTCATTGATATAACTTTTCAGACTGTATATGAAGTAAGGTTGAACAAAGTTATAACAGCACACAGTCAATAATGCGGTTTGTTTTATTACGATAATACCCAACATTGTAGTCAAGGTCGAAGGCGACGTTTCATGACCTTGACTTGATTATTGCAATTCATTCTGTAATTAAACCATATACATTGGCAGAATTGTATACATATGAAATACAAAGTGTCAGTGATCATACCTGACCTAAAATACGATAGGAGTGTTGCGCACACTTGTACAATATTAGTAGAACCCACATGTTTTTCCCGTAAGTAGGACTTCCTGACATACATTTTTTGAAATATGTAGTCTTGTATACATGTGAGAAAGTGGAACATGTAAGTCATCATTAAGTTTAAACTAACAACCTGCTGTTATTACAGGAAGACACAACATATAGGATGTGACACTGCCGAATTTTAGATAGTTGAGTACGATTTCTGAAAAATTTAAAATTTTATTGATGGTAATAATAGTGAAAGGGAAAAAATAGTGTGTATAAAAGTTTACGAAGTGCGTTGCGAGTGGATAGAAAGTTTGACCCTGTACATACTGGGAATATTAAATTGATACAGTTATTATGTTAGTGGTAAAGATGGCTGGTGCATTGAGGAGTTAGTCATTGAGTAATGTATATAAAATGAGAAATTTAGCTGCGAAATCTAAAAGCCTTTGTGCTAAACGAAGCAATAATCTATATAATTCGAATCAACTGGCGAATATAAATTCAAAAATAATAGAGGTCTTAAGATTATTTTAAAAATTATTTGTATAGATGTGCTTTAATACTTTATGAACATCAATAGCGAAGATGCAACAGACCGAAGAACGTATACATATAAGGTTTGCATTGACATTTAGTTTTTAAGTACTGGAATTTTACTGTTCGTAAGGATGGTACACTTGTACCGAAATATATGGGAGATGCTCTTCTGTGGATTTTTATAATTAAATCTGTGAATGTAGTTGTTAAAGGAGACGGTGTACGCTAATATGAAAATTCAGGGATTTGAGAATTCTAAAATGTAATTAATCTTAGATGTAGTGTATTGTGTTTCAGAGAGTAATTTGATTCATTTCTTTGATGACGATGTACCTTCTCATTTATAACGCCACGCCACATCCTATTAGACGATGAGAGGCGAACTTGACGTCAGCTACAGTTATTTTTATGTCCATGTTAGACGTTCTTTTTAACCCAGTCTAAACAAAAAGACCTACAAATGCACATATGTGAAATGTGTTTATCACATGTTATTCACAACGTATATCTTTCAACCACTGTCTCCGTCATTACCAGGGTAGTTTACAAGATTACAGGGAGTCCAAACGAGCAGTTAAAATGCAAAAGTGAATCACTTACTGTTACAAAGCATGTATCAAACTTCCTACATAGTCACTGAATGTCAGTTTATCAAATATAATATCTGAAAAAAATCAATTTCTTTAAAAACTGGGTGTATTGCTTTTTGTAGTTAATGTGCAACCTGTAACAAAAATAAAGTAACGTAGACAAAAATATAAGTTTGTCAGTATATATACCGTATATTCTCAAATCTAATCCGCACCCTTTTTACAGTTTCAGAGGGCTAAAAATTCAGATGCGGATCAGAATCGCGTGCGGATTAGCTTCGCGGTCGTGAGCTGGATTTTGAAAAAATGATAGAGCCGCTGTACGTGCCGTAAGAAAAATACAATAAAATAGTTTATTATTTTATTCATTATTTATAATATTTATAATTTATTATTCATCAGACTCGCCGTCATCACCCATAACTGAATCATCCGTCATCCAGTCACTACCCCATCGTCCTCCCAAAGAACATCTTCGGATCAGCTGTGGTGCGTTTGTACCGTCGGCAGTTAAATGGCCAATTCACACACTGAGCTTTAGTCGGATAACTTTTAAAGCATTGGTAACGTCCAATTTTATTCAATCAGTCTGCCTTGTAGGCAAGGGGCGGTTGAAGGAGAGGTGCGGATTAGAACCGCGAACTAACTTTTTTTCGTTTAAGATATCGGCAAAAACTAGTGCTGATTAGATTCGCGTGAGGATTAGATTCTAGATCGCCATGGTTAGGTACCTGTGTTTTTTTTATCGAGGTGTGTGCAATAAGTGGGAATGTTGCAGACCGATCTTTAGCGTCGAAGTTAAGGAGTGGATTGGAGGGTGTGGGGTGTTTCTTGGGGCATGTGTGACATAGCTGTAGATCGTGATTGTTCATTAACGATCTTATTATTCTATTGGAATAACTGAATGAAATAACTTTCTAATACATTAATACGTCTGCCTGATTGCGCCGATTGAAGTAGTGTCATGATAGTATCAGTGGGTCCGTATTAATATGCATTGTGAAGAATGTGTTAGACATAGGCTGACTGTCGGTTTTTACACGTGGTGTATCTAATGCGCTGTCTATGTCTGAGATCTAGGTTACAATGCATTTTTCCTATATATGAAAGTTTACATGTTTGCCATTCCGCCTGGTAAATGCCAACTTGGTGTTTTGTAACGCTGTTGTTATTCCGTGTACGTATAGTGTTGCGATTGGTGTTCGTGGTTCGGAATTTACTTTTGAGATTTGTTTTGCGAAGGAGATGTGACAGTTTTCGTATTAGAGGGCCGTGGAATGTAATTGTCACCCACATTTTCTGTGTAGAGTTATGAGCATTAGGAGTAAGTGGTGATGTTGTTTTATGAATCATTACACCATGTTCAGTTTCGTAAACAATGGAGATAGGGCGAATTCGTTTGTTTTAGCAATGTGTAATATAATATTATATTCTTATTTAGTATTAGTGGTTAAAAGTAACTCATGCTTTCTGGTTAATAGAAATCGGAAAGCTGCTGTTTTTTGTGTTCTATAGAGCGGGTGGAAGTGAAATGAATCACTGTAATTTTGGACGTTGTTTTTCAGTATATTTACTCTTCAAATTCCTGATTTGTTCTACGTATAAGAAGATCAAAAAACTGTTGTTAATATCTATTTCTTGAATGAGACTGAATTTAAATTATTGTTGACTTATTTGTCTAAGTTTAACGTCTGGGTTGGAGGGACTTCTGTGTGGTCATAAATAACTATTATGTCATCAACATATGTGGCATGAAATGCGACTGAAATTTTGCCTATGTTATGTTTGATAAGTAAGTATTCAAAATGTAGTAGACAAATTTCTGCTATTAGTCTTGATGTCGGTGCTAACATTTCTGATTGTTTATAAAATCCATTGTTATGTTGTAAATGTTACCGATTTAATTCAGGGAAGTGGAACGTATTAAATTTACGATAACTTGTCGTTTTGTGTTCGACTGCTCTGTTTGAACAGAAACCGCTGTCACTATCATCCGCGTTAGTGTTTCACAATGTACAACGTTTCGTCTGTAAGTAGATTGTTTGTATGAAACTGTGTCAGACTGCCCAGACTGTTTCATATTATGAACAGTAATCTGGCAATTTAATCATTTTGGCTGCTTTGTTGTATATAATACTTAAGTATATCTCTACTTGCAGAGGGAAGAGGGAATGGGTTTGGAGGTGGTGGTGGTGGTAGTGATAGTTGTGGTGGTGGTGGTGGTGGTGGTGGTGGTGATGGTGGTGTTGGTGGTGCTAGGGGAAGTTTGTGTTACTGTGGGTCGAATGCCCATCTCATTCTCCTCGATAAAATCGAAGAGAATGAGATGGGCTCGGCATGTGGCGCGTATGGGTGAGGAGAGGGGGGTGTATAGGGTCTTTCTGGGGAAACCGGAGGGAAGGAGACCACTGGGGAGACCTAGGCGTAGATGGGTGGATAATAT
>Ga0136643_10017980_pt1 | contig 10651 bp, 10 predicted proteins | sample TergutLab28metaG_FD_96883 | JGI IMG/M metagenome (GOLD analysis project Ga0136643, IMG submission 96883) | Labiotermes labralis P1 segment gut microbial communities from Petit-Saut dam, French Guiana - Lab288 P1 (version 3) (version 3) | ecosystem: Host-associated > Arthropoda: Insects >... | reverse complement strand
CTAGGCACAAAATACACGGAAAGTATGAGCATGCACTACACAGACAGTGAAGGAAAAACTCACTTGCCCGTAATGGGCTGCTATGGTATTGGTGTTGGCAGGCTGGCGGCATCTGTGTGTGAAGCCCACCACGACGACTATGGCCCAATTTGGCCAATGGCAATTGCCCCATGGCAAGTGCACCTTTGCGCGTTAAAGAGCAATGATACGGAAGTAGCCGCAGCAGCAAACAACTTGTACCGAGATTTGCAAAAAGCCGGAATTGAAGTCATTTTTGACGACCGGGCAGTTAGCCCCGGGTTTATGTTTTCCGATGCGGACTTATTAGGTGTGCCTGTTCGCGCCGTTGTTAGTCCTAAAAACTGCAAAGAAGGCGTTGTAGAAATTAAAACGAGAGATAAATCCCTTTCGGAAAAAATTGCTGTGGCAGATGCACTTGAATATTTGCGTAATTTAGTACAGAGCAAGTTATAAAAAAGGAGCATAAATAATAATGAAATCAGACATCCAAATCGCCCAAGAGGCACAAATTAGGCCAATTACAGAAATTGGGGCAAAGCTGGGCCTTTCTGCAGAAAATCTTTCCCCATACGGCCATTACAAGGCAAAAATATCTGCCAACTACAAAGGTAGTAATAATGCAAAAGTAATCCTAGTAACGGCAATTAGCCCAACCCCGGCCGGCGAAGGAAAAACCACAACTTCTGTTGGGCTAGGCGATGCACTTGCCAAACTTGGCAAAAAAACCGTCATATGCTTGCGGGAACCGTCTCTTGGCCCGGTATTCGGCGTAAAGGGCGGTGCCGCAGGCGGTGGACATGCCCAGATAATTCCGATGGAAGATTTAAACCTACATTTTACAGGAGATCTTCACGCAATAACTACTGCACATAATCTACTTGCCGCAATGCTTGACAATCACATTCAACAAGGCAACGCATTAAATATAGACCCACGCCAAGTAACATTCCGCCGCTCCATGGATATGAATGACCGTCAGCTTCGCTTTTTAACAAGCGGCCTTGGTGGTAAAGCAAACGGCACCCCTCGGGAAGATGGCTTTGACATAACCGCCGCGTCAGAAGTTATGGCGATCTTCTGTCTATCGAAAAACCTGCCAGATTTAAAGGAAAATCTATCCCGGATAGTGGTTGGCTATACCTATGATGGCAAAACTGTAACCGCAGGCTGCCTGCAAGCGCAAGGTGCAATGGCGACCCTTTTAAAGGAAGCATTTAACCCTAACTTGGTACAAACCCTTGAAGGCACACCAACAATCATACACGGTGGACCCTTTGCCAATATTGCCCACGGCTGTAATACCATGGTTGCTACACGCCTCGCGTCAGAACTTGGGGATTATGTAGTAACCGAGGCCGGTTTTGGAGCGGACTTAGGTGCAGAAAAATTTGTAAACATAAAATGCCGCCGTATGGGCCTTAGCCCAAGTGCGGTGGTACTTGTGGCAACTATTCGCGCGTTAAAATATCATGGCGGTGCAGATAAGACTAATTTAGGACAAGAAAACGTAGAAGCACTAGAAAAAGGCATACCAAACCTAGCTCGCCATGTGGAAAACATAACAAAAAATTATGGGCTGCCATGCGTTGTGGCCATTAATAAATTCCCCACAGACACAGATGCGGAAATTGAATGCGTAAAAAAAGCAGCCAAAGCCCTAGGTGTACAGTGCGAAATGTCAGAAGTCCACGCAAAAGGCGGCAACGGTGGCACAGATTTAGCAAAAGCAATTCTTACAACATGCGAACAGGACTCTCAAGTTAAATTTACCTATGAATTAGACAGCTCTCTAAAGGCAAAAATAGAAGCTGTAGCAAAAACTGTTTATCGGGCAAACGGCATCACCCTCACGGCAGAAGCCGCAAGGCAAATACGTAATTTAGAAAAGTTAGGCTACAAAAAGCTGCCTATATGTATCGCAAAAACACAATATTCATTTTCTGACAATGCCAAGCTTTTGGGCGCGCCTACAGATTTTACCGTTACAATCAGGCAAGTTCGCCTTTCCGCAGGGGCAGGATTTGTTGTGGCCCTTGCAGGGGATATCATGACCATGCCAGGCTTACCCAAAATTCCCGCCGCAAACAGTATCGACATTGATGAAAACGGCGTTATAACTGGATTATTTTAACTATTATGAAACATAAAATACACATATTTGGCGCATCCGGTTCAGGCACGTCTACCATTGCAGAAGCTGTTTGTCAAAAACTTGGTTACAAACATTTCGATACGGACAATTATTACTGGTATCCAACTAAAGAGCCTTTTACTGAAGCCAGGCCCATTGAAGAACGCCTGCAACTAATGAGTGCAGATTTGGCAAATGCAGAAAAGTGGGTGCTAAGCGGTTCGCTATTTAACTGGGGCGATTCACTTATCCCACTATTTGAGTTAGTAATTTTTGTATACGTACCCCAAGATGAACGCATAGAACGATTGAAAAAGAGAGAATACAAAAGATACGGCAATGAGACTCTCCCCGGCGGAAGCAGGTATGAATCCACAAAAGAGTTTATTGAATGGGCCGCCGGATATGATTCAGGCCTGCTTACAGGGCGAAGCTTACCAAAGCATAAGCAATGGATGTCCGCGCTTGATTGTCAGTTAGTAAAAATTATAAATCATTCATTAGACGATAGTGTAAACGAGGCTATTGCTGCAATATCAACGCCTTTGTAGGGAGGGATTTTTAACCGTTTGCGAATCCTTACAAATGTGCAATGTATTACAACCGCTTCATAGCCTCATGTATACTGTACATTCGCTTATCAATCACATCAATCTCATCAGCACATGCCACAAGTTCTTTGCTAACGGATTCCGGTACCACATTATCATATTTGTACCGCACCTTATGCTCAAGAGATGCCCAAAAATCCATAGACTGTGTACGTATCTGCACTTCAACGGGCACAAACTGCGTAGCATAAGCCAGGTAAATCGGTATTTCTACCACAAGGTGAAAACTGCGATACCCAGTATTTTTTGGGCAGGAAACATAATCTCGCTCGTAAATAACTCTCATATCTTTCTGTCTGCGCAAAATATCTGCCAAAAACTCAATATCCTTCGAGTAGGAGCATATGCATCTTATGCCCGCAATGTCGTACAAATTTGTAACAGCGCTTTCGGCCGTTAATGGAAAACCGCGACGCTTAAGCTTTTCCGCTATACTCTCTGGAGACTTGAGACGTGCTGCAACATGTTCTATTGGATTACTGTCCTGCAGATTTATAAAATCCTCCAGCAAAATATTTACTCTTGTTTCTATATTTTGTAATGCACAACGATATGGCACCATGTAATTTTTTAACTTGTAAAACTCTTCTTCCGAAAATCGTACAGACACAAACATCTCTCCTTATGTTTTATAGCTTTTAAACATGTATCTTTTTAAATTTAATCTCACACTGTGTACTATACCATAGATTTACCACCGAGTGTGAAAAGTTTTGTATTTAACGACAGGAGCGCGAAGCCAATGCAAGATTATATAATACGAGCAACAGCCGCCAATAATGCTGTGCGTATTTTTGCCGCAAATACCAAAAACTTGGCAAACGAAGCACAAATACGCCACAAAACCACGCCTGTTGCAACAGCAGCATTAGGACGTACACTCACTGCCGCCGCAATGATGGGCGCAACTTTAAAAAATGAAACAGATATACTAACCATAGACTTTCGCGGCAGCGGACCATTAAAAGGCATAATAGCCGTCGCAGATGAAAAAGCGCGCGTAAAAGGCTATGTTATAAACCCTCAAATTGAATTGATGAAAAACGCAAAAGGCAAACTTGATGTAGGAGGGGCAATTGGCATTGGTGTTTTAACAATTACAAAAGACATGGGATTAAAAGAACCTGTTTCTGGCCAAGTAGAGCTTATTACAGGAGAGATTGCAGAGGATATAACTTATTATTTTGCAGTGAGTGAGCAAACGCCCTCATCCGTGTCCTTAGGTGTGCTGGTGGATGTAGATTACAGCGTAAAACAGTCTGGTGGTTTTATGATCCAACTGATGCCTGGAGCAGATGAGGAAATTATCTCGCATTTAGAAAAAATATTACTCACATTCCCACCAATCACTCAATTACTTGAAGAAGGCAATTCACTAGAAGATATTCTGGAAATGATATTTAACAAACATGACCTTGAAATATTGGAAATAATACATCCCGAATTTTACTGTAACTGCTCTAAGGAGAAAACTGAAAAAGCATTAATAAGTATAGGCCATGACGAGTTACAGCAAATTTTAGAAGAAGACAAAAAAGCCAACTTACATTGTAATTTTTGCAATACAGATTATTTTTTTAATGAAGAAGCGCTTCAAAAATTAATTAAGCAGTATTAATCAAGTACGAAAGAAAAGTGTGAAAGAAGTGACCTTCCGCAAGGGGGCTTTGCCCAACTTAAGGAATTAAATCAGAAAGGTGTGCAAACATGCCACACACTGTATTATATAGAAAAAAACGCCCCCGTACATTTGACGATGTGGTTGGGCAAAAGCATGTACTGCGGGCCATATGCAACCAAGTGAAATCGGGGCAGCTTAGCCATGCCTATTTATTCTGCGGAACCCGAGGCACGGGCAAAACGTCTATAGCGCGTATTTTAGCCCGGGCAGTCAATTGCGAAAACCCACAAAACGGCAATCCATGCAATATTTGCGAGTCCTGTGCTTCAATATTTGCAGAACGTAATTTAAACGTGGTGGAAATTGATGCCGCATCTAACAATGGTGTAGAAAATATTCGAGACCTGCGGGACGATGTAAAATATCAACCAGCACAAGGGCAATACAAAGTTTATATAATTGATGAAGTGCATATGCTTTCCAACAGCGCATTTAACGCACTTTTAAAAACTTTAGAAGAGCCGCCTTCCCACGTAATTTTTATCTTGGCAACAACAGATCAACAGAAGCTTCCTGCAACAATTTTATCCCGATGCCAAAGATACGACTTTAGACGAATTCCCCTAGAAGATATGATTACCACTTTAAAAAAATACTTGCATGAAACCAAAGTAGAATTTGAAGATTCGGCGCTTGACTATATCGCCTATCATTCTGACGGTGCAATGCGTGACGCACTTAGTTTGCTCGACCAAAGCCTTAGCCTAAACGGCGATAAACTTACCTACGCACAAGTACTTGATATGCTGGGCGCCGTAGACCGTGCCAGATTATTTGAATTTACCGATGCCCTTAACAACAGAGATAGTGGCGCCGTAATGAGTGTAATAAATACAGCTATGGATGGTGGGCGAGACGCATCACAATTTGTGACAGATTTGATACGCCATTTTAGAGATGTATTGGTTGCAAGCCTGGTAGATAAACCAGATGCTGTAGATTTTTCTGCAGAAATTGCAGAATCCCTGCGGGAACAAGGCCGCCGAGTTCCAGCCTCTAATTTGATGGAGTACATTCACATATTTTCTGAAACCCTGCGAGAAATGCGTTTTGCACCCCACACACGTACAGCACTTGAAGTTTGTGCACTTAAAATATGCTCACCAAGGTCTAATATTCCCCTGCAAGTTTCGGAACCAATATCACCTACTCCAATTATAGAAAAGATTGCAGAAAAACCGCCTGAAAAACCATCAGCCAAAGAAGTCACCAATACAACAGTAGCAACCCTTGATAAAATTGTTGCAGGTTGGGATGCCTTGTGTTTCGATTTTAAAGGACCATTGCGGGCACAATGCGCACAATGCGGACTGGAAAATAACGATGGTAAACTACAAATTATCGTAAGCAGCGAAGCCATGAAAAATATTTTAAAACCCAAAGAAGGCATCATCCGAGAGGCTATTGCAAATAAATTTTGGCTAGATACCCCTCCAAACATTGCCTTTGAGGTGAGAGAAGGGTACAATAAGCCTAAGACCGAGTTACAAGTAAACCCAAAAGTGGTAGAATTAAACCCAGTACAGCCAACACTTCCCGATGAATGGTTAAATGCACCAACAGAAATTGCTGCGGAAGAACCTATACAGCTAAGCACAGATGACTGGACTAATACCCTCGTAGAAGTCCCACCTGACGCGGATGAAGATGACTGGGGAGCATTAGGTGATGTAATAACCGATGATAACTAAAAATGCAATATTAAACTAGAAATGGAGACTAAAATGCCAAAAGGATTTCAAGGAATGCCCGGTGGCGGCATGAACATGCAACAATTAATGAAACAAGCACAAAAAATGCAAAAGCAAATGGCGGAAGCACAAGAGGAATTAGCCAGCAAAACCCTGGAAGTTTCAGCAGGGGGCGGAGCCATAAAGGTTACAGTAAATGGCGAGAAGCAAATTACAGACCTTACAATTTCGCCAGATGTAGTTGATCCTGAGGATGTTGAAATGCTGCAAGACTTAGTAATTTCTGCAGTAAACGAAGCCTTCCGCCAAATGGATGAATCTATAAACTCGCAAATGTCAAAAATAACCGGCGGCATGAATTTGCCGGGCATGTTTTAATATCCATGAATCAGCACATTTACGGCGGGCATGTTGCCAGGCTTATTGAAGAACTATCACGTTTGCCGGGTATAGGAGGCAAGTCTGCACAAAGACTCGCCTTTTATATTATCCACTTGCCTACAGAAAAAGCAGAGGCCCTTGCAGAGTCTATACTCTCTGCAAAGCGCAATGTACGATATTGCTCCCAGTGTTGCAATTTAACCGACAGTGATCCATGTCAAATTTGTGCAAATATAAAACGTAATCCCAAGATAATAATGGTTGTAGAAGATCCACGGGATATGGCCGCATACGAACGCACAGGGGAATTCCATGGATTTTACCATGTACTACATGGTGCCATTTCACCAATGCATGGGGTTGGGCCAAATGATTTAACAATTAAAAATTTACTTCAGCGACTGCAAACTACAGACGTGGAAGAAGTGATTGTTGCAACCAACCCAAATGTGGAAGGCGAGGCAACTGCGTTATATATTAGCAAACTTTTAAAGCCCACAGGCGTTAAAGTAACACGCATTGCCCATGGTGTACCCGTTGGCGGCGATTTGGAATATGTAGACGAAGTAACCCTTTCTCGCGCATTAGAAGGCCGTCGGGAAATATAGCATGGTATATACTATTGAACAAATTACCGATACTTACAGAAATTCTGTCAACAAACAAATTGCACAGGGCTGGAGCGGACCCTTTGTAGTTTCTAAAGGTATTTTGCATGATACTAGAATCCAGCCTGGTTTTATTGCAAAGAAAAATGATGAAATTATCGGATACATCCTTTACAATTTTTCTGATTTTCCCAATAGAGATTGTGAAATTACTGTACTCGAAAGCCTATGTAAAAACATAGGAGTTGGCAGCGCCCTTATAAACGCAGTTATTAATGCAGCCACCGATGCCAAATGCAATCGCGTTTGGCTTATTACTACAAATGATAATATTCATGCAATCCGATTTTACCAACGCCAAAATTTTACCCTTAAAAAAGTGCACATAAACGCACTTGAAATATCCCGAAAACTCAAACCTCAAATCCCTTTAACCGGGTATGATGGCCTACCAATAGCACATGAATTTGAGTTTGAAAAATACATTGAACAAACCTGAAAGGACGACAGCCTTGAATATTATTAAGCGGCTTTTTTCAACCGCATATATGGTAAAACCGGATATGCGCAGGGGCGATATTCCCCCCAGCAAAGAAGCTTATTCAACCTCCTTACTTATTGCAATTCCCGCTATCATTGAAATGGTAAGTATCTCCTTAATGGACATGGTAGATACGATGATGGTAAGCCGTGTAGGCCCACAAGCCATGGCAGCAGTAGGTCTAACTATGCAGCCTAGAATGATATTCTTCTCCATGTTTTTTGCGCTAAATATCGCACTAACAGCAACCATTTCCCGGAAAAAAGGCGCGGGAGAAATGGATGAGGCGCGTAGTTATTTACGCCACGGCTTAATGATAAACGTTCTTTTAGGGTTAGTACTTACGGTTTTAGCATTTCTTCTTGCGCAGCCAATAATGATATTAACCGGCGCCCAACCGGATACACTCGCTGAGGCAACTTCCTATTTTAGAATCACAAATCTATTTTTAATACCACAAGTACTGACTATGACCATATGTACCGCCCAGCGTTCTATTGGCAATACTAAAATCGCACTTAAGGTTAATGTTACTGCAAAAATAATTAGCGTAATACTCAATTTTCTTTTGATAGAAGGACGATTATTTTTCCCAAGAATGGAAGTAGAGGGTGTGGCATGGGCGCGAAGTATCGCGGCATGTGTTGCGTTTGCAATTGCGCTATCTTCCCTTTTGCATAAAGACAGCCCTCTTCGTATCAAATTAAAAGACAAGTGGCGCTTTGAAAAACCTATTCTAATAAGCCTTGGGAGATTAACATCTAACGGCCTTTTAGAGCAGCTTGGTTTCCGTACAGGATTTTTCTTATATAATCGCGTCATTGCAAGCCTTGGTACCGCCGCATTTGCCGCACATGTTATCGCTTCGCAACTCATGATGCTAAGCTTTACTTTTGCGGAAGGAATTGGTGCGGCCACCACTAGCCTAGTGGGACAAAATTTGGGCAAAAATAGACCCGACCTTTCCATTATGTACGGAAAAATCGGGATGCGAATGGCAATTTTATGTGCCTTGGTTTTAAGTACGGCATTTACATTTTTCAGGTTTGAGTTTGCGGCACTATTCTCAACACCGCCAGACCCTTATATTATAACCACCACTGGCGGACTTATTTTAATACTTGCGTTTATTTTGCCTGTACAAACGGCACAGTTGGTAATAGGCGGTAGTTTACGCGGTGCAGGTGATACCCGCTATGTGGCATATACTATGCTTTTGACTGTGGGATTCTTACGCCCATTTTTGGGATTTGTTATGGCTTATCCATTAGGGCTGGGGCTTGCAGGTGCATGGATTGCCATTTCTGTAGACCAGCTGGCACGTTTAGTTATGTTATTTGCTCGCTTTGCCCGGGGCAAGTGGATTACAGCTAAAGTTTAACCCAATTTTTTGTGGCGTGATCAATTAACGCATCTGCCTGTTTGCGGGTTGGACAGTAGGTTAAAATAAAAATACCATCGCTAGTGCCCACTCTGTTGTATATGTTTGCAACTTGAGCGGGATTTACCCCAATTAAAACTACCTTTTTGCCTGCGGCAATCGTGCGTTTGTAAATATCTATCGACATTTCATCGTCATAATTTGTGTATTCACCCTTGTTTACATCGTCTCGTTTAGAAGACATAGTCCACTGAATTGCATGTATGTGCTTTAGTGAAAGCAGCATATCTAAGTGCTGAATTTGCTCGGCCCCATCTAAGTGGTAAATTGTTTGCCCTATTTGGGTAGAAACCCAATCAAGAGACGGCAAAACAAATTTTTCAAACATTTTTGGCGAAATCATTACAGACATATCGCATTGGATTGGATACCAGGGCGTGTCGCTCACTATTGGCATCCAGCCTGTGTACCCACAGTTGGCATCGCCGATAATTTTACATAAGGTATTAAAGTACTCAACAAATTCTCGATTTAGATTTTCTTCTGCCGCCATCACCTCGTTGGGGTATTCGAGCATATCAATCAGCAATTCTTCTCCACGAAGGGAATACAAAACATCATACTGCCCGCCAATGTCTGTGGCTGATACAAAATATCTACCCTTTGAGGCAGCGCAAAAAGTGCGGGTGTGGTTTTCAATTTCCTTATACAGTTCGTGGTTTGTGTTCGTTTTTAGTGTGACTGGGGTGTCCCAGTCTTTTATTATTGGCTCTGCACCAAACCATATACTGTCTTTTGTGAGCTGATATGGCGCACCTAAAAGTGCTGCGTGTACCCCGGGACCAAAATTTACAAATTGGTTGTGTATTGCGTCTAGCCCATAGCATGTGTTGGCAATGCTTGATTCCATCACTTTCATTCGGTAGTCTACAGAAAGCCACTGCTCTTCCAGGCTCGATGGCTGGGGTGGTGCAACCGGGGTGTTACCCATTGGGGATAGAACCGCTAGGTATCCACCCTCGCCTCTTTGTAAGGGCTGCCAAAACCTGCGATGACGTTCTACTTTTACTTGCTTTTCCATGGCTTCAACTCCTTTGATTAAAATGGGGCGCTGCCCCAAACCCCGCCGCTCCATCGAGCAAAGCCCGATTACGCTTCCTCCGCCTTCGCTACGGGTGCACGCTGTGCGTGCAAATAGTTTTTTTACCCAAATGGGGCGCTGCCCCAAACCCCGCCGCTCCATCGAGCAAAGCCCGATTACGCTTTATCTAAATGGGGGCGCTGCCCCAAACCCCGCCGCTCCATCGAGCAAAGCCCGATTACGCTTCCTCCGCCTTCGCTGCGGGTGCACGCTGTGCGTGCAAATAGTTTTGTACCTATGCGCCTAGGATTTTTTGTGCAAGGTCTAGGGGGGCAACTGGGTTGCCATTTTCACGCACACGCATATTACCTGCGGATAGTTCGTCTATTAGCATGATATCGCCATTTTCATCTCGGCCAAATTCTAATTTTATGTCACATAGTTCAAGGCCGTATTTAGCTAGGTCGTCTTTTAAGATACCGCAAATTTTCTTGGTTAAGTTTGCAAGTTTTTCGTATTCTCCT
>Ga0136643_10017979_pt1 | contig 10652 bp, 5 predicted proteins | sample TergutLab28metaG_FD_96883 | JGI IMG/M metagenome (GOLD analysis project Ga0136643, IMG submission 96883) | Labiotermes labralis P1 segment gut microbial communities from Petit-Saut dam, French Guiana - Lab288 P1 (version 3) (version 3) | ecosystem: Host-associated > Arthropoda: Insects >... | reverse complement strand
TGTTGCTCCACACACTGCTCGCGCGATACACTTAGCGAGTCCAGTTATAAACAAAAAAGAAATGGAAGGAAATTATATTCCTCCCATGCCTGGTCTTAAGAGAGGCGAGAACTAAACATGAGTAAATTTAGCTTATGTCTAACATACAGTACATGTAAGAATGCTAAAAGAAAACCACAACAACAAAAAATCAATGTGTGTCAACTACACAACAAGAAGAGAACTTTAGTTCACCAAACTGACACCAGTAACGTGCAAAATACATATACCACAGCAGAGACGTATAATAAAGGTTTTGTTAAAACAAACACAATCTTCGCTGATAAAAATATAATGACACAAAGACCTTCACTGCCACATGTATCTGATACATAGTATCAAGCTGACAGACTTACATGTTGAGCAGTTATTGTTGTAAATATAAATAGAAAAAATAACATGACGCACTTGGTTGAGGCAAAACGCTACAATCCAAAAGGTTGCGGGTTCGATTCCCGATGGTGTCACTGGAACTTTTCGTTGACATAATCCTTCCGGCCCCACTATGGCCCTAGGGTTGAATCAGCCTCTCACAGAAATGAGAACCAGGTATATTTCCTGGGGGGTAGAAGCGGCCGGTGCGTTGGGCTAACAATCTTTCCAACTTCATGCGCCGATTGTCTTGTAATCTGGGGCTCTTAAACTCCTGGAACCCTCAGAGCCTGCACAGGGCTGTACAGGGATTGCTTTACGTGTTAATAATAGCAAAATGTCGTACATTTCAACTCTAGTGCCAAAGTGATACTCAAGAATCAGTGTGAAGTGGGTCGTTGAATGAAAACAAAATCTGACATTCAAAGGGCCGTGCATCATGATATATTGTTATAATAAGAGCTAACGAGATTCACTATTTCTCAACTTTATTTTCGTAAAGAACTCTGCATGTTTCGGACAGATCTACTGCCCATCATCAGGAGTGTCAATACTGTATTCACAGCAGTTGGTGTTTGTCATACTAGTAATGCTGACTGCTAGCAGTTGCGGGGTGGTCCATCCTGACCACGCTAGCAGACAGTCAACGTAACTGGTATGACAAATACCTATTGCTGTGTTGAGACTCCTGATGATGGACAGTAAATCTGTCCGAAACATGTAGAGTTCTTTACCAAATAAAGTTGAGGAATATTTCATCTCGTTGGCTTTTATTATAAGAAAGAAAACAAAATATACTGGCGAAATTACACAGTCTAATTTGATCGCAGTCACCCCGTTGTGTTAGGAAGTATAAAAATAATAAAGCAAGGTACGTCAAACACATCAATTTATTACACAAGTTGGCTACATGTTTCGACCCATGTAGGGTCATCATCAGGCCTTCTTTTTGAATCATGTCTTTAAAACGCTGCCTACATTATTGGGATCCCAATAATGTACTTGGGGTTTTAATGACATGATTCAATAAGAAGGCCCAATGATGACCCTACAGGGGTCGAAACATGTAGCCAACTTGTGTAATAAATTGATGTGTTTGACGTATATTGCTTTATTATTTTAATATGCAGTCTAAGACACATTAAGACAGGGAAGGCCAGTAAATGACCCTAACTGTAATTCCAAAACGGTTCTACAGTTTAATCAGTTTATATTGTTATTTTAATATTATTTAAATGTTGAACCTTCATTTTAATAACTACAAGTCGAGCGAAATTTGGGTACATTAGCTGTTAAAAAAGTCGAAAAGTATTTCACCTGAAGGCAGTACGGTGATTTGGAAACAAGCAGTGAACATGAAAAATAAGTGAATTGTTGATCCGTACAACTGAGGCATACAGTATCGCAAATAAAATTCTTCCAAGTTTCCCTGGTAGTCGGAATAGACATAATTTAGTCATGGAAAACCCTCCTATGGTCACGAGAGTAGTCCGATTTCTTACTGATCTCTAGTTCAAGTAGTCAACTTCAAGATCTGTACCACTTCAATGTACCCTATCTGCCAAGGCTGCTACAGCCGGGTTTCCTTTCCTCATATTCTCACACAGTTTAAATAAAGACAAAGTAATATTTACCTGCAGTCAACAACCGACTCTCCTATGCCGTCTCTTCTTCTACGAAAGCTCCTAATGTTGAGGTAAGGAGACTTTCTCCGTCAACATAAGCGCGACAGTTTGCAGCAACAGCTGTGGCGTAACGTCTTATACAATGAATATTCCGAACTGGAATAGCTCCGTCTTTATAGTGTCTGTTGGATTCCCGGAAAGAGCAAGGTATTAAAAACGCCAACAACCGAATACGGGGCCCACCCAGCCTTCTATTAAAGGGGTACCTGTAGTTCTTGCCCCGGGAATAGAGCTACCAATGCGTAAAGCTGACTACCCACTATCTACTGCCGAGGTTGAGAAAAGTGGAACTACACCTTTACTCCCCGTTGTGCCCTCATGCGTTAACCCTTTTGAATGCCGAATTAAATCCCATCTGCCATCTGCTGGCATTATTAGGAGCTCACCATATTCTCCATGTTAGCAGGATAAGGGTTAAAGAGGGACAACATTAGTCTTCACTCTGATAACACTACCTGTCAGGCTCGCACCTGTGCGGGTTCCAGTAATATCACATCTGTGGCTCATTCGTGGATTGTTGTATTATTCAGTTATATCTACCTACAATTATCCTCTTGATCTTCTAATCTTCAGGCTAATCTTGTTCTTTGGGCTACCCCAGAGACTCAGCAGTAGGCTTCGTCAAAAAGTTGTTTTCTATGTACCCATCTGCACGGCATTATATGGGATAGCGTAGTCAGTGTAGTGACTAGGCTATGGGCTGGAATATACCGGGTTTGAATATCGGCGGTTGCAAGGGTTTTATGTCTTCTCCAAAAGGTCGAGACCTGCCTTGGGGCCCACTCATCAGCCTATTCAATTTCGGGGGCTCTTTTCCGCGAGTAAAGCGGTCGTGGCGTGATGCTGACCATTTACCTGCGTCTAGTGTCGAGGTTAAGAATGAGTAAAGCTATACCTCCGCTTCCCCTTTATATCTTCATGGAGTGTATGAGGACAACTCTATCAGAAGACTGGGACCTTCACCTCGTCTGTGAGAGCAATCTGTCAAGACTCAGTCACTCTTTCACTAATACAGCTTTGTTAAGTATGCGAGGCGCCAACAGAATTCCATGCCAAAATTTCCCTGCCTACACGCACAAATTATATTCAGTAGGCTAACTCTCTGCATAGTTATGCCGTCGCTCAGCAGTGCTGCTATGCGACCGCGGCAGAAAGTAGGCCATCGCTCGCACGATTGTCAGCAACGAATTTTGTTGGACGAAGAGATCCAGTAATGGACATTTCAGTGAAAGTAGAATAATGGTTACAGAGATTGAAAGTACTGGTTACATCGTGTTGAATATGTTTTACAGTGCAGAGCTGTAAATATATTTGATATCGTCCTGCAAAACTGTTTTATATTCTCGTACAAGGCAATGGTTTAAAGAAGGTTTTATGTAATGGAACTTTCGAAAATTGACTGAATTGTGTCTGACGAAATATCGTATTTTGTACGTACGAAATATTGGTTTTAATTTACTGTGCTTCTCTATTAAGAGCAATAAATTTTTATTCACATATCTTTCGTGATGGAATTAACCCTTACCCCGCTAACGTGGAGAATATGATGAACTCATAATAATGCCAGCAGATGGCAGGTGGGATTTAACTCGGCGTTGAAAGGGTTAAAAAAGGGAATAATTTTAAGAAATATTTGTTTTAATCAAACTAAAATACTGGGTATCTCTTCCATCCTACATAACACCAATAATTAAGAAACACAAACAACTGTTATTCTTTCTACGTCTTCGCTGTGGTTGTGAGACATGTCTTCATATTTTGAAAAAAAAAATTAATTAAACGTATGCAGGTACCTATGGATACAAATTTAATAAAAATGTTTGGTGCGTTTTAAGACTGAAGTGAAAAGAAATGTTTTAATAGTGCCAATGTTACAGACGCCGTATATTTTCCGCCTTAATTAAAGCCAACGTTTTCAGGCACATTCGCAAAATTGTGAAAAGCGAATATTGGCTTTGTCATGTCTGTCTGTCTGTCCGTCCACCCGTCCGCATAGAACAACTCGACTCCCACTGGACGGATTTTCATGAAATTTGATATTTGAGGATTTTTCGAAACTCTGTGGAGAAATTCAATTTTTCATTAAAATCGGAAAGAATAACGGGTACTTTACATGAAGACTTTTTTTATCACAGCGTGCTCATTTCTTCTTATAATGAGAAATGTCTCACACAAAATTTGTAGAGAAAATTAAAACACACCTTTTATGTTCAGTAATGTTTTTCGAAAATCGTGCCGTTGATGAGATAATGTGGAAAACGTTCGTGGAGCGGGGCAGGCCACAGTTGGCAATATGGCCCATGCGCATTGCATGCTGGATAACTAAGGCCACAAATACACACACCCGGGTTGTGTAATACTCATTGCTGTTCCACTACAACAATGGCTGCATGAACGCGCCTCAATGTTACGTTATACGTACATTGCCTTGCTTGTTGGGGTTATGTTTGCCTCCATACAAATAGGCTCTGCGTTAGCACGATACTTCCTCCAATATTTTCTATCGAAAGCCTCAAGGCATTACGTCTAAATCGAGATACGGAAAAGAAGAAGATAGAAGAGAAAGTTCTGGACAACATACGCCTGTTGTAAGGTAAATAAGCGAACTGTAGCTCCCGCGACGTGTGATCAATAATTGAACTGTACACACCGCTGCATGACGATCAGGTTATTCGGCATATGCTTCATGGTTGTTGACACAGGCATCCCATAGTTTCGCGAAGAATGATTGTTACAGTACATTACACACAACCCGACAGTACACGCTGTCCGTAGATTCTTCAACATTGAAAGTGTTTCTGTCGCAACCGATTTCGTACTTTTAGTTTGCGTTTCTAAAGCTCATGGTTCTGTGCATCCTAATTCAGAATTAAATAAAAATCCAACCAGATGCAACAGTATGCAGTCTGATTTATTTTACTGCAAAGTCACTGTACATGTTTCGAGTGTCCACTGCACCCATCATCAGGAGTACTAAAAGCTGTAACCGCAGCCTCCGGTACAGGTCATAATGCTGGTACAGCTACTTCCTTCCAACGTGGCCAGGTCCCGTCCTGGCTACGTTGGAGGGAAGTAGCTGTACCGGAGTCTGAGGTTACAGTTTTAGTACTCCTGATGATGGGTGCGGTGACACCCGAAACATGTAGAGTGAATTTGCAGTAAAATAAATCAGACTGCGTACTGTTGCATCTAGTTGGATTTTTATTTAATTTTTAATTCAGTTTACGTTTTTTTATCAGAATGCTTTACACTTATGGAAATAATGGACATATTATTGAAATATGGCAAAATATATAATACGTTTTAAAGTACTAAATTATGCCCAAAAGTTTAGGAGAGCTTGTACTGAGGAAGTACCGCGTTCCTGTTTGAGTAAAATTACTAATGACGTAATTTCAGGATTGCCTTTCAATGTTTAGTCGAACGTCTGAGGACAGCTCCGTCCAAATTTTTGGTTTTGCTCCGTTTATAATTATCTTGCCTTATATATAGATGGTATAAGGTGTTTGCAACTAAACTATGAACTTCCACTATTTTTCAATAGTCAGCAGGATGTCATCGATGTATACTGACATGAAATAAAGCAATAGTTGGAAGACTGGTCATGTTATTCTGAATACCACGAAGACAGGTAATGTAAAAACAGACTCTAAATAATTCTGCACTAAATTTTTAACAGTTTAACAGAGACTGTACGTTAATATTTTCATCCTTATCCGATCAACTGTTAGCTGGAATTGCAACAGCGGGTTGTGAATAAAGACCTCAAACAGGTGTAACAGAATATTTTTGGTGTATTTGTTTATTAGTTAGAGCGATTGCTGGCCACCGCCATCCGTTATAGAGTTAAACCACAAACGTACATTTACGAACCGTTGGTGACGGGTAGGAGGGGTTACATACAGAAATATTTAAACGAGAAAACGGTTAGCAGCAGATAACGGAATTGGGTGACTCACGCTAGCAGTCGAGATGGACAGCGTTATGAGTGAGGTGGTGGAGAGTGTGATAACATAAAACAGCAGGTTACGTGTTGAGAATGAAGTGACTGTTGGTTTTCCGTAAGTTAGAACATGATTATTATTTGATTAACTGAACAAGCTTAGACGTTGCACCTCAGATACAAACACAAATAAATACATCAAACATAGTGAAGACTGTGCGTGGATCCGATGAAACCCACCCGTATCCCATAAGAAGTGTCACCTACCGCAACGAGCAAGTCAGGGCAAACAAGGCACAAAGGAATTTTATATACATGGGTCCGTGCATCGTAAATCGAATTTAATCGTTTTCCAACAAGATGCGACTTATTCAGTTTATTACATTTCTGTAGGCAGCTCTACATATTTCGGGTGTTGACACCCATCATCAGGAGCTCGTACAACTGGAAATACAGCTTATGGTATTGATTAACCGGATCTACTACCATCCGCTCTCGTTGTTGAGTTGGAATCAGTTCCAACTCAACAACAACAACAGCTACCCTCCCTCCAACGTGGCCAAGCTTGGCCACATTGGAGGGAGGTAGCTGTACAAAAAATATGACCAGTATCGGAGACTGTAGTTACAGTTTTGTGTACTCCTGATGATGGGTGTGGTTGACACCTGAAACATATAGAGTGAACTCCCAGAATAATAAATAGACTGCTTTGTGTTGCATCTCCTTGCACAATTATTGATATCTATCGTTAGACGTTCTGTGCGCCAAATGTAATTCTTGATGCCGCAGCCTATGTAACTGTAACCGTCCAATTGTTAAACTGCATTCTCACGGTCTGGGTATTTTGATACGAGCTGGCTTTAAAATGCTGCTTAACGTCTTTCGATTTTTCTTCTTATAAAATACGTTGGATTTCTCTTATTATCTAGCGAAATGGCTTCTGGATCTCTCATTCAGACGACTGCATTCTGATTTCGAGAGTACACTCTTTTAAACTCCAGGTGAAAGGTACAGATTACACACTATCATTGCGCGGTTTACGGAGCAGATTGGCAACCAATAACGAGTCTGACCCACTTCCTACAAAGGCCCGTTTCGAATTCCAGCTGAGAACCGGCTGCACTAACCGGAGACTTCTGCAATTTATTTCTTGTACTGTACGTCGTAGGGGAAATGACCATTTCAAATTCATCCGTGATGCAACACATCAGCAGCTGATACAGAATAAAGCATGACGGAATGAACGAGAAATTCCATTATTCCGAAGACTGTAGCTATGTTACGTTGAACAAAATAAAATGTCCTTGAGGCCACGGAGTAATCCAATGTTTTGCGATTTGGGTGTGAGCAGATTTAATTGACATCAGACACTCATAAAATTGGAGCCCTCAAGGAATAGAATAAAAGAAAACAGAACAGCGGCTCGAAATAATTTGACGCATTTAAAACGTAATTGACTTGGGACGCGCTTCGTTTCTTGTAATATCAACGACGCTGCATAATTCACGTGAAGTCAATTACGTGGATAAAAATGAAGGACGGCTCTGAATTAGAAGTCTTGTGGTTTCCGTGACGTAAATTATGAAGTGATGTGTTTTTACCGTTTTTGTATGTGAAGCTTAATGTGTCGCTCTGAGAGGACATTTAATGATTGGTGTTTTAGTAGAGGATGCTGAGGGTACCTAAGCGGGAGGTTGTAAGAGAAAACTGAAGAGGATTGAATAATCCGGATCTTGAATGTTTTGGGTTCTGTCCGTCCTTCTGTCTGTCAACTTCTGTCCTGTCCTTATATGCCACTGTGGCCCAGGTCCTCCCGCTTTTCAGATTTAAGGATGATGATTGGAGACGTGTAGTATAACCTTCTTGGAGACATGTGGTATAACCTTCTTGGAGACATGTGGTATGACCTTCTTGGAGACATCTGGCATGACCTTCTTGGAGACATGTGGTATGACCTTCTTGGAGACATGTGGTATGACCTTCTTGGAGACATGTGGTATGACCTTCTTGGAAGAAGGATCGGTGTGTCCTAAAGACTCCTTTCTGCACTGGACAACATAAACCCCGTACAGATTTGTATAGACATACAGCAATGTCCATCGTGCCATCTGAACCCACGATCCCAGTATTGGAACTGTAGGAGAGAGTAGGGGTTACACATCGGATTCTTTTGTGCTAATTGATGCGTATGTAGTCTTCTTCATTATTTTCAATCAAATGCTGGGAAGCGCTACACTAGCGCTTGTTATACGTACGTAGGCATGTTTTGATGTTACACCAAGATCATCTTCTGAAGATATGTACAGAAGAACGACAATAACGGAGTGATTCTCTCTCGCCGAGACTTCGTGATGTTATCCTCATTGCTGCACCGTGCATTTCGTAGAATCACTTTAATTATCAACCAACAAATGCACTATATAAAATTTCACACTAAAACACTTAAAATCGCTGCGACGTGTTTCGATCCTAAGATCATCCTCAGGGAGTTACGTTGTTCCTTGCTAAGAGCCAGTCTTTCACTATGTAACACACGACGCACACCATAGCCAGACGCATTCCCAACAACGTACTCTCACACAACACGATATGCTGCCACAACACCCTGTTAGTATAATGGAATTATTTTGTGAATGTTTTTAAAATGACTTTAGCAAGGAACAACGTAGCTCCCTGAGGATCTTAGGATCGAAATATGTCGGAGCGATTTTAAGTGTTTTAATGTGAAATGTTATATAGTGCGTTTGTTGGTTAATAATTAAAGTGATTCGTGATGTTATATTATCGTTTAGGCCTACTGGTCTCTCTGAAGTGAAGTTACATGCAGTTAGGTGCCCAACTTTGCCTGTGTTCCAACCGGTCCCCAGTGCCACTAACCGACGCACTTAAATTCGTTTTATATTTCAAGGCCACTGAGGTGAACGGTGTGGCGCATCCGTGACGAGTAAGCTGGCAAGTATGTAGCCAGTAGATGTCCAGGGGCATGAATGTTTGTTGAGAGTGTTGTGATCTTTAGGTGAGTTATCCCCGTTGTGTTCATTAGCATAAGCAAAGAATAAGTTAAAATAAGTCGAAACACAACTAGTATCATGATAGTAGTTGTGTTTCGACTTACTTAAACTTATTCTTTGCTTATGAGAGTGTTGTGTGTTGTCAGGTAGAGGTGTCTGCGTCGGGGTGATCACTCGTCCGTAGGAGTCCTACCGAGTGCAATGTGTCTGAGTGATTGTGATCTCAGAAACTCGACAATGAGGACGACAAGTCCGAAGAATGCTGTCGAGTCACGAATAAAAATGTCGTACTGAAGGAAGCAGAAGCAGCCGTGTCCTGTTACAAGATAACGTTCCACTTTTAACGTGGTGAGAACAGTACAGTCGTGGAATATATGAAAATACCCAATAATTCGTCCCATGTTCGATGTGGAAACTTCCTGAATTGAAGTCAAACCGTTAGCCTGCAGGTGTCAAACCATGAGGCTGCTGGAATTCCAAGTCGACTCCTGTCTGTCACGTCAGTGCGTCAGAATCGAGTCAGTTGCCGTTCACAGCCATACCATAATACCGATCTGTTCTGCGCTGCATTGACAAATAAAATTACACATTAGCCACGTGCTGTACACATCCAGAAGAAACTTGGTTCGAATATCTATAAGACAGAGCGGTGTAGTGACTTTGCTATTAACACGAATATTAACCCCCTCCCATTCCATCTTCTCTGTTTACTAAACACATGAATCATTTCGGTAGAAGAAATCCGTATTCGTCAGAGTCATAATGACTTAGGCCATCTGTTCCCCCGTCACTCGCCTTACATTTTGCTTATTAAACTTAATATTGCGAAACGTGAAAGCGTTTCATAATGTCTACGTCATTCTGCTTTGCGGCTATGATGCAACAGTCAACAAGGGTCTGCCGGGTTTTCGAACTTCCGCGTCGCCAAACGTCGTTCATATCCAGCGCATAAAACCCCGCTCTTATTTGTAGTTACCCTACTGTTCCCAGCTAGCAGTTTCTTGTATGGCATTTCATGGTGTAGTTTGAACTACAGAGCTTGTTTGTTGGTGAGTGAAATGTGAAGAAGAAGCAGAGATTTCTTTTGAGGTGGTGGCTGTGATCTGTTTCAAATTAGTATTCGGTTATTTCCCCGGAAGGTTCAGAGAAAAACATGTAACATATATTCCTATTGCGATTTTGAGTAGATGCCTCTCTGATAGGCGAACAGGTAGACTGTGTGACCGCTTTAGAATTCTTTCAGTGTCCGTGCAGTATTCACAGTGATAACTGACATATCAGAACGTGCTAAAGAGGTGACAAACAACAAATGAAATTAAAATGTATTACTTACTTACTCCATGGTGCAGAGTCCTTCTTGAGAAGCTAACTGGTTTGCAGCTAGTCAAGAAATTCCGCGCATTTCACGGAACCCGAAGGTTCATTACCGCACTAACAAGCGTCCGCCACCTGTCTCTCTGTATCCTGGACCACCCCAATCCAGTCCATATACCCACATCCCACCACCTGGTGAGCCATCCTAATATTATTCACCCATCTACGCTTAGGCCTCGCCAGTTGTGTCTTTCACGACGGTGTCCCCACCAAGACCCTATACACCCC
>Ga0136643_10017977_pt1 | contig 10652 bp, 9 predicted proteins | sample TergutLab28metaG_FD_96883 | JGI IMG/M metagenome (GOLD analysis project Ga0136643, IMG submission 96883) | Labiotermes labralis P1 segment gut microbial communities from Petit-Saut dam, French Guiana - Lab288 P1 (version 3) (version 3) | ecosystem: Host-associated > Arthropoda: Insects >... | reverse complement strand
GTGTGTGTGTGTGTGTGTGTGTGTGTGTGTGCTATCTATCTATATATATATATATATATATATATATATATTAAATGCGGGTATAACGGTACACGAAAGTGTGTTAAATGAATTAACTGCAGAACTGATGTCAGATACAGTCTGAAAAGATCTAGCCGCTAGGAAATTGCCACTTCCTTCCACACGCTTTACAATCCGTCACTAATTATCATCCCGTCATTCGGTACTATCCTGAAAAAAGTAGCTGAATGCACAACAGGTAGCCGATGCTGGTGGTCATTGCTTTAAGGTGTAGTCTGCAGCAGTCTGATTCCTGGGGTCGTGGGTTCCAATTCCGCTGGGGCACGGAGGTTAGTCCCTTGTGTTTAAGTTGTGCAGGTAGAGGCCTCTGCGATAGGCTGGTCACTTCTACCGTGTAAGCGTGTGTGTTCAACTGTATGATCCACGCGTAGACACCTAAAAAAGGAGACCTAAAACCGATTTGTGTTGTTGCGCCATAGAAAAAACTTCTCAATTTAAGGCGCTGCGGTTATCCTTATAAATCGATCCAAACGACAGCAGTTGACCACATGCACGTTGCCCTCTCCTATGCTGCGTCCAAAACAAAACACTGTAATCGGTTATTTTCTCGTAATAGACGGACGTTCAACACATAGTGCACAGTAACTACACCAAATATCTCCTTAAATTTCTTCACCGGAAAATTTCATCAAGCTGATGGACATTAAAACTCGATTCAGATCTGTAAGTTAATTTCATTATTAATAAATTACAACAGACGATGGGAGGCGCAAGGAAAAGAAAATTTAAATAACATTCAGTTTTTCCTAGAACGGAGTCTAAAAGCTTCTTCCAATATTTTTTACCTGAACAATCTACAATGTTACTGGGACACATCTGCACAGCAATCAACATTACGAATTCGTATCCACATCAGATAACTTCTATTCACAGACTCACTCTTCCTGATAGTGTCAGCGAAGAATGAAGAGTCGAGTAGTTACAGACGCGGTGATAGAAGGGGGGGGGGAGGTGGGTCAACCTAGATCTATCGAACAGTGGAACGGTTAAGGAAGGTGGGTTCTCGAAATGTTGAGACTTTTCAATGCACAGTATATGAAATAGTTTTTTATTGATTTTCTTGACATACGATTATTAGGATTTATTTAGTGTGATGAACAGTTGGTCGAGTGACAAAGAATTCGTCACTGTTAAGCTAAGAATTTCAGCCTAACTTACTACGTGAAGATGGAAAAAGATGTTCCATGAATAACTATGTTGAATTGTAGAGTGAAGCAGAAAATCTATTATATAGTCTGTAGGAAATTCAAATTTTATTAATACTGTTAATAAAACAGATTACACAGAAACAAGGAAAACTACTAAAATTTCGAAACTCCTGAAAATATGTCGGTGAAGGCATCTGTATCAAAAAGCCGGTACTTCGTTGTGTAAAATTAATACTTTGACATGTCTACCAACAACTGACAAAGATACACGCGTCATCATGTGTAACAACATATCAGCTCGCAAGACAAATCAGTAGCTGCTAGCGGTGACCTAAGTAACATGTTGGCGAGCGGGGCACACATACAGTCAATGGCGTCAGCCTTACCCACATATAAGCCTGTGTCCCTGTTACTGTAGGGCACACCGAAAGAATGTCAACGTCAAGAATCCGCGAGTCAGTTCGAAGTACTTCGTCAAGTATGCCGTGATAGTTTGACGGGACATGATCCTCAACAGCAAATACAGCGCGTCTTTGATTTAAGGGAATAATAGTCCATTTATACCCAATATGAAAGACAAATGCTTGCAGATACACATACTAAGAGAGAAGCGGATTTCAGGTTTTCCGCTACTATGCTGGGTTTAGCGTGGGAAAATTCCATCGGTTGAATAAGGCGTCTTGAAATAGAATAAACCAAACAAAATGAAATAGAGCTACGTATTGTTATTTGCAGCACTTCATGATTTTAATAAGATTATTATTTCACATCTGCGCTATTGTTGCTTTCTGTTTCTTATGTCATGAAATATATTTACAGAACTGGGGAGATTATGCGGGTATGAGTCAAGGAGTGGTAATTTACATGACGTACACTAGTGACGTGCTTCTGATCTGCTGGTTGGGAACTCAGCTGACAAAATACGTAAGGAAAAATGGCTGTTATCATTGTTATTGTTGTTCTTGTTCTTGTTCTTGTTCTCGTTCTTGTGCTTGTTATGGTTGTTGTCGTCGTCGTCAATGTCCCAGTTACAACACTACTTTCCCATGCGAGTGAAGTGAGCTTCCAAACAGACAGGCAATTACAGCTCCCATTTAGCAGTGGGGATTTTTCTGTATTTTCCAGCCTTGTGTAATTGTAGGTTATCTTTTTAGCAGGGCAAGCTAATATTTTTAGACTTTTCAGATTCTTCCTAGGTGTTAATCGCCCAAAATACTAACATTACCGTGAAATGTTATGGCTAATCATGCATTTATTTTCGAGGGTTGTATGAATTTGGCCACAAAAAAAACTGTCACCTCCAACAATGCATCATATTCTACGCTTTCGTCTTGCAAAATATAAATAATATGTTTAATTTTCACAGCAATTAACCTTTTTACATTTTGATGATTCGAAATTCTTTGGCCACAAGTAGGAATAAAAATTCTAACATCGATTCAACTAATTATAACATAAACAGTTTTTCCTTCTCTAATTACGGTGAAGATAATGGTAGTTACTACAACTTAAGTTTCGTGTCCGGCAGCCCTTGGGTTCAAACCTTGGCGCGAGCCAGCACAAGGTTGGAGACATTTAGTGTGGAGATTGGGCAACTAATCCATCCCATGTAAATTACGAAGAAAGTGAAGTTAGAATGAGATCTTTGCTCTTCTGTGATATTATACGGTGCCGAACTTTCGGGGTAGATTATCGGTACCGTCTTCAAGGGTCAAGCAGTTCTTCTTGGACTGTTTTACCCTTGAAGTTGAGACAATAGGTTCTTACGAAACGCCGGCAACTAACAACCAAATAAAGCTACGTAACATCCCAGAAGATCGAAGATCTCATTTACACCGCGGCGGAAACCTGAAATCTCGTAACACGCAGTTACAGCAATTTACTGGCACGCTTCTTCTAACGTTAAGCAAAATGCACTGAATGTATAATGAAATTAATTATATACGTCACAACTATTTATTTATGCACAAGAACTTATGCATAAATAAATAGACAGTGCTGACGTATATAGTACAATTCATTATACATTCATTCTAGCACTTTTTGATGCCTTCTTTCAAGTTCGTAGCCAGTCAAACTAAGTGCATCCATCTATATAAAAACCTAAAAACAAAAGTCCAGATGTGCTGTGCAAATATATTTTTTAATCGTCAGTGTCTTAAACAAGTAAAACGCCTTATGTATAAATAAATAGATAGTGCTGACGTATATAATTAATTTCATTATACAATCATTCTAGCACTTCTTGATGTCTTCTTTCAACAACAAAATTTACTGAGATTATCTAGCCGAAACTGAGGAAACGCTTCGTAACCTTACAGAACGTAGGCCTTTTTATTAGCAGACACATTATGCCCCCTTATTCTCCAAGACCTGCAGCCTTACTAAAGGCCAGAATTGACTTTGGATGAGTTTTTCTAATAAACTCTGGGTCCATTTTATCCGAGCCCAGACAGAAATACCCAAGTGTGGCCAAAGCATCACACACATATTATATGCGATATAAGACTCAAATTCTTTCCCACCCTTGCATGTGAGATAATCACATTACATGCAGATGCTTTCTTAATGTGTTGTGACCAAACGCAGCCCACAACACTCTACGATATACATTCATTCATTCATTTAGTAGTCTGTCTTACGACAGGTCCAAAACATCTTCCAAAGCGATCTCTCCACACAGAGTGATCTAGAGCTTCCTCCTTCAAATGAGAGTATCGCGCCTTTCCTTAAGGTCATCCAGTAGCTTCCTACGTCTTCTTCCTTGTCTTCCTGTCAATTCAATCCCTCCCCTTTACCACTCCTTCAATAACCCGTTGTAGAAGGCAGTTTCTAGGCAAAATGTGACCTATCCAGTTAGCCTTCCGTTTACGTATTTCATGTAGGATAATTCTCTTCTCCTTGACTCTCAGTAATACTTCTTCATTTTTCACATGATCGGTCCAACTGATCTCCACCCTTCTCCAGTACCATATTTCAAAACTTTCCAGCTGTTTCTGATCTACTGCCCGAAGTGTCAAAGTTTCAGCACCATATAAAGCTATGCTCCAAATGTAGCGTTTTAGTAGTTTCTTCCTCAAATGTAATCCAATGTGCTAGTAAAAAAAAACCCTCTTCTTGTTGAATGCAGCTTTTGTCATAGCAGTTCTAGATTTAAATTCACACGTACATCTTCTGTCATTAGTTAACATGCTACCCAAATATTTAAACGATTCCACATCCTCTAGTTATTTTTGGTCTATCATGATTTTTACTGGGAATGGCTGTCTTGAAATTCTCATTCTTTTTGTTTTTTCCACATACATTTACATTCCATAGTGTCTTCCGGTTTCAAGTTGCTCATCAATCATGCCCTGCAGCATCTTTTCTTCCTTAGCCAGTAACACAAGGTCATCTGCATATTTCAAAGTGTGAATGATTTGCCTGCCTATTTTGGAGTCTCCAAACCCTTCCAGAGCTTCATTGGTAAGGCATTTGTTGTACAAGTTGAACGGAATTGGTGACAAACAGCATCCTTGTCTAACTCCTCTTCTAATCTTCACACATCTTGTCTCCCCTCGGTACAGTAGTACTTTAACACTCTAAGCCATGTACAAGTTGCTAATCAATCTTCTTTCACGCCAGTCAGTATCAGTTTCCTTTAGGATCTGCATTAATTTGGCCCAGTTGACTCGGTCAAATGCCTTCTGCCAGTCTATGAAGTAAACACACATTTCTGCATCTATCTCCGAGGTTCGTTCTGATATTATTGTCAGCATCCCAACTGCACCCCTAGTTCCTTTTCCTCTTCTAAATCCAAACTGATCTTCTTCAAGTAAATCCTCAATTTTCCTTTCAATCCTTCTTCTAAGTACCTTTGCTACTTTCTTTGCTGTATGTGCGATAAGGCTGATCGTGCGATGGTCGCTGCATTTTGTAGCTTGTGGCTTCTTCTTTAAGGCAATCATTGTCACTTCTGTTAAGTCTTTGGGCCACTCTCCAGTTTCATAAATGGTGTTGATCAATTTCGTCATTACACCTCCAAGTACATCATCATTACCTGCAGCCTTCTTATTCCTAATTTCCTTAATGGCTTTTCCCACTTCACTATACAAAACATATGGGCCTTTATCGTCTGTCTCTACTTCCTCTTCAGGTTCAACTTCTAGGTTTTCCGGTCGATTAGGTCGATCCTATAGTTCTGTAATATAATTCTCCCAAATTTGCAGCACTTGAGTTTGATCTAATATTCTATTCCCTTGGGAGTCCTCGATGTCAATATTTTGAATCACTTGGGTCTCCTTCCAGCTTAGTTCTTTTGTCTTCACGTACATCAAATCATAACGTCCTGTTCTTTGATATTCCATAATCTCGTTACGTATGTTCTCAACATATTCCTTTTTGGCATTTTCTGTGGCCCTTTTCAATTTGTTCCTCAGCCTCCTGTAGTTAGTCCTGCTTTCTTCAGTGTTGACATTCTTCCATTTCTTTCTTTCATCTATTTTACTGATCTTTTCCTGCGTAATCCCTGGTTTTCTTGCTCTCTTCTCGACTTTCCCAACCAGATAAATGATAGTATCTAACACACATTCTTTTATATTGTTCCACTGCACTTCGACATTCCCACTTTCACATTCAATTGCACCGAGTTTCTCTTCTACAGTACCCTGCACTTTGTCATTGAGCGTATAATTTCTCCAAATCCCACCGTGGTCTTCTCATCTGGAATCTTATGCTTTTCTTCAATCTGGGGCAGATCTTGGCAACATGTAAGCTGTGGTCACAGCCAATATCTGCTCCAGGCAGTGTCTGCACATCCTTCACACTGTTTCTGAATCGATGCTTCACAAGTATGTAGTCCAACTGATCTCGATTCCGATTTCCTGGTGCCTTTCATGTGTACAGTCTTCTCTTAGGCTTCATGAACCATGTGTTGGTGACAATCAGTCCATTTCTTTCACAAAAGTTAATAAGCGTTTTTCCTCTGTGATTCTTTCTTCCTAGGCCACGTGGTCCAACAAAGTTCCTATATGATTCATCTCCAACAACATTTTTCCAGTCCCCCTTTATGATGGTGTTTGTGTCATCCTTTCCATTTTCTTCCAGAATTTCTTCAATTATGTCATACAACTCTTGCACTTCATCACCTTAATGCTCCGATGTTGGCACTTACACTTGCATCACACGTTATACATAACAGCAGAACACAGCAAGTACAGGTTCCGGCCCATATAGAACCCTCCTTGCTAAGTGCCTTTATGTTTCCCTAATGGAGCTCCTAAAGAAATAAATACTCCGATTCCGAAGACATTTTTACATGTCTCTCGGAACTCTCAGTAAAGAAGATCGCCCTCCAGGTTACCCTCACACAGCCGCTATAAACAGTGATTACCTTGTGAAATGTAAATGGTATTTATACTATCCATGTTTAATATCTTGTCATAAAGTTATTAAAATTCTGGTTTTTAATTCAAGAAACAAAAAATTTTACATCCCTTAATCAAAAACAAATACGTGATCAGCAGGTAAAACAGAAATAAATAATCCGTTTATTGACCTAACAGCTATAATATCATAAAAGGATTAGGTAAATATACATACAGAAAGTTAGGCACATGATGCATTTAGGTCCAAACCTCACGAAAGTTGAAACAATATGATGAAGCAAAACCAAGATTAACATCTTTTTAAAGTACCGTAGATGCCATGTAAAAGTTCTTACAAATATCGCAAAGTGCGGCGGACCAACCTGTTTGGATCCTATGCGTCGATGTGAAGTAACGAAATTACTGTCGTCACTATTTAACAGTTTAATCAGCATGCCAGGCAGCTGCTACATTGAATGTACAGCTGCACATTTCAGAGGGGCTTAATACATTAACTGTGAAATGTTTCAGGCGGAGAGTGTGAGAGACGCGGCATTCGGATGTGACTGGGTGGGAACTGCTATCCCATTTCAGCGATGTCTGATGTTCATCATTGCTACAGCTAACAAGGGGTTCCATCTGACAGCTGGAAAGTTTGTTCCGGTGTCAAATGTGACCACGATAAATGTATGTATATAAGTAATAATGGAATCAGATGTGATACAACAGATACAAATCACATGATTTTATATAATCTTATATGTGAAAAAAAACTGTTTAACTCGAGCGTCTAGAGTAACAGCAACTACTGTTACTGGTTGTGAAGTCTGTATTTGGCCTTGGCATTGGTTTGCGCTAGAAAAAGTTGAACGTCCCTTGATTGTGTCCATTAACCGATGTATTCCAGTATCCGTGCTGAAGTTATGTCGCGATTTATGCGTGTGGCGCAATACGGTAATTTTCCATATTGTTGTGTGAGTTTAGAGCTGTGCATCTTTCAACTGACGTTTGCTACGAACGAAACATCAAAAATGGAGAACTTATTTTTTTTAATACGTCCTGCAGTGACAGACACTCATATTTTTTTAGACCAGCTATAGGTACCCCCCGGCCAACTTTGCGAGTGTTAAAGGACTCCATCCCACTCTGTGCAAGTCAAGTGCATTCTCTTGAGAAAGACAATTTATCAGCCACTGAGTGGAACTTGGCGTGACCGTGAGGGCAGGGCTCAGGTTAGCGCGACTTAGAAGTACTCTAAAAACAGAAACCACGTGTAATTGTCTACAATCCCCCATTACTTATCCTATGCAGTCAGTTTCCCTAAGCACAGCATCGTCAGTTCTTCTGCTAAAACTCCAGCTTCTCTTCCGGTTAATCTTCGGGAGCCAATAGGAAGAAGTGGGGAACGGAATTTCCTGGCGACTTCTTCCTAGACTGAAATTAAAACATATGCACGGGAATATTCTAAACATACTCTCTGTAATGCGAGTAGTTAGTTTGAATACATTAACCGCACTAAATTTCAACCCCATATTTCTACAGACGGACCGTTCACCATCTTACCGTTATCTCACGCAGCTCTCTAGCTATCCTTTTACTTCGTCTGTCACTACTGCAAATATGACCATAGATGTTTGACGACATGCACTATACCAACAGCCAGCTAGATAATTTATCACATGTCTCACAGCCGTGGTCAAAAGAATAAACTTCAGACCGAAGGAATTCTCTCTCCACAAGGACGGTTCTTCATAACTCGTACCAAAATTTGAATGTTTTAGAGAACAAAGCCAGCTGACATCCCAATTTCACAATACAGTCCTTCCGTATTAGAACGTCATGGTAATAGCGTGAAATGCTAATTTGGTGTTTATGTCAATAACGCTTCGTCCTCATGATTAATCAAGCGATTCGATTTTGCCTGGTACTACAACAAACTTTAAGTTTCAAATACCACAAATTTCTGAATAATAAGTAACTCAGAACTTTGGTTCGTAGCGACATGAAGGAGTTTAATGGAACTTCCTACGAAACACACAAATTATGTTGATGGAGTCAGAGCACACTAATTTATTTTTTATTTTATTTTTTACAGAGAACATCTTGTTGCTTTAAATTCGAAAGGTATACAAATTGTTAATACTTTTTATATATTTGTATTTGACGGCAAATATTAACAATTTGTTTACCCTGTAAACATGCATTTTTCCTTCGTCGAGTAGCAAATTTACTGCCAAGCCAGCATTTCAACATTTGCGCTCAGAGTAGCAGGTTAGGGATTTATCTACACGACTTCTCTCATATGCTACAGAAGAGTTTCTGCAGTCTCCGTCCAGCCTTGAAAGTTTGATTTACATATTTATGCAGCATAACAGTGTTTTCAGTTCTGAGCCACAAGATCATAATTATTATGCCTGCTTCTTAACACAAATAAATATTTTACCAAATTGTGAAAATACACTGCTACCAGTAATAGCAACAGTATTTAGCCTACCATAGCTATTCAATTTATTCGCAAAGCTGGTGAAACTTACATGTTTCGGCCAGTTATACACTGCCTCACGGTATCAGCCATTAAAGTGTAATATACGACAAAATATATATTATCAGGTAAAATCAAGGTTGAATGCAATGTGTTACATAACAAGCATTATATTTTAGGTAGGGTGGATAAAGATAGGGTTGTGTGTCTTTGGTAATTTCGTGGTTAAACCGTGTTGAATTTAAGATGCAAATTAAGTACTGTACTTGTAGGTGCACTTTAGTCACTATTTTGTGCGTAGAAACATATGATTCCTAAGATTGTTCTAGTTATGAAGCACCTATTCAGGTTATGAAGTACCAACTTCACGTAGAAAGCAACGAATATTATTATATTGGCCCTCGGTGTTTATGATATCTAATTTGCAAGATAAATATTGATGTGTGAATGATATATGGATATTCATATAAAAATTGGAACGAAGTTGGCCTTATTAAGTAAATGAACTTAACTTGTACAAAGTTTTACCTCTACGTACGGAACATTCATTTTCACTTTCACTTTCAGCGTTATACGTTTTTACCAAAAACAGATTTTTGTACCTAAAATTAGGCTTTTTTGTGTGTCTTCTTTCCTATTACAATCAGGCTGCTTGTTGTAGGAACAGTACTTTTAGAAACGTGGAGAACAATTTTTCTGTATTGTACGAAAACTTTGTTTAATTTATTTTTATTCTTGGTTTCTTTATAGACGTAAATCCTCTCGATAGTGTACATATGGCGTCTTGTCTTCCTGAGTAGTGTGATGTACATAACATCTTCAAGATTACCAAACGAATGCGAATTATCTAACACATGCTGGGAACACATAAGAAGGCCTATGTTTACCAGTCAGTAAACTACATAACGGTAAAGATGGAAGTGAAAATGAAAGTGAGAGTGAAAGTAATGTACATAAAGGCAAAACTTACACAAGTGAGTCCATTTATTTAACTAGGCCAACGTCGTTCCAATAACTACTCATATATAAATATACTATTCACACAACTTTAGTACTCACATTAGAGATTAGACGACATCATCTGATATATTAATATGTGAATCTTGCAGAACCTATGCGATCACCATAATAAACCTTGGGGTACAAACTGATCAAAAAACAGCATTTTCACGAAAGTGTAGACTATATTATCTGTCACACCGGAAGAACTTTGGTCTTAATTCTAGCTACACCGTTTTCATTTTATGTCCTTCAGAGAACACCAATGTATTTGGCACTAGTCAGACCCAAACATGAGTTCGGCACAACTGTATGGAATTCTGTAAAGACTACAAACACCAGATTGCAGGAATGAATTCACCGGCAGTTCAGAGCCCTTTTGCACACATCTTTACTCTCCTCATGAACTATCCCAAAATTTTAAAGCTTCACACACTGTAGAACAGAGGACTCCATTCTCGTGCATTATTTCTAGTTTCCGTTAATTTAGGTTTACCATGTTGCCCGCCACTGTAGGACATTGCTGGTGTCTCAGTTATTCCTCGCAACTTCAAGAAATCCTTCAAGTTTTTCGTCGCTTATAAACCTCTCCGTCTG
>Ga0136643_10017975_pt1 | contig 10653 bp, 6 predicted proteins | sample TergutLab28metaG_FD_96883 | JGI IMG/M metagenome (GOLD analysis project Ga0136643, IMG submission 96883) | Labiotermes labralis P1 segment gut microbial communities from Petit-Saut dam, French Guiana - Lab288 P1 (version 3) (version 3) | ecosystem: Host-associated > Arthropoda: Insects >... | reverse complement strand
TTATAATATAAAGAAAAGGAGGTGAGAAGCTAAATATTTGTGTTTTTTTTGTCCGTTTCGCCCCTCCGTTCCCTTTTTTTTTGGGCCCCGGGGGGGGTCTTTTTTTTTTTTTTTTTTAGTTTTCTTCACTTTTTTTGTTTGTTTGCGTTCGCGCAAGTCCTGCAAAATGAACTTACACCGTTTAAACATTAATGTTGATATAAAATATGATCGTTCTGTTGGAAGCTTCTATAATTTATTTCATATGAATTTTAACACTTCCAAGCGTACGAACTGGCGAATAATACGTCATCGTACGCCAGAAACTATTCCACATTCCCAAGACACACTTTTCTACACGTCATGGCATGCAGTGTGAATTGTAATGAATTTAACCCCGTTTACTTTCGTCTGTATTACTTCTGGTCATGTCACATTGCAAGGTTATTTTCCACTTACCTGACGAAACAGAACGAATCATTGTAACCTCCTGTTTTGTTCGCGTGGTTGCGGTCTGCCTGTACCTTCTGTCCGCAAGTCTGTCTTGGATCCCTTGAGAGAAAATTGATGATGTAATTCGTAAGTTTCGGAACCCTATTCGTGTATTTCAGATTTCTTTGGTTACTGGGGCTTCAATGAAAGCAATACCGAATTTACAAGAAAGTTTGTTATCATATTGCAATGTGAGTCATGACTGCGCCTGTACAGGTAGGTATTTGCCATATGCTACCTGCCCTGAAAATGGAGACAATGTATTAATTACCCCGAGAAGTTCTTAATCACGTACCATTAAACATGGCATTATGAACCAGAAGTCCACCAAATCAATCTCCACCGCCTTAAAAAATTCAGATGTTGCATACTTAGTTGACTAGTTTGTTACCCAGCATTTTGACGGGGAAGTCGTGAGGAAGACATCTACTTTGCAGACCGCGATTGAGATGACAGTAGCATTGATATGGACTTTAGAAATACTTGTTCTGAGGATAGGCATAATCTTCGATGGTGCGTTTGTTATCGTACTGTCACGTGGTTGTTTCAGTGTTTACATTCGCCCTGTTTTTCAAATCATGCCCTGTAAAATAATGTAATGTTATGAACAGTATATTTTCGTATTATATTCACGTAAAATTTTAAGTTATAACTATTCAACTGAAAGACGCCATCAAAGAAAAGCGACACATTCGGTAGAACACTACGAGAAAAAGTATTTGGTTACAATTAAATTTCGTAGCTTGTCCACAAGATGTGAGATTACGTCACACTGCACCATAGGCCCAATCGTGACGGTAATTTCACGTATGTTTCATTTATTAGGCGCGTTCGCACAATTGCGAAAAGCGAATATTAGCTTCGTCATTTCTGTCCGTTCGTCCGTCCCCATAAAACAACTCGGCTTCCATTGGACGGATTTTCATTAAATTTAATATTTGAGGATTTTTCGAAAATCTGCTGAGAAAATCCAAGTTTCATTAAAATCGGACAAGAATAAAAGGTACTTTAAATGAAGCCTAATGTACATTTTTGATCATATCTCGCTCATTTCTTTGTAGGTTGGTATGCTTCAGACAAAAGTTATAGAGAAAGTCAAAACACACCTTTTGTATTCAGCAACATTCTCTCCCCCCCCCTAAAATCGTACCGTTTATGAGATAATGTGGAAAAGTATTGCAGGGCGCGGTAGGCCATAGATGACAATATGGCGCATGCGCATTGCAAGATGGATACCTTAAAGCTACAAATACACACTAAGGATGTGTAGTACTCTTGCTCTTCCGCGGCAGCAGTGGCTGCACAAACGCGCCTCAATGTTACGTGCACTGCCTGTCTTCTTCTTTTTATATTCGGCCGGAGACAGCTGTTCTTCGCGCCGCATACGTTGAAAATCACTCTGCTTGTATTTTTGTATCAATTTGCCATCTTAGTTACAGTTTCGTATGACTCGGAACGACTGTAATTTCCGTTTCTGTATCTTCGCTACATATCGCCCGTGTCTACCGTCTGTTTCTAGAGAAACATTACGGCGCAATGCATTTATTTAAGAACGGCGGCAATATTTTAAAAGCCTTTGTATTTACGCGTATAACCGAGAAGACAATCTTAGTTGAAAATTTAGTTAGAGGGGACGAAAATTATCCATTAGTTCTGTTATGTTCTGAAATGTGTGAAACTTTTCTAAGATAATGTTGGACATGTTTTTCGTCTTGTATATAAGACGGCCAGAATGTATTGACATTTGTCTAGTCCCGCATTGGCAGCAGTTTTGTTTCTAGTCATCCGCAGGACATCAGTCATTTGTGAACAGAGGCATATGAACTCCCGACAAGCCTGTAAATTTACTGAACGTCGCTTTAGAACGTTAAGTGTAATTTTTCTGTACAAAGGAGATCGCTTTTATGTGCTGTATCTATGAATGGCATGATCCACTGCTGTTGATTATTAAAAACTATTTTCATTTTCGATTATCTAATTAATTACAGGGTTAAACATTAAGTGGAATTGAACCTTTTTGTGGAAGGACCCTGACGAGATGACACAACCTTATTATTTACTACGGGCCTACAACGAATTTATGTGTACGATTACAAAACAAACCCCCCCTTCCCACCAAAACAAACATTTCTCCTTTACGAAATACATTCTCAGTTATTTATCCATTATTTAAAATTCACTCCGCCACTGGCCTTGACATTTTAATGTCACCAGGAAATCAAGTCATCGAGCCAGTGCTCAAACAGGGTGCCTTTATGTTTGAGACATGTCATTCTGTTGCTAATCTCCTGGATACCAGACAGACGGGGAGGGACTTCACTCGATTTCTTGTGCCTCTCTTCTTTTATTATTTGACAATGTCCTTTTGCTCTTTCTTTTGTTTTGTAAGGTCATTGTTTTTGTGTTTTCTTTTCTTTCCTAATGTCATGTCTGGATAACTACCGACTGATATAAGTGGGCGCTGTATTTTTGCACAACTTAGAATTACTTGCACCTTTTGGAAAGTGGGTTTCATGTACTGATCAACCAATGCCCAAAAAAATACCATAACGTACCTAACCCTTTTGTCATTTGCTTGATGTTAGAAGGTATGGATTTTACGTAAATATAGCGTGCAGATGATTATTTGCGTATACATATTTCTGTTTCTAGAAGACCTCAAGCTATACACATCCATTTTCAACAGTAAATACACAGAAATATTCGTACACGAAACTTACATACCCGCATTGAACCCATCCGCTTCCAAATCGCCAACAATAAAGCTAGGTAGCTTTTGAGTCTCATTAAATAGGTTCTTATCATTTCGCTATATATGATGCCTGTAACAGCCTTGTTCGACGGTGCACTTACAATGAAATACTGATCAGTGAACTTTTTTTTTCAAGTATTGTACAGGATGTGAAATAGCTGCACGAAGCACATTCTGCCCGGAGAATCCAACAGTCTCTCAGATATTTAAGAAATTCCGCTGTAATGTTGCGTTGTGTGTCGGTCAGTTCAATGTAATTTTCACCCTATAATAAACATGAAGGCCGAGAGGGGGAATATAGGTATAGCTCTACTCTTTCTCAACCTCGGAACTAGATGGGGGTGGGTGGTCAACTCCACGCCCCGCCCGCTTTACCCTCTGGAAAGAGACCCAATACCCATTGTACAGGAGATTTAGTGGGCCCCGAGGCCGGTCTTTTCGGTCAAACAAATATTTTATAAATTCTAGCCCTAATGAGTCTAGTGAACGCCAGCTCATCTCCAGAACAGTAATAGCTAGACTGTATAGAGGCTTACTTGAATACCTGATATGCCTTTGGCGTATCAAACGATACATGTTGTGAAGCCCGACGTCCTGTAACTACAATCACAGAAGCTCGCCTTTTCCTGTGACTCGTTAATCCAGCTCCCAACGTAATATATTTTTTTTTATAAAATTCTTTTTTGTATTACACTTTATCTTCTCCCAGAACTCTATGAACATTTTCATTGGACATCTGTGCATTTACAAGCTCAACAAGATTCCAAAATTTTCCAAAATTATAGTTTCGGATTTTCAAACTTATTGTCTGTACTTTTGTTGCCTTTGTGTAGAACAAACAAGTTTTTAGAACAACTGACAGTCTTGTGGCGGAATATACTTACTAAGCTGCTAACAGGCTTGTAGATGTCCTGGTGGCAGATTCGATGTCCTATCAACTTTATCTTGCGACAGCACAATAACGCATTGAGTATGCAGGCGTCGTTTCCAATCTGCAGTTACGCACACAATTTGCGGACAGATCTCTGAGAGAAGCATGGTTAGTTTGACTCTTCCTACAGCCGCAGGTTAAGAAATGATACAAACCCCATCTCTTTCTGACCACATGATGGGATGAAGACTGGAGGCAATCTCAGTAAATAAACACTCGCCGTAAGAAATAAAGCAAAGCAACTGATCGTTCTGTATACTCACTGTTTGAACTTGTGAGTTTGATGGTTGCTGGTGCGTCTTGTCCTATCGTTTGTAGCTAGCTACTTGGCGTCATACGGACATGTAATGTGGCCAGTATCAGTAACAGTGATGTAACGCAGCAGTAGCTACCCTATGTGTTTCAAATGTGTCACTGCTTAAACTTCAGGAATAAAAGACAGAAAATGTAATTGCACTGTAATTCTGAGTTTGGCAGCGCTGAACTATTGACACGTTACTCGTAATCACTCTTCATTTCACAAAATATGTGGTGTCTGTCTGTCTGACAGATCTTTAGTGTACAGTTCGCTATTCCGGGTTAGAATTTTTGTCCCCATTACAAAAGTATCTGAAAGTCCAGGGACAGAGATTGTGTATTTATAACGCGCCCACTGCAGAGGGGTTTTCCGTTTTCCTGTTCTTCTGAAGAAGGAGGGAAATCCAGTGTCCGAGACGTGCGTTTGTTGAGCCTTAGACAGTGGACAGTAAACAATTTAGTTACGACGATGATTCAGCTTGTTTATGTTATGGAATGTAACACATATAATATGATAGACGTGTGCTAACGTTTATGTTATGGAATGTAACACATATAATATGATAGACGTGTGCTAACGTTTATGTTATGGAATGTAACACATAAAATATGATAGACGTGTGCTAATGTTAATGTTATGGAATGTAACACATATAATATGATAGACTGTGCGAACGTTTTAGAGGAGTCTGCAGTCTCCACCACCAATGTGGATTAATTTCATCTTCAGACCACATGGCGTCATACCCCAGAAGACAGCGATCTTCAGAAACTTCCGTAAATGACGCGGAAATTCTCAATCTGGACCGGTTCATTAATATTTTGGATTTTCTGAACGTAGCCGATTGTAATATAGTACGAACAAAAGGATCCTTCTTATGTAAACATTCGACTTATTTTGCAGCCGGTAGAAGCTCGCGTGTTTGGTGCTTGAGGACACCTTGTTACGCAGTGGAATGTGCAAGCTTATTAAAAGCCTTATAGATGCTCATTAAATACAAGTGAAATTTCCAACTGCGTGGAGCGGTTATTCTTGAGAGCGAATCTAGACGTCCTTGTGTTTTATAGAACCCGAAGGTTAATTTTCATGGTATCAGGAATTCCCCACCAGACTGCGTTTTGAGGCGTATCAGTCCAACTCCAATCCTGACATCCTGTTCTTTCAAATTCAATTTTATTGTTGTCCTCCCATCTACGCCCAACTCTCCCAGGAGGTCTCTTCGCGTGAGGTTTCTTATGTCTGCTTCGTGTATTGTATTCTGAGCCGTGATAAAATAAAGTGGCTGGAACAAATTATGAATTTCCATATCAGAACGTATTGTTACACTCGTAGGCTATTAAATTCGCTCGCTTATGTCCAGATATTCTTATCGCGCTCTTCTCAAGTGTCCTGTGCCTATGTTCATCGGTAATGGGACATGGCGAAATGTGAAAGTAATTCAACCAATCGGGTTAAGGTACAATTGAGACATTCCGTTTTGATTGGTATAGAACTTTGGATTTCATAAATAGCAGGCGATTTTTTGAGTAGAAGAGAGTTAGTTCTAGACGAAAGTTGTCTGTGGGTTGTGGCGACGTGCGTCGCCTCAGCTTTGCTGTCTGATGAGATCATCTGCTGGTGCGTTGCTGAAGTGTTCCGGACAGTTGATCAAATGAGAAAGAAGAAGCAGTTTTGTTAGCGGTTGCACAGGACTTGGCCGAAATAAACGTACTAGAACCGAATACTTCAATTCGATTTAATTCGGTTGTATTTTATTAATGTGCCGGCTCAACAGCACAAATGCCAGTTACATAATAATAGTAATAATAATAATAATAAATTATTTTAACCTTACAGTTAAAACTATCGATTTTTCAAACGCTGGGACAAGTGTTGCGTCATAGGACAGTTACAACCATTGCTTTACGGAACATTGGGTAGGAAATGAGGTAATTCTATGTCATCTAATTTCACACTTCTGCGACTGTTAGAAACTTCGAAGAGTGCGCTGCGTCTGTGGATAATAGCTATGTTATACCTGGAGGGCTAAACTGACGCTTACCGCTTATCTATACTTCTTCCTATTCTTTGGCCCTACAACTCTTTATGAGCTGTGGCGTGCTCAGTGATCGTTCCCATTTATTCCTACTTTTAGCTTTCTTCTTCCATTGATAGATTTTTCATTACTTATCGTGAGCTTTTCGAACGGGAAATTTTTTTTACAGAAATTGATTGTTGGCTAATGCCCAACCCCCGCTACCTTGGACGAGCTGGGGTTTTCTCTTGGGGTTAACTCTGTTAGCCAAATGTTCTGGTTCTTTATACTAAGTGAGCAACGTATGGAGAAGATTATGCGCCTGCCACTACTGATAGTCCATTTAATTCCGTTGTAGATATAAATATTAAATCTTGCTGAAAAACTATTTGCACTACGTGGAAACTGTTTTCCTTTATAGTTGTTTGAACATCCGCCATACCAATACATCAAATAAGAATGGTATTTTGTAATGAACTGTGTACTTTATGTAGTGCACAGTTCCTCTTAAGATATCTTTCAAAGATATTTGTAAAGCGTGAAGCTTCCTTTGGAGTAAAAAAACGCAACTATTTAAATTTCTCTTCTTTGTTACAACACTTGATCTAAATCCGATCATTTGGCTCGCGGATCAAATATTGCGAACTAACAGATACGACTGCCCAGTATGAGTCCATTTTGTTTACTTCGTGAAGAAAAGTCATACATTTCTGTTTCTATTGTTACGGACTGCAGTTAAGTACTCAGAAATGCGAGATTATAGATAGAGTCAAGGATATTCTAGTATGGAACAGCGTTCGCGGTGGTGAGAGGTTAGAGGGGTGTTCTGTGACCTTTATAACTGGTACAGCAATAGCGATAAGTTTTCTTCAATATTGAAAAGTGTTTACTATCGTTTACATCTACACGAAACGAAAGGCGGGCGAAATCGTATAGTAAAAACCCAGCTTAGTGCCTCGCAAAAGTTTGGAAAGACAGAGAAAACTAATAGAAATTACTGATTTGTTGGAACCAAAATATTCAGTGCGCTAAAAATTACATTTCTTTAAAATTCCGTTAATTTGATCAGTTTACGTTGAGAGAAACTCACTTTGAATGACGTCATTCCATTCATTAATGCATTCAACATGTTATCCTAGTTCTGTTTTTCCTTCCATTCAGTCCTGTCGCTGTTTCTGCTTTCTCGCCCCCCCCCTCCCCCCACCTATGTGTGTATGATGCTGTTTCGCTCCAAACGACCATTGCTTTGAAACGTGGTCACGCCAGTCTGAATCACCGCATGCACTTCTTTCAGCCATTTTCCATGTTTCTGTGCTTAAAACACATGCTTATTGCTGTAACACCGTGAATAGCCCGTTCAATATACAAGCTATGGGATGACGTACTGCACTGTTGGTTCAAGGTCACTGTCTTCTGGGATGAGAAACCTGGTAGGCTGCTGAGTGCAGATGTTCCGGAGTCACTTTCCGACTCCTTCTTCAGGGTAATTGACTCACAACCTGGAGATGAGGGTGGTAGAATATTCCGAAACGTCTGTACACATCTGCCGAATTACACGTATTCGCATTTCAGTAGCTCGTAATTTTAATATTCACCGCCTTGAGACTACCTTTGGCTGTTTTGATACGTGATGTTCTGCCGTTCTTGAAGTCGTGCAGTTGACTAAAATATAAATCATACTTCAAACTTGGCGGCGTTGAGTATACGGCAGTCAGTTGAATTAAATAAGACTACTGGAGGAACAGGACTGTCCAGTACAGGTGGAACAAGTTGTGGTCCTGTTTGTGCTAATCGTGCTGTTAATTGTTATGCCGCTGTCTTAAATAGCGGGCTCATGGCTTTAACTGAAAGGCTTCCCCTACCAAACCTGCATAATTTTCTGTAACCCTATTTCAGTACCCATCGCTCGTTCTTGTCCTGAGCCAGATTAATCCATTCCGCACTCATATATCCATGAAGTTTATCAGTTACAGCGTTGTCATACCATCGTTGCCTATGTCATTCCTTCAGATTTACAATGTACCTAATTATGTTAACACATGATTCAGCTGGCTAGAATACTGACGCATATGACGAAAAGCCCATATTTTTTTTTAAAATGTCCGTTCTTAATATTCTTCAATCCTTGACAAGCACGAAGATTTTTTTTCTGACGGGCCAGTTACTTTATATAGAACGTCAGTAAAATATCTCAGACCAAAATTACACACACACGTATTAAATAAGGAGTTATTCTTGCTTCAAACTCGGAGATCTAGTAACGTGAACTGATGTGCCTGCTAGTTAACTAACCTGATCTCGAGTCTGGTGTTGCTCTCTTGGCAGCACTGTTCTTATAGGTCAGACATGCTTGCGCCTAATAAGAAAGTGCCTCTTTCCTCGATTCATAATAGGCCTTGAGTGCTTGCGAAATTTCCCACCCCTCATTGTTATGCGACGTCATGTTTTGCTGTGACACCCCGTGTCACGCCTCTGTCCATCCACCAGCCACTGTCGTATAATGATGTAAGTGAGGGTGAAACTTGTAACTACTCAACAATCCTGACAGCCTGACAGGGTATTAATGACGTTTCTTCACTCGTTTTTGTTTCTAACCTTATTTCTAAGACTGTCACCTTAATTCACTCCCTTTTTTGTGTGTGTACGAGTGTATTTTGCATGTAATGGCCGTATTTGTAACCTGAAAATTTCGAAAGTGTCTTTGAACAACACTGACAGCTACTGACCAGAGTCACTTGGCCAGGAGTGATTTGATTTATAGTTTAACTCCCTTTCTGTATGGCGTTCCAGATCAATGCGCCCCAGAACCTCCCGATTTCTGGGTTTTTGAAACATGTTTTTTGACATTTGATGGATATCCTTGGACCAAGGATCTGCTAGCCTCAAGGCTGACCACTGTCTGTTCTGAAAGTGCCGAACTTAGCTGACGATTTGAAGACGCACATAAGCAACATGACGACATCTCGTCACCAGGTAACCGTTATAAAAATTTGTTTCCACCCAAGTTTGCTTAAATCTGCCCTAGTGATGTGAACGTTAATGAATGTGTTTGTATGTGTGATATTGCTGTTACTGCTAGAAGATCTTGCCTTCTTGTTCATGACGACATAAGAGTTTGTATCAAAACATACAAATGTGTGTTTGGTGACATTTGTTAGTACATCTAATTATGAAGCATCTTTATCCGGTCAGGTCTAATGTTGCCTTCATGTAGAGCTGTAATATGTTTCGTTCCATTTCCTCTTCCAATTCTTGCCATTCCCCATTTCTCTTCGTTTACGTCCTGTCTACGTTTCCTTTCTTTAGTCTTGTTTTGCAGTATAGGCATGATAAATAATAGCTACGAGGTTCACAATAGTAACACACTGGCTTTGAATCTGACTTTGTTTACTGCAGAATTCAAAGAGAGACAGTGCGGGACTCGTGATTCTTAAAGACGAAAATTTTGGACAGATTTAGCTTTGCTTGTGGCATTATAAAGATGAGTTTCAATGATGCATAACCCCAGCCAGCTCCGTACGTCTGAGTGTTGCGTAAATGGAGTTGACGTGTCTAGACGTTGCGACGAGCTGGGAGAAGGCTTTCTCTGATTCGGTCAATAAACTTTATTTAAATATATCATAGTCCATAATAGAAATATGTGGATTTCATAGAGCTTTCCAACTTTCATTCAAGACGTTCTGTCAGTGAATATTTAGAGAGATGCGCCTAGGTAGTATATAAATCCGTTAGTAATGTTGGTCTTGTTACAATGAAGGAAACTGAAACGCGTAGGAGTAAAAAGGTGAAGTGATCCCGTTACAGGCCCGGTGTGGCCCAGAGGGTGTGTAGAGGTATAGCTCTACTCTTCCATGACCGCGGCACTAGAAGGGGATGAGTGGTCAGCAGCACGCTCCGGCCGCACTTTACCCCCGGGAAAGACCCGGTACCCATTATACAGGGGGCTAAACGTGTAGGAGTGCTTAGTACAAATGGAATGGAAGTGTCGGATATTAAGTTTCTTCGTAATATTTCAAACCACAAAACGCACCTGAAAATTCCATTCAAGCCATTAAAATAAATTCAAATTAATCTTTTGGGGCCGGAATTATTTTTTTTTTAAATTTTAGCACACCTGTATATAAAATGTGAATAATACAGGAACCAAACAAGTTAGAATTATGAAACAAACTGCATTTTGAAGAGGA
>Ga0136643_10017974_pt1 | contig 10653 bp, 5 predicted proteins | sample TergutLab28metaG_FD_96883 | JGI IMG/M metagenome (GOLD analysis project Ga0136643, IMG submission 96883) | Labiotermes labralis P1 segment gut microbial communities from Petit-Saut dam, French Guiana - Lab288 P1 (version 3) (version 3) | ecosystem: Host-associated > Arthropoda: Insects >... | reverse complement strand
CGCTAACCTCTAAAGTTGCATTTTATATATTTATTCAACAAATATAGGTACTGAATATTTTAAACATGGTATATACTCTCCGTCTTTTTCTCTTCAAAATGCAGTTTGTTTCATAATTTTAACTCATTTAGTTCTTGTATTATTCACATTTTATATACAGAATGTGCTAAAATAAAAAAAATATAATTCCGGCGCCAAAAGGTTAAGAATGCGATCAAGCAGTGAAAGTTTCAAAGTTATTCACGTCAGCGCATTAATAAAGAATCCACACAATAAAGCCAACAAATTCACTAACTTTAAAATTATTTCTTTACACGCAATTATTCATAAATACGACATGTTTCACTCTATCTCGAAACACGCCACCACTTGACATAATACACAGCTACTTTAAACTCTCCCATCCGGTACGCTGCAGTACCGTCTTGGCTACCAAAGCATAAACTTGACATACTCCTGCCGTGAACCATTGTAAAAAACCTATGAAAATCCAGCATCTGCATCTTATGGACCAGTTCTGCACTGCTAAAATGGAATGTTATAATTACTACGATCATAAGAAAACAATTATGCATGGACATGACCGCCATAACACAACTATATTGTCAATTATACATAACATGTCAACTACATGTTTCGGCCAATACTATTTTTGGCCATCATCGAGTTGGATATAATTATCGGAGAAAACTACACAATGTATAATATGATACAGTATAACCATCAGTGTTGGTGTTGGTAGAGGGGGACGAGATGTCTTTTACGAAAGAGTCTTGTCCCCCTCTACCAACACCAACACTGATGGTTATACTGTATCATATTATATACATTGTGTAGTTTTCTCCGATGATTATATCCTACCCGATGATGGCCAAAAATATTACTGGCCGAAACATGTAGTTGACATGTTATGTATAATTGACAATATAGTTGTGTTATGACGGTCATGTCCATGTATAATTTTTTCCTTATGTTTTAACTAACACAACGAGGATGACACTTGTTAAAGTTTCTACAAACATTTGTTGCACAAATATTAATGTATTTAATAATGCGTCTATGTTCTTATATATGCTTCACTGATGTTAAGCAATTCCCTGAAAGTGATCTAGACAGATCGAAACCTGTCGGAGTAACGACAAATCTTGTGTAAACAATATAATTTACCATTAGTCCATTTGTTTGTTTTATAGTGTGAGGTAGAAGAATTGTTGCTTTTAGCGTTGTTACGTTTCAAGTAACCTTGTACTTTGATTAGTTCTTAGTTTAATTTTTTTTTTGAAACTACATTTTGAACTTTATAAATTTCAGTTCTAGCATATATTAGTCCATTTTTTTGTTTTATAGTATGAGGTAGAATTGTTGCTTTTAGCGTTGTTACGTTTCAAGTAACCTTGTATTTTGATTAGTTCCTAGTTTAATTTTTTTTTTGAAACTACATTTTGAACTTCATAAATTTCAGTTCTAGCTTGACACTGGCTTATGTATATCAAGTGGTATATATATATATACGTTTGAATTTATGGAACGTCGAGACATATAATTTATGCAAGTTCAAATATACTCTGTTTATAAATGGAAGAGATTCTGAACATGTCCAGCTTTACATCTATCAAGACGGGCGGCCCGCGGAGCTTACAAATCCGATGATATTACCCGCAAGCCAAAATAATTTCTCGTCCTTTCTATAATCCCTTGAAAAATGATTTTGCGTTTCTGTTTGACTTCGCCATGCTCCGTTCATTATCTGTGGGTATCAGTGCCCGGATCCTCTCCGACTAACGTAGTCCATTAGGTCCATTAGGTGCTGATTTGGCGACCCCGTTCCTTGTGCGTGCTTGTGATAACCAATGAGGTTTTAACAAACGCTTCTGGTTTTTATTAGTTCTGTTCGCTGGAGCGACGCGCCACTCAACATCTAACTGCTGTACCATAGCAGATTCGAGAGACCTCGCTTTGGTTTCATGTCATTTGTGTCTGTTTGACAAAGTAATTACTTTGTTTCACTGATTTTTAATCAAAAGAAGAAGGAAGAGGAGAGTGGATGTAAAAGAAGGATGGGTTTGAAAGAGCACGACTGAAGGCTTATGTAGAAGTATTGGAACAAAAAATGTATCGAGAGAACAACAGAGTTTGATAAAGCACGTTTAAAGTCTATGGAAGTAATTGGATTCGTAGGATGACGTAAAGCAGCATAAGAGAATGGAGAGAAACTGGAATCATTATAGTAAATTTTAAGGTACATTCGTGGGATAAATTATTGAATTACTGCTGAATGTACACATATTGTTAACGGGAATATTATGAATACAAAACAAAACTTTAGAAAATTAGAAGCTTCTACTTACGGTATTATGTAAATTCATTCTGAATTTAAATTAAATATGGATCCCTAAAGGAGCTGTGTTTTTGGATGAATAATAAGCAGATGTCGACCGGTTCTGCAAGAAAATAATGCAGAACCTGAGGCACTCGTCACAGGTGTAGCAGTAGCGTACCTGTCGGGCCCAGGCCTTCCCAGTTCGATTCACGACTACGTTAGCCTAACCTCTGACATACATTTCAGATTTCTACGTCTTTCCTTACAGCGACCAAGAAATATATATATATATATATATGCTAGTCTTCATTATTGAACCTGCTGGCATCAATTCTCGTATTTACTACAATATCTAGTGGTAAATAAATTATGTAACTTTTTTGAAGTACTAGGTTTTATTTGTATGTGCTCTTCAGACATCTGGGTCCAAGTGTGGAGTTTTTTTGGGGATGTAGTAATTGTTACCGCGCTGTCCAACCCACATTAAACTTTTGGCGCCGGAATTACTATTTTAAATTTTAGCACACCCTGTATATAAAATGTGAATAATACAGGCACCAAATATGTTAGATTTATGAAACAAACTGCATTTTGAAGAGAAAAAGACGGAGAATATATACCATGTTTAAAATATTCGGTACCTATATGTGTTGAATAAATATATAAAATGCAACTTTAGAGGTTAGCGGTGCGGTACGACTACTATAGTTGGCATTAGGCGTCTAAAGGTTAAAGAAAGACCATCGCTTTTCCTCCATCTGCGGCTACTTATCCAGAATGTCTACACAAAACGCAAGGCTTTAACATTTATAAAACATACTTAGTCGTATTCTATATTCTTGTGATGTCTTTTGGGGGGTATTTGGATACAGGGTGTTTAATAGAATGTTTGAGAGTTCTACAAGGATGAAGAAAGCAGTATAATTATAAGATAATTTATGCTCTTCACCTAAAAAATATTACAGTACCACTGGTAAAATAATGTAGCGCACGTGGAATGTATGAGAAATGTGTTCAAAATTTCTGTGAAATACTTTAGAGCAATAATATCACTAGTGAGCCTTAGGTGTACATGGAAGTTTTGCAAAAGGGGTAACTAAATATTAAGACATGATGGTGTTCGGTATGGAACTTTTATTCTAACGGTTATATTTCTTATCTCTGAATGAAAGACTTAGAATTGTTTGACTTGTTGAGTTACTAGGTATGGAATTATCGTTAAATTGGTCTTAAAGAGGTAAAGTTGTCCTTTTACAGGCATGAACAGGGGCCTTAGTTCACCAGGTGGTTGAGACTCCCGAAATTTGTATACAGCCGGAACCTGAAGGTGACAAGTTTGACAGTTGTAGGCACCGGCAGCCTTTACCCCCAGGAGACATTTCTGGTACTTATTTCTCTTCCAGGCTGAGTCGCCTGTAGGATCTTAGTACGGTCGGAAGGAAAAAATCAATGCAAAATCCCAATAACCCGGCCGGGAATCGAACCCGCGATCTTCCGGCTTGTAGCGCAGTGCCTCAACCAACTGCGCCACCACAGAGGCGTTACAGAAGAATCTGCCGTCTCTGTCTGAGACTCTTAACAAACCGATAATATCTTTTGCCCCAAATTTTTAAGCAGTTTTTAGATTTTGTTTAACCTTTTCTGAAAAGATATTATTCTTTATTAAGATATGTCTTAACAAGTGCAGTAATTATTCTGTGTATCAAAGAAGGCTGTGGAAGTTATGTGGCACTCACAGGCAAGACTAAATGGGAAGGTCAAAAGAGCCGTCGGGCATATGAGCGAACTGACAAGACCTAATTGTAAAATGGCCAGTGAGCATGAAATATAATCTTAGAAACTTTACGGTCTGCAGAGGTTGGTGTATTGAATTCTGCTTCCGAATTTTGAGTGAGCATGAAATATAATCTTAGAAACTTTACGGTCTGCAGAGGTTGGTGTATTGAATTCTGCTTCCGAATTTTGCACTTGCACAATGAAACAAACAGCATGTACAGCTGCTTCTACAGTAATGTGTCACTGAATTAATTTGTGTGTCTTTCTTTCCTAGTAATATAGTCCATGATTGAAATTAAAATAAGCTACAGTACAGAAGAATTTCATAACATCAGATGGCGCAAGACATTTTTATGCTTACTTTCACATTAAATCTCAGCTATATCTATCACTGACGATAGTTTGCATAACGTTTTGCATAAGCTGTCTCGAAACGTTTTTGCAGACATGTTCCAGCGTTTTGGATATTACAATCTGTATGTATGCTGTCTTGACTGGAAGCCATTTTCTGTCTAATTTTAAACGTTGCAATATCATGAACCATAAAAAAAGAATAAAATGCTTTGGTTCTGTTTGGTTGTACATAAATATACAGTGCACAGTGTTGTGGTGTGGCCGCTAGCTTAGTGCTGGGGATGCCGAAATTGGTGATTGAGTGGGTCTACATATTTGCGCACTGCGGCAGCGAGGCGTTGAATCTGGTCTCCTCCATACGATGGTGTGCCATTAAATGAAATGAGTGTAAAATGGTGCGAAACGCCCATATATAAGCATGTAGCCCATATATAAGCATGTAGCCCATAGTCATTGAATGTTGTAATCGTTCTTATAGTTTGTTTCTCTGGTTTTTGTTTTACGATCTCAAAGCCAGTGCATATAATTTTTTGGTTGAGAATGTTATTGGGGTGAGTGAGAAAGAACTGCATTGTTTGTACAGCTGCATCAAAATAAATGGTGCGTAGTAGAGATACAGTGTAAACGAAAGAATTCGCAGTTATTGTTTACATCCATTTGCTAATTAGTTACGGTTTACGTTCACCAATAAAAAAAAAATTACATATGTTGAATGTGTAATTAGATGTGTAAATTATGTACTTCAGTGAAAGGTACAGCCATTTCACACACGGCATGATCACACTGGGACGAAGAAATGAAGAATGATAGCCAAGCGGAAACTTCATGACCCGTCATGTTTTTAGTATGGAAAAAAGCAAACCACGACTGACTTACAAGGTAACAAAGAGCTACAGTAAGTTCGCAGGGCGTAACACTTCTGGCACTTTCGCTCGGTTATTCTCGTCAAAATTTAAATGTCGTGAATAATTTAAAAAAAACTGTTGAAATTTCAATATTTTAAATTACCTTTCCACTCTTTGCGCAACTTACTAACGCCATGGAGCAGAGTCCTTCTTGAGAAGCCGACTGGTTCTCAGCTAGTCAAGAAATTCCCACATTTTATGGAACCCGAAGATTCATTCCTGCATTCACAAGTCCCTATTCTGAGCGGTCCGAGGTTTTCTTTGCGAACATTTCGTAACGTGATACTTTTTACAGTGCGTAGTTGTTTGCACCTAGCCCAACCCCCCAGCTGGAGGACCACCCCTTGTCGGCTCTCCGCGACTGCTTATTGAATATATTCGCAGCTACCCTCCATATAGAAAGTCGTTCCTCTATCCGCAACCTGAGGACGTGGTGACAGGGACCCACTTATCACGTCTTTGGGCAACACAAAACCTAATATTTCTCTGTCATATGTGTTGTCAACAGATTTACCATCGATCAAAACTGACGTCTCATAATCGTAGAAATGTCGGTGATGTTTATAACCGATTACGACGCATTGTATGTTTCTCTCTTCACCTGTTTCTGTGGTCGCAGCTCGTACCTCACAGAGAACAGCCTGCCTCATGTATAAAGACACTGGCGGCGATATATCCTAAATGCATGTTGGTGTTCACATGATTTTTGTTTTATTTTCTACGAGTAAAAACCGAAATCGACAGTTTTCATAACGATTCCACATGTAATATTTCTGGAATATCCGTTCGAAGTCTTACTGGTCCATGCGGACAGACGTATAGGCAGACAGAACGACGGTCATGTCGACTCTGGTATTCGGCACGTCTTGAATGCTGTCTTTACACAGCCTCCTAAGTATCGCTAATGACATAACTACTAAATAGTACCAACAGCTGATGCAGTGACATTAATTACGTTAGTACGCAGAGCAACTTCAATTGAAACGCATCGGCTAATTTGCAAAGACACCGCAGACATTTGTCTGAGGCGTCTGGTAGTTTGCGGGCAGCAGATCTGGTAAATAAATGAGGTAGGTCGGAGCTAGTGGGCAGAAGCAGTGCTGCTAACGAGACCCTGCGGGACCGGGTACTGTGTCAAGACGGATCCCACCCTCCGCTACTGGGTCAAACACAAATATAACTTCCGCTCGGAAAGTTACACGAAAATCTAGAACTTCAAATTTGCACAGTAATAATTAAAAAGTTGGAAGCACAAAAATATCTCTCCAATGACTAGTCAAGAGTTCTTAATTAAGATGTGAGAAACTTTAGGGACTAAAACTTGTGTTTACATGTCTGGGTGAGAGACTGGCTTGTATTTGTAGTCTCCTGAACCTACAAGAAAAAGTGTGTAATATAATAAAAATAAAGCAGGAAATAACTACATTTAAATTTTCTACACAAGTCTAAATGTGAAGAAAAAAAATATGTGGGCGAATTTCTACTGCTTAACCTTTTGGAGCCGGAATTTTTTTTTAAATTTTAGCACACTCTGTATATAAAATGTGAATAATACAGGAACCAAATACGTTAGAATTATGAAACAAACTGCATTTTTAAGAGAAAAAACGGAGAGTATATAACATGTTTAAAATAATCAGTACCTATATTTGTTGAATAAATATATAAAATGCAACTTTAGAGGTTAGCGATGCGGTACGACCACTATAGTTGACATTAGGCGTCAAAGGTTAATAGAAACAGCGGAAATAAATTTGCTTTTACTGTTTTATTTCTGTATTTTACTTCTCTAAAACATGGCGCTGACGAAATTCAGGACACGACTTTATGGTACATTTGTATTAAAATTAGAAACGTCACATCTCAGAAGAAAATCTTATGAACTTACGTCAGAATTTCCTTCCAAGTCTTACTGAAATAATGACTTTCTTTTGTTCATTTCCATGTACCGATATCACTGTTTCCTATAAACACACACCGATAAATGCACACTTACATTTTTCACATCACTTTACTTGCACTCTGTTACCGCATTATGTTTTGGCCCTTAAAGGGCCATATTCAGGGAGTACAGCCATATCAACAAAATGTTTGCCAGATATAAAATTCGGTTTACTGAACAGCGTGTATTTTGTTACATGTCAGTAGACTGAATTTTACATTCGGTGCACATTTTGCTGCTCTGGCTGCGAAAATGTACCAGTAGTACTCCCTGAAGGTGGTATTTCGAGAGCCGAAACATGCCGAAGTAACGCAGTGTTAGTAACTTGTTGTGGTTAATGCAATTGAACATTAGTCGGTTATTTTATATGAAATGTAAATAAATATTCTTCGACGCCGTCTAGAACTGCATCAGAACTGCACCGTGCAAGTGTTGGGTAAGGCAAAGCAACATGCCAGCCGGTTAGCACAGCAGGAAATCACGTGTGTTTTATGTGGCTAATTACCCAATACAAACTTTTGTAACAGAGTAAACCGAAGGTTTCCTGGTTTTCCTCAGTCCTGCAGGATGAAAGCTGATACGCCAGGTATCAGATCGTTTCAGTTGCTCTGTACCGCACTTGGGATGTGACGGGTTGGAAACGTGGGCCGTCACACCGAGCGTTACAACTGACAGCTTTTGTTTCGTTTCAAGAAAATCCCGCACTAGTACGATGGATGAGGCACTTCTTAATCCTCTACAGTTCACCATTCATTCATTCATTCATTTTACCATTGGACGCTACACAGAATATAATGTATTATTTGCATCATTAACCAAGTTACGAGTGTCACATGTCCATCATTCATGGTGATACATCATACGTTCTCTTTGGTCACCACAGCAGAAAGAGACTGACTAGTTTAGACCACACTGTACGATTCTATACGCCGTAGCCCAGGCCAGGTTCGATTTCAGGTGTGTCCGGTCAGATTTCTGGTGCAGGTAGTAAGAGTGTGACGGGTTTTTCTCTGATAGCTGAACTTATTTCTTGGCCATTAGCATTGATCCATTATCATTCTTACTTCTACAGCTATATCTTCCTAGCAACTGGCAGCGTCTTTAAGTAACAACAAGGCAGTCAACAATGAGGCGCGTTTCTGCAACCATTGTTGCTGTTGAAAAGCAATAAGTATTACATATTCTGAGTGTGTGTTTGTAGTCTTAGGTGTCTAGCATGCAGTGCACATGCGCCATGCTGTCATCTGTGGCCTGCCCTGTTTTACAATATTTTTTCCACGTTATCTCATAAACGGTAGGATTTTCGAAAAATAGTTATTTAACATAAAATGTGTTTCGATTTTCTCTATAACTTTGTCTCAAAAACATTTTTTATTCTACGAAGAAGCTTGTCCAATTTTAATGATATTTGAATTTTTTGGACAGTTTTTCGAATAATATTCAAATATCAAATTTCATGAAAATCCGTCCAGTGGAAGCCGAGTAGTTCCATGCGGACGGACGGACGGACAGACATGACGAAACTAACAGTCACTTTTCGCAATTTTACAAACGCGCCTAAATACCCTTACGATTCTAGTGCTTAGCACCCCGGACACGTATTCACATCAGTCCCAGGAAGCAATGATATTGACTCCACTCCTCTTATGCTTTTCCCCATACTACTTAAATACAACACTAGGCTGAATGAACGTCGATTAAAATCTGACATGTGTTTCAGCAACTGAAGGAAAGACAGTGAAGACTCTTGAGTCCAAACTATCCTTCCGGTTATTTTGTGCACCCCTACGAACCCCCGTGCCGTCCGCAGCTCGAACGTTCTCAGATGGCTGCCCTGTCTTCCACCGGATGGATGCCTGCGTATACCTGGTTACACAGGATCCCAGAGGGTCCTTTGAAATTGGAACCGTACTTCGTAGGCGAGACAATTTCAATAAATGTTTCTGCTTTGACATTTCAAAGTTCCAAATAGCTGGATTGAATATCGTGACGTGCATATATACTGGTTTTGTGTGTGTGTTCTTATACTTCTGTACATTCTCTAGGGAGACATTTCCAAGCCTTTAGCAGACTTATAGTGGAAATAAGAATAGGTTTTGCGGTAGAAGACCAGATGAACTAAATTCGAAGCTTGTAGAAACCTACTAACTAACAACCGGATACATAGCCTGCTTGCTCTTAAGTGATATTTGTATGTGAGAAGGACCATACAAAATAGAGAAATTACCGTCACAGATAGTCCCAAAATGCAAGCTATTTGCAGCGCATTTCTCCTTAGAAGATTTTGTACACATTTTTAAATTTCAATTGCGTTCGCATAGTCGCACAAAGCATGTATTACCTCCGTCAAATCAATCCTTCTGTTTGTTTCTCTGTCCATACGTCCGTCAGCATGTATTAGCGCTGATCCCAGTATCAAGTTTCACAGAAAATTCAACTATTGTCGAAAAACTTCAAATTTGTATAAGATATGGCAAAAATTCCTGGCACTTTACATGTAGACCTAAGTAGGTTTTATTGTTGTCAGCGGCAGGAAAGGAGCTTGGTCTGTATACGTTAGGCTCTTACATTAGCCTGGGAAGTAGGAACGTTAAGCGACTTCGTAATTATATTGCTTATCTTGTTCTGCACACATTTCCTACCTTAATTTTTAACTTCAATAATTCTAACATCGCTAATTAACATAGTACAAAGTGTGGATTTCTGTACATGTTGTATTATTGAGATTGAAACTTTAAATTCCGATGGTAAATATACAAAACACCTATGATAATACTAAGATTTAATTTTGCCCACACACAGAATGTGTGCTGGTTGCAAATAAGACCTCTTGTTTCCCTAAATCAAATTAACAATTTTATCTGCATAATAACAACACACTGTGTTCTCTGCGATTTGTAATTGATTATTTGTATTTATTTTGGATAAATGTACGTTTGCAGGTGCAGAAGCTTTAGTGGCTGCTACTAGGGAGATTGGACTGGAAGTAAGTGTTGATAAAACTAAGTACATGGTCATGTCTCGAGATCAGAATGCAGGATGAATTCAGAGTGTGAGGATTGATAATAGTAACTTCGAGGGGGTGGAGGAGTTTAAATATTTGGGAACAACTTTAACAAATCAAAATTCTATTGCGGAAGAAATTAAGAGCAGATTGAGGTCAGGAAATGCATGCTATCATTCGGTGCAGAACCTTTTGTCTTCCAGGTTGCTATCCTAAAATTTAAAGATCAAGAGCTCTAATTTTGCCTGATGTTTTGTATGGGTGTGAAGCTTGGTCGCTGACATTGCGGGAGGAAAGGAAGCTGAGGGTGTTTGAGAACATGGTGTTGAGGAGAATATTTGGACCTAGGAGG
>Ga0136643_10017971_pt1 | contig 10654 bp, 15 predicted proteins | sample TergutLab28metaG_FD_96883 | JGI IMG/M metagenome (GOLD analysis project Ga0136643, IMG submission 96883) | Labiotermes labralis P1 segment gut microbial communities from Petit-Saut dam, French Guiana - Lab288 P1 (version 3) (version 3) | ecosystem: Host-associated > Arthropoda: Insects >... | reverse complement strand
GAAAATGACACAATAACGATAACCTGGAAACCAGGAAAATTAGTTTAACACAATAAAAAAGAGCTTTAGGGCTCTTTTTTATTGTGTTAAACCTTTTGATATTTCCCAAAATTTTTCTGCCTTTTCATAATCCTTAGCTTCTTTCGGCTGCGGAACATTTGCAGTTGAACCTCTTGAATATGCATCTGGTCCAAAGTATGCACCACTCTGTAAACCTACTTTAGTAGCTGCGTAAAGTATCGGAAGTGTTGCCTTTTCTATAGAATGACCAATTACACCTTGTGTCCCTGAAAATATATATTGCATAGGTGTTTTCATGTTTCTACCGATTCCAGTATGAGAAACGCCTGGATGAGCTATAACAGATACCAGCCACGGATAACGCCAACCTAACTCATTAGCAAAAATTATATTTGCAAGCTTACTTTGCTTATATGCCCCAAACGGCATATAATATTTTTCGCTATTTAGATTTTCTAAATCCAGCTTCGTTCTGTAAGCAGCTATAGAAGAAATCGAAACAACACGTTTATGTTCACTTTTTTCTAGAAGTATCAGCAGACGAGTTGTTAATGCAAAATGTCCAAAATGGTTAACACCCATTTGAGTCTCTAAGCCGTCCTCTGTAAATGTTCTTTTTTTAATACTCATAACACCAGCATTATTTATCAAGACATCAATCGGGTCATCTTCTTTAATAAGCTCTTCACAGAAAGATTTCACACTTGAAAGACTAGCCAAATCCAGCAACTTCAAACGAACATTGCCAAACTCGCAAAGCGATTTTAAAGCTTCTTCCCCTTTTTGTTTATTTCTACAAGCTATAGTAACATTGGCACCTTTCATAGCAAGAATTTTAGCTGCTTCAAATCCAATACCACTATTAGCTCCTGTAATAATAATATTTTTATCTTTCTGTGGCGGTATGTTTTTCACTGTAAATCTCTTAAAATTCATATTCTTTCCTCCGATTTATAATATATAGAGTTCAACTCTATTATTTCGCATTATCAAGTGCATAATCATAGAGAATCACTCTACGATATGAAACCCACTATATATATTATAACACATCTAAAAAAAATTTGCAAGCACTATGTCAATCCCATACTTATCAAAATTGCTTTGTTTATCCTTTTCATTACATTTTCATCTAGTCGGCATATCTTTTCTTTCAAACGTTTTTTATCTATTGTTCGCACTTGTTCTAAAAGTACAACAGAATCTTTCACCAGCGAACAAACATCTGTTACTAATTCTATATGCGTTGGCAATTTAGCTTTGTTTATTTGACTCGTAATAGGGGCACAAATTACTGTTGGACTATATTTATTCCCCATGTCATTTTGAACGATTAAAACAGGACGAACACCGCCTTGTTCACTTCCTACAATTGGGCTTAAATCAGCGTAGTATATATCACCTCTTTTCACTATCATGCTTTTCTAAATCTCCTTACTTATGTATTTATGAAAATTATAACCTTAATTTCCAAAGTTTATACTCGTAAAAAAAATTTTCATGCGCGCATCGTTGTTAATATCATATGAAATAAGGCTTTTTAAAATTTTATTTTCCACAGTCAATACTTGGGTATATATATATGGCGAAATATTAACTGTCAGGCTTATTGTTATAATATCTCCATCAGCATTAACTGTTTTCGGCAGCCTATTCAATGAATCTAAAAAATTCAATAAAAAAGTCTTATCATTTTCTCTCAAAGTTATTATACTATCTTTTAAACTTTCTGGTGCTAATACCCTTATGCTATCTTCATTTTCTACCATTTGATATACATTTATTCCTCTATTTGAAATGAAATGCATTTCAAAATGTGCATCATAGCTCCCTATGCTAGATAACATTTCTAAAACTTCTTTCATTTGATTTTCTTCGGTAATCTCTACCACGGCACTACAAGCCGTCAAGAGCAAAATAAAAATTATAAATATTTTCGGCATAAAAAACCCTCCTAACACATCTTATGCGATAGGAGGCTTTTTCTATTACAAGCTACAGCAATTTTATAATAATTTCAATTAAAAATAAAATATAAAATTAAATTTCTTTCTGCTAGCCACATTGCAATTCCAAAATGCGTAGGTTCATAAAACAAAAACACTATAATCAATAAAATCCAAATAAATAGCAACGACTTCAAAAAACCTATTATAATTCCCAAAAATTTATTAACACTTCCCACTATAGGAATTTTATCTACAACACCAGAAACCAAACTAACAGCAAAACGCAAAAGCCCAAATATAATCAAAAAAACTAACAAATAAGCTATAATGTTTAAGGCAAGCATTGTAACTTGGTGGCTTAAAAACTCACCGAAAAGCGGTACTGAATAAAAGCCCACTTGTTCCCCTAATGTATTTGATGTCCAATCATATAGTGCTGTTCCAAGTAAAAGTTCAAAAATAATACCTTGAAAAATTCCAGCAAATAAAATTGCAATTATCAAAGCCACTATACCAGCTAATGAATTTAAAAATCCACTTTGATAGCCTTTCCATGTTCCTAAACCTAGTATAACTATCACTATTATATCAAGCCAATTTATCATGATAACTCCTTAATTAATTTCGAAAATTCTAGTATCTATAGGTGTTTTAAATATTAAACCATCTTCTATAAAATGTACAGAAATAACTTCTGCCAAAATAGTATGTTGAAACAAAATCTCGGCATCTTCAGTGATGGCTGTAAAAACATTTCCTTCACCTATCAAAAAATAATCAGCGAGCCTTCGGGACTTTTGCGTTTGCTCTGCAATCCGCCCCTTGTATGCCGCTAAGTAAGATATATTTCCATAGAAATATGCTTTTTCCGTCCCTTCTATGTCTACTATTTGCAAATGCCCATCGTTATAAATGGCGATAGCATAATTTGTGTGAGCTGTCAAAAGCTTTTCTTTTTCCCATATGATTTCACGTGTTTCTATGTCTAACATCAGTATAGTATCTGAAAATGTTATCAATGCAAAATTCTCTATGAAATCTATACTAGTCACTAACCTAGGAAAATTAATAGCTAGGGCAAGCTCTGGGTTATAAAAAGCAACACTTGAAAAAAGCTCATCTTCTAAATTCAAAAAGCTTATAGCAAATTCATTTTCATTTCTTTTAGAAATTATAGAAGGCAGTGCTTCTGTTATTGTAAATTGTATGTCCTCACGCTCAACTCTATAACCATAACCCAAATCTAAAACGACAGTGCCAGCACCAAATGTTATAATAGGGTAATCATAAACTACTTTTTCTATTAATCCATCTGCGTCAAAAATATAGAAAATGTTATTACCTATTTCAGCAAAATAAAGCCTACCATCAGAAAAAAATGATAAAGGTAGAGTTAAGTTATGCTCATAAAACCAACTTTGTTCCAGATTTTCATAAAAATATAAATTATTTGAGCTTATAAAAAAAATGTCCCTACCATCTGAATAAATGGCTGGAGCATCAATAAGGGCAAACGAAAAAAGACTTTTTTTAAACTCGAGAACATTATGTTCATTCTCTACCTCTGTAAAAAAAATAAAGAAAATCAAAAACAGAGATACCAAAAATAAAACTAATTGCGTAAAATTATTCATAAAAAAATCCCTCTGAATTGAAAAAATCAATGGGCCAGGCGAGATTCGAACTCACGACCTACCGCTTAGGAGGCGGTTGCTCTGTCCAGCTGAGCTACAGACCCAAGCTTGTAATTTTTCATAAGTTATTATAGCATACTTTTAGAAAAAATGCAAGTATTTTTTTAAACATAATAAGAAAAAAGAGAGGAAATCCTCCCTTTTCTTATGCTATCTTAAAGGCTCCGCCATTCTAATTAACGCTGCTTCTTCTACATCTTGACTACTGAAAAAATGAGAGATACCATTTTCTGCATCCCACGGAGCGTTTTATCAACTGTAAATTTCGTTATATGGACACATTTTTGCTAACTCTTTTGGGCTGCTGTCAAGAGAAACATTTTTGATTGACAGAGAAACATTTTTGATACAGGAAAAATAAAAGCAAAAAACCGCCTACGAAGATTTTATTTTCTCCGCAGACGGCTTTGTACTTCTAAAATGTTAGCGTATTACCCAATCAAATACTTGAACTCTTGATTCTCCCCTTAGCTCTCTGGGGAAGTTAATAACACTTTCTACAGATGTAAGCATTGGCTCATTTTCCAAAAACCCTTCAAAGCCTAATGCGACATTTTCACCATCTACGCATTGCACTTCAACCAAGAATGTTATGGTGCTTCGGCCAAACACATCAGAGCCAAGGATATGATTTATCAGCCTTGCCTTCGCAACCTCGCCATTAAGAATATTCAATTCCTGTACGGCATCCATAGCAAGCCTCGAATATCCATAATTGTGTTGTGCGTTAGGCTCAAATCCCGCAAACCCTCCAAAATCCCGCACAAGTCCACTCTCACGCCTAAATGAAACTTCCGCACCAGTGCTAACTAATTCTACTAATGCCGTGGTTTACTGTATTGAATTGACTTTGAGTGTTTTGGTAGCTTGAAGCCGCAGGGGTAGATGCAAAAGCAGTTATCACACCACCTGTAATCATAAGTGCTGTTAGTGTTCCTAAGATTAATTTTTTCATTTTGAAAAACTCCTTTTAATTTTTATTGTGGTGCTACATAGACCATTCCAGTCCACACATCGTTGCCATCACGCTTTATTACTACGAGATACACTCTTCCGTCATCCAGTATACCTCCAGCTTTCCTCAAGATACCATTCTCATCAAATGGGTACTCTGCTCCTTCCAAAAATCCGATTGATACAAGACCGTTACCCAGGTCATACTCGAAGACATCTGTAACGACTTGCACACTTTCTGGTATCAGTTCAAGTTCTTCAAGAGGAATGTTTCTTATCTCACGTGATTGTCTTAACAATTCATCTTGTTCTGGTGTCGCTGGCTCTGAAGAAACCACCCAACTTCTGCCTGAAAGGTCAATTTCAAGCACTTGTTCGTCATAGCTGCCGTCATTAAATACCACATTGACGTGAATTTCTATTCCTGCGGTTGATTTTAAGACTTTGGCAATCTCCGCTACTTGCATATCTTCAAAATAAAAGAGATGAATAACCGTCCGATATTTTGAGGGCAAGGATTGAACGGCTGGAACAACTTCAAAATCTTGTTGTTCATCCTCGTATGCCAAGTCCTCTGGCAACTCAACCACCTTTTTATTCCAAGAGGAAGAAAAAGATTTGCGGCATGTGTTGACTGTAACTTTTATCAGCCACGCCTTTATGTGTTCGTCTGTTTCAAAGACGACAGCCGATTTGCACAATTTCAAAAACACTTCTTGAAAAATATCGTCTGCATCAGCTTTGTTTTTCATATGCGTGAACGCTATGCGGTAAACCATGTCGGCATACTTATCAACAACTTCGTCCATCCAATCGCTGCGCGCTTGCGACTGGCTCATCTTCATCAACCCCTTTCACTAATAATACCCCACAGCCAACCAAAAGGTTGCAATAATTTTAAGAAAATTTTTTCTGTGAGCTTATTCTTACATTAACGCCTTTCCACGAAGCGTTTTATCAACTGTAAATTTGGTTATATGGACGTTTTTTCTTATGTGGAATAGAAAAACCCCATAAGCAAAGGCTTGAAAAGCACCTTGTTTATGAGGTTCGTGGTTTATACACAGAAATTACTTAGCTACTAGCCTTTTTCTTTGCTGCTATTTCATCTTTCCTTGTTAAATACCTCGTAATTAAGCATAGATTCGTCTCTCCTATTTCCCTAATACTTTAAGTTGTGCTTATTTCTTCGTAAAAATTTAACAAGTAAGAATATCGCAGTGGCTATAACACCTAGGCATATAAATATCTGCTTACGCATCTTTGGACCTGGGTATAGATTAAACATTCCTGTGTCTAAGTTTACATACAATGACCATCCCTCTAAGTTTGCAAAATGGTCAGTTTCTTTGAAATGGGTAATACTACCCATTTCATGTAGTGCCATTATAGCCCCAACTTTGTTGCCAGCTACAGGTATACCCTTAGTTTTCTCTAAGGCCTGTGCTACAGCTTCCTCTTCATGCTCAAAGGTCTTTGATAAGTTTTCAAATAACTTTGCCTCATCTGGTGTATTTTCGATTGATAATAAATATTCTGTTGCTAACATATTGCCTCCTTCAGTAATGAGTTGCCATTATGTTTTCCCTTTAGACTTGTCATCTATAGTAATTTCTACGTAGAATTGTAACATCCGAGCCTAAAACCATCACCTTTCAAGGTGATTTTCAGACGATGACTGTCACAGTTTCGAAGTTAAATTACTATAATATTATACCACAAAGTCATTGGGAAGTAAAGATTTTTTAGAACCTTTTAAAAAAACTTGCATATACTATAAAAAAATTTTATTATGAGGTGGATATATGGATTTAGTAGATTTACTTAAAATAGGTCAAGGGATAGAAGGAACAAACAGCGTAGATTCAAAAGAAGCAGCACTTGTAAATGCTCTTAAGCCATTCATAGATCAAGAAAAACACGACCAACTAGACAAAATTGTTTTAGTTGCCTCTTTACTTGCAAAAGAAAAACGTGTATAATAAAATAGAGAGAAAAAATGAGCGGGTTCTAGCTTGTTTTTCCGGAGCGGTTTTTTCCGAAGGAAAAAAATTTACCGCAACATATAAAAAACTTTATAAAAGGAGATGATTTGAATTAACATAGCGATAATCGGTGCTAGTGGCTTAGTTGGTCAAAATTTTATAAAAGCACTAGAAGAAAAAAATGTACAATTCGATAATATAAAACTTTTCACATCCAAACGCTCCGCTGGAAATGAAATTATAATAAAAGGCAAAACGTACATAGCAGAAGAGCTTAAAGAAACCAGTCTAACAAAAGAGTTAGACTATGCTTTTTTCTTTGCAGGAAGTTCTATAAGTGAAACGTATGTTCCTGTGTGCAAAAGATTGGGAATTATAGCTATAGATAATAGTTCATTTTTTAGAATGGAAAGTGACGTTCCACTTATAGCTCCTGAAGTAAACTCAGAAAGCTTAAAAAATCACTGTGGGATTATAGCAAATCCAAACTGTACAACAATTCAAGCGGTTCTGGCTTTAAAACCCCTGCATGATAAATTTGGACTTAAACGTGTTATCATTTCAACTTATCAAGCAGTTTCAGGAGCAGGAATAGAAGCAGTGCGTGATTTAGAAAATGGTACTACAAATGCCCTAAAATATACTATCAAAAACAATCTTTTTCCAGAGATAGACACACTTTTAGAAAATGGATACACAAAAGAAGAAATTAAAATTATAAACGAAACACGTAAAATTTTAGAATTACCAGACTTGAACATTACAGCAACTTGCGTACGTGTTCCAGTAAAAACTGGCCATTCCGAAAGTATTTCTATAGAGTTTGAAAAAGAGTTTGAGCTTGAAGATGTTATAAAAACACTAGAATCTGCCCCAGGCATAGAATTAAAAAATGTTCCAAAACCTTCAGATATATCAGGAAAAGATGGTGTTTTAGTAGGAAGAATAAGAAGAGATGAAAGCGTAAAAAATGGCTTAAATATATTCGTAGTAGCGGATAACTTAAGAAAAGGAGCAGCAACAAATGCTCTACAAATAATGGAGGTACTAAATGAAAAAACCAATATTTAAAGGGGCAGGAATTGCTATTGTAACCCCATTCAATCAAGACTTAAGCATAAATTATGAAAAATTTGAGAAACATATAGATTTTTTAATTGAAAATAAAGCAGATGCTTTAGTAGTAGTGGGAACAACAGGAGAATCTGCAACACTCTCAAATGAAGAAAAATTAGAGCTTGTAAAAGTAGCAAAAACAAGAGTTAAAGGCAAAATTCCAATTATCGCAGGCTCCGGAACAAATTGCACAAAATCTACAATAGAGCTTTCCAATGATTTTGAGAAAATCGGTGTAGATTGTTTAATGGTAGTAACTCCTTACTATAATAAAACTACACAAAAAGGCTTAATCAGCCACTATACAAAAATTGCAAATGCTGTAAACACCCCTATTATGCTTTATAACGTGCCAAGTCGTACAGCAATGAATATGGAAGCAAATACAGTTGCTGAACTTGCAAAGCACGAAAACATAACTTCCACAAAAGAAGCAAGTGGAGACTTTAGTCAAATTGCAGAAATCTCAGAGAGAATTCAAAATGTGGATAACTTTCATATTTACGCAGGAAATGATGATCAAATTTTAGCGATGAAGTCCTTGGGTGCAGTTGGAGCAGTCTCTGTAGCGGGAAATATCGTCCCTGAAGTTATCCACAATTTATTCACATCTAGTAATGTGCATAATGAGGAAGATCTAAAATTACAGTTAAACATTTTGGAACTTGTACGTGCCATTTTTAGTGAAGTAAGCCCTTCTCCTATTAAAGCAGCTCTTGCCGAAATAGGTCTATGCACAGAATATTTAAGACCTCCTCTATACCCTATGGAAAACAAAGAGAAACTAATAAAAGCAATGAAAGGTTTAGGAATAATATAAATTTATGAAAATACTAATGAGCGGCTACAATGGTAAAATGGGCAAAACTATTAGAGAAGTTTATGAAAATGTGGAAGAATTTAATGAAACAAACATGGGAGATATTATATTAGACTTTTCTCATCCTAGCACTTTAGAAAAGTTATTAACATTTTCCACAAAAAATCACTTACCATTAGTCCTATGTACAACTGGATATACAAAAACAGAGTTAAAAATAATAGATGAAGCTGCCACAAAAATTCCTATTTTTTCTTCATATAACACTTCCCTAGGAATAAACTTAATAGTGGCGATGTTAGAAAAAATGCCATCCTTAAAAGTATTCGATTGCGAAATAATAGATATACACCATAATCAAAAAAAGGATGCACCCAGCGGGACGGGAATATTACTCAAAAATGCTATTGGCAATGTCAATTCCTATGGAATTGACATACCTATTCATTCTATAAGAGCAGGAAATATAATAGGCGAACATAAAATAATATTTTCAAAAGATGATGAAACAATAGAAATAACACATAAAGCTGGTAGCCGCAAAATTTTTGCAAATGGAGCAATAGCTGCAGCAAAATTCTTAATAGGCAAAAAGCCAGGATTATACAAAATGGAAGACTTATTAGAGGAGAAAAACAAATGACTTTTTTAGATGTAATGATTTTAATAGCAGTAATAGTAGGGGTGGTAGGGACCGGTCTCTACTTTTTCACACGTTGGGCAACCAAAAGGGTAGGCGATCAACAACAAATGATGCAAAACATGAGCCAAAGCTTAACCATATACGTAATAGATAAAAAAAGAGACAAACTAACAAATGCTAACTTCCCAAAACAAATGTTAGAGCAAATGCCAAAAAGAGCGGCATTAATGAAAATGTATTTAATTAAAGCTAAAGTAGGTCCACAAATATTAACTATGATAGCATCAGATAAAAATATATACAATGCTCTTCCTATGAAGAAAAATATAAAAGTAGATGCTTCAGGAATTTATATAACGGGAATGCAAGGGTTAAAAAGTAAACAAGAGATGAAAGCAGCTGAGAAGGCTAAAAAAGAAGCTTCTAAAAACACATCAAAAGCCCCAAAAAAAGACAAGGCGTAAAAGCCTTGTTTAGCTTGAAGAGATATACATAATATTAATATTATTATAAATCTTTGAGTTATTGCCGATGAAATAGGTGCTTCATTTACGCCTAATGCAATGTCTGTAAGATCTACTATTGTAACATAAGTAAAAAACAACATAGCCGATATTCCTATACATGTTACAAAACTTAAAAGAAACATAATGTGGCACGAACCTTTTGTATGCAAAAACATCCACTTTAAATGGCCTATTTTATTTTGTTTCATAAAAATATTACTCCTTCATTTTTCAAAAAGAGTGCCTACTTAATTTGTAGGCACTCAACATTTTTCAATAGCTATGCTGAGATGATTCGAGACTCAGCTATCCTATCATTAACAGTGATTGAACTCTATTGTACAAGGACAACCACTACCACCAAAAGCAATGATAGGTGCATCATTTTTAATTCCTTCACGTATAGTCTTCAATTTTATATCATATGCCATATGAATATAGCAAGCGTACTTCAAAATCGTGATTGCCTTCATTTTTCAATTCAGCAGATTTAGGCTGAATTGAAAAAATTATAATTTATCTTTTTAGATACGTTTGCTATATTATATCATATTTTGTTACGTTTTTAAAGTGGTTTTACTATTTTAATTTTCTTTGTATCTCTATGTTACTTTGTTTTATTTTAAATAGTAGTGAGGAATAAATCCTTTTCTTCCCTCAAAGTTACCATCTAAAATGATTACTTCATGCAAAAGACCATATTCTTCAAAAAATCTATTTATTTGAGAAGGATTAGCGTGAAAAGGTCTTGGTATGCTTTTTACTATACTAACACTGGTGTTTTCCTCTAAAGTAATCAATATATCACGACCACTAATAGAGTTTCGAGATGGTACTAGAAAAGGAGATGAATTTTTTCTAACATATTGTGTAGTACCATAACTCCATTGCTCTTTTAAATTCGGGTTGTGTTCTGGGTTTGAATTTAAGTTATAATAATCAATCAATTGCGAAATAAAAAGCTTT
>Ga0136643_10017968_pt1 | contig 10654 bp, 14 predicted proteins | sample TergutLab28metaG_FD_96883 | JGI IMG/M metagenome (GOLD analysis project Ga0136643, IMG submission 96883) | Labiotermes labralis P1 segment gut microbial communities from Petit-Saut dam, French Guiana - Lab288 P1 (version 3) (version 3) | ecosystem: Host-associated > Arthropoda: Insects >... | reverse complement strand
GTAGTCCTACATTTTTTTTTTTTTTATAGTAACAAATTTCAAATAGTATTTCATATTTTAATGTGGGTAAAAAAATAATGTGTCCTTTTTTTTTTTTTTTTAATGTGGCACTGGGTAAAGTTTCTTTCCTCACCCACTGGACAGCAGCACTATCCAGCTCCATCGTGATCATCACATCAGTACTCCAGTCGCCATACATGTTCCACAAACACACACACACTAGGAGGTGCAAAATGGCAGATGTTCTCTATGTGGGTATTAGGCAAGAGAGTGGTGAAGGAATTTTTCACTACTGTGGAAGGCTCCAGTCCAATTGAGATTCACAGATGTCTGAGAAGTATTCATGGTGATGCTAGTTCAGTTAGATGCTGGGCCAGTAAAAGGGACAGTGGTGATAAGCCTTGCAGTAACTGGCACAGTGTCGCACACAAATGTGGAAGAAGTGTGTTGATAATGAAGCAGACTTTATGGAAAGAATTTCTAAATTTTGTAAAGGAAGTACCCATGACATATGTACATTTCACTGTAATTGTAATTACAGTTCCTGAGAAAAAAAAAATTAGGAGGCATTACTGTCATACCACCCCTCACATACAGTGTATATACATTTATGGTGCTCACTACCAAATTTCACATCTAGTGCCACTGGCATATTAGGCAGAATTCAGCTGAATTGTGATGACACACGGTGACGCACAGGTGGGGAAGTGATGGGGAAAATGGCGAATGGAGTGGGTGGCCAATACCCTTCACACTACTTCAGAACATGGTGTATCCAGCATTACTACCGCTGATGCGCACACCTTGGCTGCCAGTAGTCAACTGGACTCCCCCCCCATTTAAATGGGCTCGATCGTTTCGCTGAAGGACAAAATGTGGTTTCTGCGCGTGCGCCCATCACATTTCAAACGAAGTCTACCACCTCCAAATGCAAATGTAAGAAAACATTCACGTGGCCACGATCATCACATTTTGCACCACAAAAAGTATTATCTTAACAACAGATGGGGATTTTTGAGGTCTATTATCAACAATAATTTAAGAACCTCAAAATGGCATGTCACGTCCACATCTTGAAACTGTTCATCTACAATGTCATTATTAGAGACTAGAGAATTATGAAGTGTGCTGTTGGTGATGGTGGTACTGTCCAACAGCATAATGTTCATGCCGAATTTCGCGACAATCGGTCAAATCATTCAAAAACACACCATGCCCACTTGTTTCCTCTTTGGAAAAAGGTATGAGGGCCATTTAAGATCACTAAACTCTCCGTACATCTCACTAGTTACCTGCAGACCGACCAACTAGCAATTAATTAAGCTTTGCGTCTTTTGCCCTATGGTATTTTATGTGTTTGCGCACTACAATAACACAGCCAGTCCCAGTGGCCACGCGATCTAAGGCATAGGTCTATGGCCGCTCGTCTGCTGCGATTGTAGGTTCGAATCCCACTGGGGGCATGGATGTGTGTCTGTTGTGATTGTTGTGTGTTGTTAGGTAGAGGTCTCTGCGACGAACTGGCCACTCATCCAGAGGAGTCCTACCGACTGCTGTGCGTCGTTGTGTGTGTTCTTGAAACCTCATGAATGAGGAATCACACTCAATCAATGTGATTGAGCTTCAATAGGAGGTGTATACTGGATGTATTTCCTACATGCCATTAATTGTGACCATCAAAACACAAGTGCTGAATGTCCTCAGACAAATTGCAATTACACTGGGGGATTAAAAATATATATCTAAGTAACATAAGCAGCCCATTAATTTCAAGTGGATCCCTCATTACCACAGCCCAGCATATCCCCAAGCTTGTGGATGGTACAAACTCCTGATTTGGAGAGTTGCTGGGAATATGGAGAATAAGCAAGTTTTGGACAACCAAGGATGTTCCTCCAGCTTGGGAGATGGACCAGGGGCTAACAATTCCTCCCCATAAAAACCAGCCCAATACAAAATGTTAACATTTCAGCTAGGCATGCAGAATTACCACAAACACAGTTACATGCAAAACCTGTACGTAAAATAAGACGAGATAACAATACTAATTACAGTCACACAAAAATAGAACTCCATGCACTAGGAAATGTGAAGTGAGTTTTGCTTGTCATAATTCGCAAACCACTGAAATTCTTATGTAATATTTCAAGAGTTAGCCCAATGCAAGTAATTTTTTTTTTTAGGTGTACTGTGCCTAGAAGAGTCATAACATGGGAACCTGAAGTTTAAGAATCTGATATTCTGGGACATAATGTTGTGTTACTGGGCCTGCAGTTCCTGATGTTTAGAAGGAACCACTGTGCACTCATCCTCAGGATCCACCTGACTAGCAACCTGATCCTCAAGATGGATCCTCTGAAACATCAGCAAATGGTCGCCCAACAACATGGCATCATACACTACAGAACTAAAATATTCAGCAGTGCTCTTCTGACAATGCTACCTCAACTCAAAATCTTACTGCTCTGTCATTTCACAACTCAGTGATAAAAATAAATTTCAGCATGTCTGTTTACTCCATTCATGTGGCTCAATGTCTGCAACCTGTGCAATTTAGTACACTAAACCCTGAAAGAATTCCTTCCATTGTGTTATGTAATTCCCACACAACTCAGTGTGACATGTATGTAGGTACACACACACAGAGAAAATCAACTGATATACACTTGTCACCAACACCTACACTCCAACTATTTTTACTACAGATAATCACAAACATACCAACGCACATTTTACCCGTTGCTTTGGAGAAAAATTTTACAAATACAAATGTGTCCAATACTGTAAAGAGTAAAGTTCACCCTAGACCAAGCCACAAAGGCAGAATAGATATATAGCTCTACTCCTTCCTTAACCTCAGCGCTAGATGGGGTGGGCGGCCAGCACCACGCCCCGGCCGCTTTGCTCCCAAGAAAGACCCAGTACCCAATGTATAGGAGGCTGGGTGGGCCTCAGGGCCAGTCTGGATGGGTGCAGAAAGTCTCACCTCTACCAGGCTTCGATCCCCGGACCGTCCAGCCCGTAGCGAGTCGCTATACCGGCCCATGTCCAATAACGTACCAATTTTTAATCACTAATTACCTACTATCGACCAAAGCAACTTTCAAATATATTTTTTAAAAAATGGGTAAACTTGTGGGATCCCACAAACTACATATATAAGATGATGTAATACACATTACATTTTTACCTTCCCTTTTTATGGCCTCATATTGGTCAAATTTTGAACCAAACATGCAGCTACTGAAAAAAAAATACATCTGTGTCGGACTGAACCATCGTGCTTGTTTTGTGCATCGTCTTTGACCTACGATGCTTAATTAGGTAAACACTTCTCATCAAACCATCATATGCCTGTTGTAACTCACAATATCCTCAAAAACTCTCAGATTGAAAATTTTTTACTGTTATGTAATATTTTCTCAGTCCTTCACACAGGCTATAAAATACCACTTTTTACCGACTGGATTTTGATTAAATACTGTAGTGGAATCAATCATTTCAAAAAGTTTATTTCACAGTCAACACAATAAATTCTATCATGAATTACGGTTACGGAACGTGCAGCGACGTAGGGCACGATTACATACTGTTCGCACATGTAATATTAGTAATGTAAATGCCTTTAAGTGGAATGTTTCATTTAAAGTGACTTGTTAAGATGTCTATATACTTAAACTACATAATGTCAATGGCCAATAAACCACGATCATCAAAACTAAAGAAATAGGGAGAAATTTGTCTACTTACTGGTTCATGTGGATGCCTGTAATCTGAGGAACTTTCGCCTGTGGTGCTTCTGTCATCTCCTACACTTCGATCCCATTCTACTTCCTTCTTCAAAGACTGCAAGGATTTACAATAATTAATTATCTCATCAGACCATCATCAACATAATCCAGAGTAAAAACTGCATCACAAGATAAGAAATAAAGATATAAAATGCTGTTTATGATTATTCTAATAGTTTCTGTGCAATGATATACTAATATGGGTCTATAAGATGTAAAGGGGTGCTGATAAGTCCTTAGCCCGACCAGGAAGGAACAAGCTAATGTTTCTGTCAGAATGGTGTGAATTTCCTTCGACGCCTTGCATTGAGGGGGGTAAAAAATTTTATGACAGCTTGTGTGTTGTTGTTGTTGAAATCGCGCACGTCCCTGACATGCTTCCGAGCTTGTTTCCTTCCTGGTCGGGCTAAGGATTTATCAGCACCCAGATACAACATCACCTCGCCCTAACACAGGCACACTTCTGAGGTGGGAGAATGCCAGAATTTAACATACGGCCCTGAAATGTTGATTAGCAATGGGATTTCAAAGAATATGTAAAAGGTAAGCACTGGAATGCCATTAAGACAGATGTGTGATTAGGTATAAATCAAATGCATACTCATGTCGATAACTCAAATCAATCTTTTACCTGTCCAGAACCTAATACATACGATAAAATACTTATTTACAGAACAGAATGAGAAACTGTCTAAACGCAAGGTCCTAGAAAAGTATTTTAACTTGAGGCAGCATGGCTTCATGGGAAGGGGAACCCTACTCTGGGGGAACTAAGAGTTCAAGCATCAGTTATGTTTCTGATTTCAAGACATGAGCAAGCATTGCCAACACAAGATGAAGTGCTGATTTTGACATATCAAATTAGAATGATAACAAATTAGAAAATAAACTAACAACAACACAACAAACTGTCAATTAAATTTATCAATTTGGATTTGCCAGTACTGATAAACATGACTGATTAAATACAAATTAATACATCTAAAAACCTAACTTCAATCTTCTTATTTCCATCATATGACAAAGCTAATGACAATGAAAACAATGCCGTGGGTTTCCTCTGTTTACATACGTGAAGCATGGGCCGAGTAGCTCAGTCGGTATAGCAAATGACTATGGGCTGGACGGTCCAGGATTGAATCCCGGTGGGGATGAGATTTTCCACCCATCCAGACTGGCCCTGGGGCCCACCCAGCCTCCTGTAAAATGGGTACCGGCTCTTTCCTGCGGGTAAAGTGCAGCCGGGGCGTGCTGCTGACCACTCACTCCCTCCTAGTGACGTGGTCATGGAAGGGTAGAGCTATAACCTCTACCCACCCTCTGGGCCACACAGGGCCTGTAGCAGGAACACTTTACCATTTACATATATGAAACATGTTGAAATGGGCATGAAATCCCTAAATCTTTCACCACTCTCACACCATAAAGCTGATGAAGAACTGTGGAATGTAAAATTAGACCCTTTTTTGTAATAAACCGAAGGAAATGGCAGCATGTTCCGCTTTCAATACAAGACAGAAGAAAACACCTTAAAGCAAACACATATATTCTCCCATTACACAACACAACAGATCAGAAAAAAGCATAATTATTTAAATTCCTCAGAGGACTTCTGGTTGAAATGAATGGGTTTTTTTTTGCTGTTAAAACACAAAATTCTCCTAGCACTTTTACAGCCAAACGAGACTGGGACAATTCAAAATCTACCTAAACACGAAAACTGTCTTAAGATGTATTAAAATAACAGAACAATACATGTCAAACATATCAATTTATTATACAAGATGGCTGGAGCATGATGCAAAACAGTCATCTCTTCTTAGAAATCAGATAAATCTACCTCATAAGAGGTTACTGATTTGAGAATATCCATGGAAATGGCTCCTCCAAATCAGTCCTTTCTCTAAACTTTATACCTATTCCTACTGACATTTCTGATTGTATCCCCAATATTGTACAAAAACTGTAAAGAAAACACTTTGTCTAACATTGCTCAAGATAAATTTAAAATAAAAATCATATTGCCTGTATGATGCCTGTTTGCTAACAATATAATTATACAAACTGTCTACAACATACATATGTGTTACATACCACAAAACCAGGACATACCAAAAAGAATGTATAAGGGGAATTTTCTTCCTAGCATAATGTAACATTAGTAGTTTACAGTAAAACCAACATGCCTTACATTATGCACTATATGAGACAAAATACACAATGGACAGAAAAATTCAGAGAGGATGGTGGGTAGGGATGCTACAATGTGCAGCTGCAGAACAGAAATTTACTGTTCTCTGTCTTACAGTAAATGATTTAATGACATAAGTGAACGCATGTGGAATATTTATGACAGGTTCCTGAATAAGCAATACAGAATATTTGTCCAAGCAGTTCAGATACACCCTGTCCATCAGGGAGACATGTCAGTGATGTGTTACCAGTTGTGGAGGCGATTTGTAATAACTACCTACCTGCCTTCTATGGAATCTAGAGATTCAGTACTGTGTCCACAAAATGCTACCACTAAATACCAAAATAGTCAGATGAATCCTGTCCACAGCCTCACACCCTATTTCTTAAAATAAATATCACTATAACAGCTCTACCTACACCCACACTTCCAAAGTCCTGTCTTGCCTTCTCATACTCAAGTAAAATGCCGTATGACCTTCTCACACTGAAAAACACAAGCTGAAGGAGTAGCAGAACAGGGTGCTGAAGAAGAAATTTGGACCTAAAGGGAGGGAAGAAGAAATCTGGACCCAAAAGGGGGAGGCAGTGATACTAGAGTGGAAAAAATGACAGAATGAGGAGCATCATGACTTGTACTCCTCACCACATATTCTTCGGGTGATCAAAGCATGTAAGATGAGATGGGTGAAGCATGTAGCACACATGGCAGAGGAGAGTATCACATACCCAAAGGACAGAAACTACTTGGAAGACTATACTAAAGTGAACCTTAGAGAAACAGAATGGGAGAGCATGGACTGGATTAACCTAGCCTGAGATAAGGACACATGGTAATCTGTTATGGAACAAGGTAATAAAATGTCAGGTGTGATAAAATGCTGGGAATTTCTAGACTAGCTGAGGAAATGTTGGCATTCTAACAAAGACTCCACTCCATGAAAATAATAATGCATTTCCTCCCTTCACCATGAGTCACAAAACTGTGTTTGCCAGACTCTCACCATAAAGGTACAGGTTCAATCCCAGAACACACCATGTGGGATTTATGGTAGACAAGTGACATGAGGACAGGTTTTTTTTTTTCCTTGAGTATTTAGTGTTCCTGTCTGTATATTCAAGTAATGCTCCACATTCATACGTTATTTCATCCATGCATCACACTGTGTAATCTTAGCAACTGTGAACATAATTAAATAACAAATACCTCTCTCTCATACACATGCTGCCCTTTCCTGTCTCCTATGATCACCATCATATCTAGTGATGAATGTAAATTATGTGTCTCCATAACATGCCATTTATTCTACTATCCTGCCTTTTCTTTCAGGTCCACACATTCTTGTCAATATTCTGTCTTCAAACCTCCTTAGTTTAATATCTGTGTGTGTGTGTGTTGTGGGTGGGTTACAGAAGTTTTCCAAAAATCTAGGGCAACCCCCGAATTCTAGGAACCAGGTTAACATGACACAAATTCCATACTGAGGGCCCCCAATTCTGGTGTGACCTGTGAACCTGCTTGCTGAATGTGAACTAATACACATTCTTAAACACAAGGAATGATGCAATAATTATTCCAAAAATATTAAGCACCACCACACGTGTGTATCCCCAGTCAACAAAGACTTTAATGTTTTCACGGGGGTTAAGGTTCATACTCTGATCCTGTGGGTGACAATGCAGTGAGTTAGACTGTCCCTCTATTCTAAAGGAACATACAACCTCCATCTTCAGACACCCTGACAATGGCAGCAACATATTATACTGGAGTGTTTGTAACCACCTACCACACAACACCATGTCAGTGCCAAACCAAGTGTAAAATATCTTGCCCCAGTTTGTTTAAATCTTACATCTACAAACCTAACAAATGTCTATGAGCAATTTACAAATAGCAAGCAAAAATAAACGCTATTTACACGTTTGCACAGACTAAAATAGGTGTCAGAAAATCCAGACATGTATCACAAAACTAAAAGTCCTCAAATTAGTTAATTTGCATCACGTACTTACTTGCAGGATACTAAATACAATTATAAACACCAAAAGAATTAGATACATCCACATAACACACTATACTAGCAACTTCTACAGGAGGTTTATAAAAATATCATAATGAAACCGAGTGAAACGTATTACGAATACTGCCACAATTGGGTCAAAACACATAACACTTACTTTCCTTACAGTTATATAAATTTCCACACAGTGTTACATGGCACAATCTCTGTACATCTAATCAGAGCATAAAATTAACTTCCCTCAGAAAAGCTGACTTTTTTCGGCAGCTAATTTGCATATGACTTTGCCTTGTAGTATGTCTACATTTTTCTTTTTTGGGAAAGCAAAGACACTTCAGAAACTCTTAGGTGTAGCTGCAGGCAAGGTCAATAAATAACATTCTACTTTTCACAGAGATTCATGGCATTCAAGAGCACTGGGAAAACTATTCATTCTAATGAGACATAAATTTTGGGAATTTCATATGGGAATACTTACTAATGGAACCTGCTGCACTGGTAACATGCCAGATGGGCCGGGCATGGGCTCACTGCTGTGTGGTGATGGCAATCTGCTGGTGGCGGTTGAACATGTGGCAGTGACCGCGGTAGCGGGCGGATTACATGAGGTTGCATTAGTAGTTACTGACATGTCACTCGGGCCTGAACAACCACCGTGAACTGGGGAGAGATCATCAACATCAGGTGTTTCTACCCTCCCACCCCCACCTTTGTCACAACTGTCATTGTCATTGCAAGCAGAGTCATGTCGAACACGAGCAGCCCTTTTGTTTGGGGGTGGCGATAAGCTTCCACCAGGAGGAGGTGAGTTAATGTCCTCGTTTACCAGTCTTGTTGCGGCTGAAACTTCTGGCGTTATTGGTGTGTCTGGCACATGTATGCTGCTATTGTGTTTTGGCTGCTGTTGCTGATGTCCCTCACCTCTATCTTCCCTTGCAGAATTTAAGTTTGTCATCTCTGCAAGACCCTTCACTTTCAGGCTCTCTGCTGTCTTCAGTAGAGCTGACAGTTGACAATACTCTACATTCACTTCACCCTTGTACATGAATTCAACCAGAGTTCTCAATTCTGCAAATCGCACGTCTTTAAGTATGACAATTGGATGTCGATTTGGATGGTCCACAAACAGGGTCTGAAAGTAGGAAGAGCACGCTGAGAGTACCACCTTGTGAGCACGGATTGAATGTCCCTCAGCACAAGCAAGTGTTACATCAACAAGGCTCTCGTCTTGAAGTAGCTGACTGAACACACCCAGTAAGTTGCTCTGATGATTGTTCCACCTAAGGCAGTAATGCTCACTTCCCATGTCTGTGATCTCACCCTCTGTAACAGAACGAAACATTTCTATTACGGCCTAGTGAACACTTAAAACGTAACACATGCATTGATATAGGTTAACAAACACATCTATAAACAAAACACCGTATTCCTCGAATGTTTGACCTGCTGCACGAACTTGTGAAAAATGATGATCACACACGTTATTAGGTCCCAAGCACATAGTTTACGCACGTCTAAACGTCCATATGTGCGATCCGCACCACCACCATGTTTCCAAACAAACGTCACAAAACGCTACACTGTTCCACTACTATACTACCAGTAAACAATGATTCTGATGTTTAAGTAATACCATAATTATCGATCTAATAAATAAAAAAAACACGAAAAAATTGTTATACAAGACGAATGACCACCTTCTTCAAAATGGCGGAAATTTTCTGCAATGATTCTTATGGGCCCTTCATCACATTTGGCAGACTGACCCTTCAACATTAAGAACAAGACACTTCTAAAGAAAACGTCCCATACTGACTCCACAAAACAAATACTGCTGAAACAAAATTGTGACACAAAACGACACACAGAAAATCACTGCCAATTAATTTAACACACAAATATTTACCTTGCTACATGAAACGGAATAAGGCCTGCCACTTCAGCAACGGCGGCTCACCCGGCCTACTGTGACGTCGCCGGCCTACTGTCAACCGCGCAGTAGAGAAGTCAGTTGAGTATCTACGTACATCGACCGAAGCTTCGTTAGTCTTATGTCATAACTACTTATTTAGTTCTTTAAATTAACCTGAATACTTTAAATAATACATAATAGATTTTAGAAGAAGGATAAACGTGTTTTCCTTGAATATACGCTGTGTACGTCTATCTCGCTTGGCTGCAAGTATTTGATTTGACTAGCTACAGCGGTCAAGCGAGAGGAGTGGGGGTGGGAAACGCTCGTAGCACACGCACGTCTGCTGTTCGAATATTTTCGAACCATTAGCTTGTGCTTCCGTATTAGAAACGTTGGAGTGATGAATGTAGGACGCGGATTAATGAGATAGAGCTTTTGGATGGATTAGTTTGAAATAATATTACGTTACTGCGTTTAACATACACGTTCAAAGAATGACATACTAAAATAGTAAAACTACTCATTCCATTTTTATTTAGCATTTCAGGTCTAAATGTAAACCACCATAAGTGTATAGCAGCAATATGTCGGGAGAGTAAAATATTACCCTCAAGCTACTAAATGAAAAAGGGGGGGGGGGGGGGGGCCAAAAGCATAAGGAACACACCAAATGACCGGTTTAATCAACAGTACAGTTACTATAACGTAAACAATCTTAAATTCCGTAGTAATTT
>Ga0136643_10017967_pt1 | contig 10655 bp, 8 predicted proteins | sample TergutLab28metaG_FD_96883 | JGI IMG/M metagenome (GOLD analysis project Ga0136643, IMG submission 96883) | Labiotermes labralis P1 segment gut microbial communities from Petit-Saut dam, French Guiana - Lab288 P1 (version 3) (version 3) | ecosystem: Host-associated > Arthropoda: Insects >... | reverse complement strand
TAAGACATGCTGCCACAACACCCTGTTTATACAACGAAATTAATCAGTGACTAATTTTAATAGTGACTTTAGCGAGGAAAGTGTAGCTCCCTGATGATGATCTTAGGATCGAAACATGTCGGGAACAATTTTAATGTTTTAATGTGGAGTTTTTATGTATGTTCATCAGTTGGTATACTAATTAAATAAAAAGTTAACGCGTTTTTCCGTGGTCTGTTACCTTTCGGTTTTGGTAGATAACTAGCTCTAGTATTTCTCCCTCGTCTGGCGTTTACGTGTAGGCAGTGTAAAAATGGACTGGACGGCGTTCTTCTTTTAATGATGACGATTTGAAACATAAAAGTTGGAACAACGAGAAGTTACGCGCTTACTTTCGTGTAATGTGTGAAATACGTGCATACTTTAGATGTGTTCGAAAATTATTTTGGCTGTGGATACACTTGAAAAGTGACGTTTGTAGGTCAACGGATATCGGCCTGCATTATGACGGACCGTACCTAATCTTGTTACACTTAACTATATCTTACGCTGGGTCTGCTGCGGGCAACTTAATGTGAAATTTTGTCTGCGTGTGGCCAACTTGAAATTCTGCACACACAATAAAGAGTGAAGAAGTATACATACATTTATATATAATTATCCATGTGTATTTTTTGTACGTCATGTGCAGTAACAATATACTGATAATAGGAAAATGTATAAGAAATGCAGTTTACAGTCTAGGTTAGAGTACTGATATTTTAGCGCATTTTTTACAAAAAGAATTGGTAATTGAATGCTGTATTGTCCAACTAGTGCACTCATATATATATATATATATATATATAGTCGTTAAATTGTTAAAAACCAACTAAACTTGTAAAAGCCGCTCCAACATGTTTCGGTTCATGCAGGAACCATCATCAGGGAGCCATAGCATAAGCCGCCATAACGCTGACAACGTCTGTACCGACATGCACATTTACATTTGAACAAGACTTGTAATTTTAGCTAAACACTGGATGTAGCTCCCTGATGATGGTTCTTGCGTGAACCGAAACATATGGGGCGGCTTTTATAAGTTTAATTGGTTTTTAAAAATTTAACAATTTTATATGATTGAGTGCATTATTTGGACAATAAAGCATTTCATGTCATTGATGCACGGTATAACCATGAAGTTGAATTGGTAATCTTTGCTCATGAATTTTGGAAATTGTTTAGACTTTCTATCTGGGCTTTGCCAGGGAAATGGATAAAAGTCTTTTTCTAATGCTGAATGTCTCTACGGGCACATGACATTGAACTATACGTAAAACGGCCATGTCTTGCGGTATTACATAATTTCAGGTTTTGTCAAACCTAGCACGCCGCGTAAGAGTTACTCTTTAGCAAGTCTACAGGTACTAAAACTTAGTCTTCCTTTTATTGTTTACGGTTTGTTCAAATTTATGTACTGTTCACCGTCTTTAAATAAATGTACATAGCGTGTGCTCAGTTGGTGTGGCGTGTTTAAGATACCGTACAGTTTAAATTTTATAAAATGTAGGCCTGTATCTGCCCTCCGCCCCAGAAGGAGACTGCCTTCAAATATGGAATATGATGTGCTGAATAAGCATTTGTTGTTAGCAGGCGAGCGGTTGCATTGACCCTTGCATCACACATCTTTAAAAAAAAAATGTGAAGTGTCGCAGGGAGCTTTTTTGAGTTGATCTTACCAACAAGAGGATGGCACACAAGATTTCGAATTTCGAAATCGGGAATTTTGAAGAGGTAGTTTCATCGACAGCTGCAATACGAGAAAGTGCGCGTGCGATGGAATTGTGGGACATAATGTCCGATAGGCATAGCAATGAACTAGATGATTTTTGTACATTTTGCTCCAGAAAATGGAGGGCTAATCATCACGTTAGGACGGATATTTTCTTATGCAGGGGAGGGAAGTTTGGCGTTTAAGAGGATATAGTTTTGTATTCTTAAAATTAACAAGCAGCATGGAGCAGTATTTCTTCAGTAGCTGATAGTTCCCCAGCTAGTCAATAAATTACCCCTCCCCTGTTGCCATCTTTTGGAACCGGAAGTTCCCTTACCTTTTTCGCAAGAGCCCTCCAGTTGCTCCTTCCCTTAGCCAGATAACTTCATTCCACAATCTTCCACCCTATATAAGACATATGTTAATGTTATTTTCCTATCAACACAGGCTCGCAAGTGGCTTTTCCCCTCAGATTTTCCAACCGAAACCCTGCATGCATTTTTCTTCCCCTGCGTGCCGCACGCCCACTCCATCTCATTCATCTTGATTTCATTACAGTAATAACGTTTGGTGATGAGTGCAACCATGATGCTTCTTTTTATGTAATTTTAGTGAGAGAATGTCTTATAGAATATCAAGAGGGTGTCTGAGTGACATATTTATGAGATCCTTTTAGTGAACAGTGACGAGTGTGTAGAATAAACAGAGCTGGTTCAGAGTAGAATTTAGTGGCCGGCTGTTGTGTACGCTTTAACAAGTCTTCGAGTCTCATAATGGGCTGGAAATTCTTTAACCAGTTCCGCATGAATGGCTGTTCTCAGTGGAATTACTGTTTTAACAAATTACAAAAAATTATATTTCGCCGTGGATTATAGACAGACACTGTGTATCTGGAGGGTATATTAGGGACGTTGCACCATCTGTAGATACATACCTCTTAAACAAAACATAAGGCTGCTGACACTCTCCTAGTGTTTATTTAAAAAAATAATTACTAGGAAACTTCGGCGGATTGGATCACTTTTGGGAATAAGGCAGAGACAGAAGGATATTAAAGTGAATCTGTAGGTAGTAAGGTGCCAGATATGTACTGGACACTAGCGTTTCAATGGCTAGCTCTAAGGAGCGCGGTGGTGGATCTTGGTTCCATTAAAAAGATGGGAATGGAACTGCTTGACCAGATGAGGTACTCTCAGATTCGTAATAATAACTCACTACAGCCTTCTTAGTTCCATGTATTTTCCTGAGTACCTTGTCTCCATACACACATGATTTGTAATTTTCCGTCATAGTGACTACGTCAGAAACAACACAAAACATTAAAAAAAAATTCTTGGCCGTGATATTCTGCATTTACAACTTGAATTGGATAAGAATTTTGGAACCAAGTAATAACAAGCACTTCCATATTAGTATTCTCCTAGTTTTCGTCGTGAACCTTATTTCTTTATTTTAGTGTCATCAGGTGCTTGATTTTAAAACATTCTGAAATAATTAATTGCGAATAAGGAACTGAGCTTGTAATTGTATTATGATTCTGTTAACTAGATGCTTTTGTCGTTGTACATTATATAGATATCTGGCTCTCGCACAAGCAATTGCTAGTCTAAGTTATGGTTAATAATACTTTCAGCCGTTACGACTTTCAATTCCATAGGCCTTGAATGCATGGAGAGTGAAACACTTCGCAGTTTTTCTTTTTCATTTATCTGGTAAATTTGATGCTTGTTCCAGCTACTTCAGCGCTCCTGCAAGAAATGGTTTTCCCGTGGGACTGGACCATCGATTCACACCTTTCAAGACTGGCGCGACTCCTTTTGTAGGTTTGATGGCACCCCTAGCAACTACGACGATGCCGTCTCCTGGTCAACACAAGAATAACAACACGGCGATCAACAGTAACAGTACGGCGACGTCATCGGGAAACTCTATCAGCGGTAACGCATCGTCTTCAAAGGAGTGTCTTATTGACATTAATCATTTGAAGAAGCCACCTTCGTCGGCTGTGGAAGCGCAGCAAGCCCTGTATGCTGCTACTGCTGCGAACTTCGGTACACACCCGTTCAGCGCCGCTGCGGGTAGCGCCACTCCCATGTTCCCTCCACTTATAGACATGAGTTCCACACAGGCACTCCTCAACATAGTGCGAACAGCCAGTGCACATAACGCATCGCAGCTTGAGACTTACCTGAAGGGAGCTATCAAGAGGCCCCCACCCTCTGAGAGCAGCCCCCTCGACCTTTCTTCAGCGTCCGCCCCAACGTATGGGAAGAGATCACGGACTAACAAGGGTCTTGGTGGTGGTAGTGATAGTATATTCATGAACAGTGACTCTTTACTTCATGTGCCTATTGTAGACGCGTTGAGGACTACGAAAGAAAGGCTAGGGAAAAGGACTGGCAGTGTTTCACCAAAGCCTCCAGTGAGAAATAATGGAGGAAGTTCTGCCGGAAGTAGTCCGCGGTTGTTACCGTCATCCACAGTGACTTCGGCATCGGTGGCGGTGGGTCAGCAACACCTGTTGGGGAGAAACTTGCCGTGTTTGTCTGTGTGTTCCGCGGAAAGGACATGTTCTTCGGGGAGCGACGCTCAAGCCATGGCGCAGTGGAGTGTTGAGGATGTGTGCAGTTTCGTCGCGTCTGTCGATATCTGCGCCGAATACGCACCGGTAAGTGTAGTTGGCACTAGCATATTATCTCCGTACGTTACAATTTCTCTTGATGGTTTTGCGTCCCGCAAGCCCCCATCAAAAGAGCTAGAAACACAATTTGGGTAACAAGGAGTCTTATCACATTCTTATAAGGTAATTCACATTTACAATAAACCATATTTACAACTGTGAATTTGCGATGCCCCTAGTTTTATATGCAGCAAGTAAAATGTATCGTACTCTAAACCTGAAGTAAGCCTCTTAAATTAGAAGATACTGTGTTGAGTCTTGACTGAAATTTTGAATAAATGTGTCGTCGACAATCCATATTTTCAGTCACACCTCTGCTTCTGTACCATCGTTAGAAGCTTTTAATATTTACTCGCGTTGAGTGTTGAGCTAAAAAGTAAAGTGGGCAGGTTTTGAAAGCTCTAAACCACTTCTAATTACCGATTTTATTAATTTCTTGAAGGCACTTTTGTGTAGCTTTTGCAATGAACTTTGCGAGGTGACTTATGCTGACCAATGTGTGGTGGCTAGAAGTTCGTGCGGGATTGTCAGCAGAAAAATGAAGAACTGAAAGCTTTAATTTGAAGAGTTTGAATCTTAAGAAGGCAAAAAATATGAAGTAACAATACCAGGCTGGAATCCAAAACGGGTTAACAGCTGTAGAGGAAATGATAAAATGGGTATAAACAGAGTTTAGAGAACTGTTAGGGGAAACATCCGAACTTAAGCGAAAAATAGTCCGGCATATTACAAGGTAAAGAAGAATAACCACAGAGCGATAAAAAGTGTTGGATTAGAGTAAAGAGACGAAACTGCAGTCATTGCAGAACACATCCAAATGAATGGAGGTGCTGCAAAAAATGCAGAATGAATCTAGAAGAAGTATGAAGGAGAAAAGGAGGTATATTTTAAATACAGAATGAATGATCCTGACGCCAACGGTAAGAAAGAGAATACTGGATACGTGTCGTCTTTAAATTTCATTTAAGTTTAGAAATTTTAAAGTTCGCCGACTAGACTTAGGGTATATGCAGTTGTGAATATTTCACTTAATAGAAAGCCAGAATTGTGGTCGTGTGATTTAGGTGCCTTTATAGTCTGCTGGTTGGGTACCTGAAGAAGATGGCACTATGGAACCTCTGAAATGTTGTTACCAAACTACCCGTACTAAACAAGACACTGTAGAACTTGATAAAGGAATAGAATTATGGCATTAAGACAACACTTCAGTAAGTGCTTCTATTAGCTGTTGGGTTTCCAGTATCATTATTTTATCTGACATCTCTCGTTTGTCAGTTTCCGCTGCTACTCCTACGCGCCTGTGTTGCATTAATAGGACAAACTAACCGACAGCAACTGGCAGCCAATAGTTTTCAGATAAAATAAGGACCCTATATGTGAAGTTAGTGATGTTAGCCTGAAATAGTTGCCAGTGGGATATTAATATCTGAACCCAGTCCTTTTCAGTGTGAAATTGCTGTTGAAATGTAACACTTGCCCGATATTTATCGAATTTCAGCTGAGTGATCTAAGCGGGAGGCAAATAATTAGGTACTGAAAATCCGAAAGTTCTGATTTTATTCTTAAAAAGTCAGAATTTTACAACAGTGAATGGAATCTGCTGTTATATCTGTTAAGTAATGATAAAGTTTCATGCACCGGCTATTTGGGAGTATTACTCGTATCGACAGCATAGAAAAACGCATTCACCTCTCCTCTCTGAAATTTAACGCCTTATGTAGATAGAGTTGTAGGGGATCATGTGGATTTTAACATACTAGATCACCCATTTATTCGCCAGATATTACACATTTGTCGGGTGCTGGAGAAAGAAGTGGTATTACACTCGGACGGTAGACCCCAATGCATATCGGCTGTGAATTCCTACAGACTTGAAGAAGTCATGTAAATCAGTCAAAGGACAGATGTTGTTCAGTACTCCAAATAAATACGGCAATGTACTGAGTTTAATTAAAATATGTTTAAATTAAACGGGAAGGAAAGTCTGTATAGATATTTGTCCAGTGTATTTCCTATTCTGAGTGACCTGAAGCAAGGAGCTGTACTATTGCCACTGGTTTAGAACACGCAATTTTGAAGGTCCAAGAATATCAGGAAGGGCTGAAACCGAATGAGGCATTCCAGTCTGTGGAACGAATATCGAAACTGAGACCTTCAGATGTGGATTAAGAAGATCCAAACAGGATGTTCTTCTTGGACTGCTTCACCCATCGGGATAGGACCGAGAGTTTGTCGCAAAATGCTTGTAACTACCTACCAATCAGCGCTGCGTAACATCCCAGAAGCGCGAAAGACCTCACAGGATATTGTGTCATTTATTGCACGTAGTTTTTAGGAGAACGAATGAAGACTGGTGATTACAAAGGTAAACACTTTGATCTGAAGGCGAGGAGACGCAAATTAAGTGACGACACGCATTGAAGTGCGAATGACAATAATAAATATCTGTTTTAAGCTGTTAGGATTGCAAATAGGAATATCAAGAGGTCACGAATCTGCAATGTCCATGCCTCTCAGAATGCCAGAATTGCGTCGCCAACTTTGTTAACGATCTCAGAAACACTCTGCGGAATCCAGATAAGAGATCCTCTATATTATCCTCTAGAGGCGGATATCCAAGCATTTTGAAGCCTTGAGGATAGGGAAGTTCGTTGGCCCACAACAGTTGATACTCTATTCAAACGATATTTGGCCTGCCTCGTACACCCGTGACATTTGTTAGACTGTTTCTTATAACACTGAAGACCAAGTTGTGTGTGATTCAATAATAATCGCACAAATAACCACTTGCTTCGGTCAGAAACCTAGCGTACAATTCATATATTTTGGGTTATTTACTAGTATTTTCGCCCCTAATAAGAACAGCTCACGTTCAGTTCTGCTGCTATCACACGACTTTCTCCCATAGTCCGCGCCACGTTTTTCGTATCGTGGGACGAGCTTTTCTGTCTGTTGACACCAGTTCGTGTCCTGTGCTATCAGCCATCCTGTAACAAATGTTTCCACCTCGCGGTCGTCTTTAAATCCGTGGCAGCCAGGGATTTGCTTCAGCGATGAAAGCAGCATGTTAATTACTCGGCGAGTAAAGTAAAGTAAAGTAAAGTAAAGTAAAATTCGCCCTTTTACAGGCCACGAAGGCCCAGAGGCGGAGTAGATGTGTAGCTGTACTCTTTCTTTAACCTCGGGGCTATATGGGGGTGGGTGGTCAACGCCACGCCCCGGCCGCTTTACCCCCGGGAAAGACTCAGTACCCATTGTATAGGAGGCTGGGTTGGCCCCAAGACCGGTCTGAACGGGTGCGGAAAATCTCGCCCCCCCACTGGGATTTGATCCCCGGACCGTCCAGCCCGTAGCGAGTCGTTATACCGACTGCGCTATCCCGGCCCAGTTACTGGGCGAGTAGTTACCCTAATATGATCATAGTAAATGTTAGTTCCTTGTTTAGAAATTATACGAAATATCAACTTTTTAATGATCTCCCGTCGGATAAATACTGTTTACGATATGAAGAACTACGTAAGAAGGCGCGTAACACACCCAGACGCAGAGAAAATACGTGTAAACCTACATTTAAGTGCAAGTCTTTACTCGCGCATGCTCATACCCCTTATAATAACCATGTGACGGAAACTGATGCTGGCATGAACGGTGTGAGATGTAGTCAGCAAGGTCTGGATGTAGGGTAGGGAAACCCCTAGCAGCTCGTATCCCCGAAAGATGTGGGCCACTTTCAACTGCGCCATTCTGTGTGCCGAAATGTACTGATAACGTACGAATCCAGTTACAGTACAGCGAATGAAGTCATTGTGTCCTCTTCTGCATTCCTGAGCTACTGATACATTTACACGCCGAGTAAAAGAGAGAGAGAGAGAGTAGGTAACCAGGGTTACTGTTTAATACAAACCGTTTAGTAACTAAAAGTAAGTTATAGAATAAGCAATTATTTATTTGCAGTTTAGCCATTTTTCAGCTTTAGTGCATCCCATGATCGACGATGTTTGAGTTTGTTACAGCCTTTGTCTGTGTCAGCAGTTTCTATGAAGTCTTATTGTAAGTTGTGTGATTACTAAAGATAAACAATCCCTGTACATTTCCAGAGGGTTCCAGGAGTTTGAGGCCCATGAAGGTTGTAAGATTATCATACCTACGCACCGGCCACCGTTACTTATTTCTGTTGGAAGCAGAGTCGACACTAGTGTCATAGTGCGGCCGTAAGGATTATGTCAATGAAAAATTCGAATGGCACCATTGGGAATCGAACCCGCGACCTTCCGGCTTGTAGCGCAGTGCCTCAATCAACTGAGCCACCGAGTACCCCGTATGATAATAGTCCCACCGTATTTTTAGAACGCCCTGTCGTGTCTCAGCCAAAATATTATAATAAAAACCGATTGTGTTGGTAGCGAAGAGATATTCAAGCAGCAGCTGACCCTTCCCTGCTTACTAGATGTCAGGGTGGAAACTTGTGAGCTGTGATTATATTAATGGTTTTTTTTTCTAAACTTGCTGTTTCTAGTCTGTTATTTGGAAATCTCATCGCCATTCCATCTCTCTAAGTATCGATAATGTGGTGGGCATACAAAGACAACCTACTAAGTCCAAAGTTCATAATTATTACATGCAAATTAAATAAAATGTTTCTAAGTGCAGTAAATTTATTATTACTACTACTACTACTACTACTACCACTACTACTACTACTACAACCACTACTACTACCACCACTACTACTACTACCACTACTACCACTACTACTACTACTACCACCACTACTACTACCACCACCACTACTACCACTACTACTACTAAATCCTTAATCAAGGTTTTGTATTCATTTTTCTCAAAACTTTGTTGGACTTAGTGAATTTTCGTTGTACCATCACGATATTAAACGTGTTCTTATGCGAGGCTTGGTATTAGGGCATGTTGCCCTGTGCACACCATTGCGGTACGTGGTGGAGCAAAGATACAGTTCTCCTCGTGCCTAACCTCGGCGTTAGATGCCAAGTTTAAGGATTTGTGCAGCTACTTCTCCTCTGGCGGCTGTACACGGTTAAGATATGAGTTCCTTCATTCTATAGAGGGAAGGGGTAGTTCTCGCGATTTACCGGAGTTCTTGATAGTAAGGCAAACCCGTAGAACAGGTGAGCAAAACGCTAAATAATTTAGAATTTTTTTAAATCCTGGTGAACGCAGACCAGGCTTAAATTATGGAGCGATGGAGGCATCTTTATGAAAGTGAATAAATATGTTAATAGCCTCAGTGACAAAATACATATATAATAACATCGCCAGCGACAGTCGTGTTGAGGTGACTGCTCTGTCATGAGGTGACATACGTCCTAAATTGCAAGCCGCGAAATCTAACAGTCGTGTTAGGCGACCCAGACGCTTGACCAAACTACTAACGACTTTGTAAGTGATGCATCTGCTACCGAGCGGTTTGTCGTGGAATGACGAAGTGATACACAAGGGTTTTTCAATTCGACTCGGACATCACTGTTTTTTTAAAATAGCGGCATTAATGTTTGTTTTTCCTTAACGGCCGTTGACTCTGATGACGTCAAGTGACCTGCAATGAATGATGCCTTTCCTTCCCATACGCGTTCTCCATCTTTGTCAGGCGCAACCACGAGAATTAACTGTCGTGGAATATGTGAAGCAATTAGCGGCCAGCACGTGCCATGACTCCGGTGGTCCTGATTTCTGTCGTTCGTGAAGGCGGTTGAGTGTCTGAGGTCAGCATTGACGTTACTTCTGTGTATTCATTTGCCTTATTGCCAGATATTCATTGGTCAACTTAATTTTTTATTTCGTTCTGGATACAATGGATGAAAGGGAAAGGTTCGCCAGGTTTTCTTTAAACCTACCAACAAGTGACTAATTCAGTGAATAAGAGTCCATCTTAAAAGCTAGTAGTTTCTCGGCTAGGCAAGAAACACCCCTGCGTTCTGTAGAACACAATATACCGCCTCTTGTCCTCATCCTGAAACCGAGCATTCCAATCTTGGGCACCCGAATCGGTTTCTCTTAAGACCAATAATGTAATAAATTATTTTTGATATGAGTCATTCCGTTGTGTATTGCAATAATATAATAATTTATTCCAGTCAATAACACAACTAAACTAAACTCCGTGGCCTTAGTCCGCACGCGAACTATACCGACAGAGCGGCCGCCGCCGGTCGGCGAAGTTAGTGCCAACTTTTGCGGATAGAGGGGTGTCACGTGATCAGCGCAACG
>Ga0136643_10017965_pt1 | contig 10656 bp, 5 predicted proteins | sample TergutLab28metaG_FD_96883 | JGI IMG/M metagenome (GOLD analysis project Ga0136643, IMG submission 96883) | Labiotermes labralis P1 segment gut microbial communities from Petit-Saut dam, French Guiana - Lab288 P1 (version 3) (version 3) | ecosystem: Host-associated > Arthropoda: Insects >... | reverse complement strand
CTAGGGGATTTTTTTTTTCGAGGTTTACTCCTCTAGAGCCGCCGTGTTCCGTTTAAACAGGCTCACCTCTCGTCGGATGTAGTTACTCACTACGCACGGACGGTCTTGTGTGCAGGGAAGTGAGTGGCTGGTGCCTCAAGTAGCACTGCTGCACACCTGGGCTGGTGAGGACCAGTGCAGGGTGAGCCCCTTACAAAGGTACTACCTCTCCCATACCCATTGAGCCATTATTATTATTATTATTATTATTATTTAGCGCAATTGGGTTGTCACCCGATGGCTGTGGAAATTTTACATGTATACAAAATACGAAATTGGTTACTAATAAATTTAAGTCGGGAGGGCTACATGAGAAGCATGTAGTGGCAACTTGAAATCTTGGGAATCATCTCAGCATTTGCTTTTAGGCAATAAACCTGTGTCGAGGTGGCCTGTCAAAGGACCTACCGAATACTGACTTCCAGCCATCAGTCCGGCATCTAAGCGAGATATCACACATGTACACAGGTGTTCATTCAAAGTACCCCGTTGTTCTTGTCACATTTTAAAGAAACTCGAATTTTCTCGCCAGGTTTTCGAAAAAAAATCCTCAAATAACAAACTTCAATAAAATCCATCTAACGCAGCCAAATTCTTCATGCGGACGGACGGAAGATTTAGTGAATCTAATGGTCGCTTTTCGCAATTTGGCGAACGCGGCTAAAAACCGAATGAAATATACATTCCGCTGCCGTTTATTGTTCCCATCTTCTGCTCCTATTCGTAACCACTACACACTATGACCCTTAATAAGCCTAACGACACAGTAGCACGAATTACCTCGTCAGAGGTGTCTATAAGGTTAGGAAATAAATTTTATTGTGTTCGTCTTCTGCTTTTCGTACTTCTTCAAGACTTGAACTTTTTCTTCCTTAGCTCTTTTGCGTTTATTTTACTTTTCTTTATTTTACGTTACTTTACTTTACTTTGCTTTGTATTACTTTTGATAAGGGTAACTAGATCAGGTTAAACATTATCGCTTTATGCCGACCAGTGTCATTAATGTACTGTAGTTATATAATGACCATAATTTCACCTCGTATAAACTGCGGGACTGAACTCTAGGGTAACAGTAATGTACTAATTACGCAAAATTATGTGGTTCTTAAAAGAAGTTCACGGTTTTCAATTATTGTAATCTCAGTTGATAAACTAATCTAAAGCTGCATGCCCTTTTTAGTGCCATGTTCAGTACGGTAAGGAGTTTCGTGTTTTCATACCGATATATTATCGAACTTACTGTCGAACTGTGAAAACCTTTACACCTAACGCATGACGTATGTCTACAAAGTGCGAACCTTATAGTTACCTAATGGTTAACTAACGCAAATCTTTTATTTCATTCCTTGAATTGTGTTGTCCAAGGAAATTTGCATGAATTCTATAGGAAATTTGCGATTGATTGTAAACGAATGTTGAACAAGTGTGTACAGTTGATATGTGACTACGCTCATAAGGTGAATTGAGTAGGGAATGTGGATGGTTGCATTGCTGTGTGGGAGTAACCAGACTAGGGGGATCGATTTAAAATTTTTGAATTTTAAATTACATGTCAACTCTTGTCCTAAAGTTCCCCTGCATCTCTACTCAAATTGCACCGATGAGAGGGGGTGGCGGTGAAATTAATCCTCATTTACATAGTTGCAATGGGCAGGCTTGTACAATCCGCTTTTGTTCTGTTTTTTTTTCTTTCTTTCTTTCTTTCGAGGGGTAAAGTAAATAAAACATTCTAAATTAAATCGACTTTGCAGCACCAGGAATGTGGACTGTTGCTCCCCAGCGAGGCTTACATTCTGCAGATATTTGTTTCCATCACACCGACATTCGCGAGACATTTACAGACGGGGGGGAAGTCTTGTTCCGCTGTTTTATTCAAATGTAAGGCCCGCCACGTTTCTACGCTTTCGTATTCTCTCTTACGCCATTTCCCCTTTTCTCTGCATTTGAGCTCCATATTTGTGAATTAAAAACTCCTTCCTTTATAACTTAAGAATGAAAAACCAACTAGATGCCACTTACTATTTTATTGTATTTCTTATAGGCTCAACATGTTTCGGGCGTTACTATGCCCATCATCAGGAGCTCGTGACTGTGATGTTGGTTACTACAGCCGTTGTTTCGTTCTTGGTTTCCTGTATGTTGGAGGTTAGGTGAGGTTAGGCTGGAGTAGTGTCCAGTCTGCAGACCGGACACTGCTACAGCCTAACCGCACCTAATCTCTAACATACAGGAAACCAAGAACAAAACAACGGATGTAATAATCAACATAATAGTCACGAGCTCCTGATGATGGGCATAGTAACGCCCGAAACATGTTGGGCCTATAAGAAATACAATAAAATAATAAGTGGCATCTAATTGGTTTTTTGTTCTTCAGTTATCACAAAGATGCACGGTCCAATAAACATCAGATCCTTCCTTTATATCCGAGAAAAATATTTAGTCCTAAGAGCAAAGAAGAAAGAAGAGAGTAAAATGTACAACATAACAGTGAAGAGACACTGACTGTATTTTTCACCTAATGAAATTAGTAAGATTAACCTCCTTCGGTGCTACGGACGACTATTGCCGATCAATAATACCTTCTACTTTGGCTCTAAGACAATCAATGAGATTAAAATTTCATGGATTTTTTTTCCTGCAATATGAATAACTTTCGTCGTTAGAAATTGTACACGACGTCATAAAAATACAGATCAACTGTGGCATTTAGTTTCTAAATGGCTGGTATACTTAACACCGAAAAAAAAATACTGCCAATTAGCACATCTGGAGAAGCAATGGACATGGTATGAAGTTTTGCTTGTCTGCCGATGAGAATCGTACGTCACATTATTTTGAGCTGCTTTCTTGCTTCGTATTCGATTTGACAGGATTTTATATATTTTTCCAGGAAAACTCTACGTCAGTGCCGTGAGTTATACCACAGCCGTAACACGTAAATCCCCAGCTTCTCATCTTCCTTGATCATCTTCCCACTCACTTTCATGTTATATGATGCTTTCACATTATCGTTCATTAACTTCAACACCAATCATGGATAAAAATGAAGATTCGTCACTGTATAGGGAACATGAGTCTTGTTTCACAGTCGGGATGAACCCAGTTCGAGTGTCGTTTAGAACACCCTCCAAACTATACGAGAGTCCTTGCCATTTTACTAAAGCTTCTCAAATTGTTTGCCAAATGGGCCACAACAGTATTCACCCGGCAATTTCGGAATAGTTGGAAAATTGTATGTAGTCAAACACAACTGTGTCACATGAGGTGTATTTAATGACTATATAATGAACAACTACATGTTTCGGCCTGCGCTGGCCATCTTCAGGTTGTCTTAGGGGAACTTAAGATCTTACTAGAAGCATGCACGCGCACATGTTTCGGCCTGTACTGGCCATCTTCAGGTTGTCTTAGGGGAACTTAAGATCTTACTATAAGCATGCACACGCGTGCTTGCTTATAGTAAGATCTTAAGTTCCCCTAAGACAACCTGAAGATGGCCAGTACAGGTCGAAACATGTAGCTGTCCATTGTATAGTCATTAAATACATCTCGTGTGACACAGTTGTGTTTGACTACATACAGTTTTCCAAGTCTGACTGTCATGAATGTGAAATTTCTTGTCCTTGTAGTTGGTATTTAGTCACGTGACTAGCAGATTAAAATTGTTATATGAGAATGACTACTAAATCCTTTGAAAATGTGATGCGGTGGTATGGGAGGTTCTCAGTTTATGAGCATGTTATCCAGCTTTTAGATTGTTATTGTACCTACACCAATATGACGGGCATTACTACCACCCCTGGTGGTAATCACTGTTATCATCGAAGTTAATCACCATGATCATCACCACCAAACCGTCATATAGCCATCATAGTCTGTGTCATCATCATATCATCAGCCTCCCCATGAACTCTGTCCCATTGTATTTCAGTTGTGTGCATTGTGGGTTTTATTTCAGTTGTGTGCATTGTGGGTTTTCTGGCCTCTTGCGTCGTTATGCCCCACACCTTCGAAATTTACGTTTTATGAGTTTTTCTGTTTATTGCTCCATGTGAAGTGTCTCCCCTGTTTTTGACTTAAAAGGTAAAGGTGAAGGTAAAGCTGTCTGTACATAGCATAATGGCATATAGGGGGAGTGGAGGTGAGTGGTCAGGCTCATGTTCTGACCCCCATACACTCCACAAAATGGCATCTTGGTACCTGCTGGGAATAAGTAGTTGGGTATATTGCTGTCTTGTTCATCTTATGGTCTGTTCAGAACAGTGTGACGGATCTATATGTCATTCAGTTTCGGCAACATCCCACTGGCGCTTCATGTTTATTCATTACAGGGCTAGTAGAATACAACCAGTTTGAGGCCACACCTGCAGGACGCTCAGTCTCACCCAATTTTTGTAAAATAAACTTCATAGTATAAGTTAAAAGACTTCCCATATGCTGTAGACTGTCCTCATGCTGTAGACTGTCCTCATGCTCATTTGCCAATTTTATGTGGATGCTGGTCTTCTGGTATATTGGACATTGTGTTGTTGTGTGGGTGGTTCCCGACATTTTGAAGGATTGTAGTGTCTTTGTCTTCGAGGATGAGTTCTCATTCTTCGTGGACTGATTGTGTCGTACCTTTGAAACCACCTGCCCGACAAAATGGCATCACATCCCAAAACACTCGAATCTTCAACAATGCGACTGAGGACCTCGAATCCTGCATGATACGATGTTACATTGTATTTCAGGAAAGCTTTATGCTGTTGGTGGCTCAGATGGCTCACACTCTCTGTGTTCTACCGAGATCTATAGTCCACAAGAGAAAGTCTGGACGCCAGGTCCCAACATGACAACATCGCGAGCAAATGTGGGAGTGGCAGTTATAGGCAGTCGGCTGTACGCAGTCGGAGGATTTTCAGGTATGGTGACGAGTTTGGTGTAGGTGGGGGGTGACGTGGATGTCTCTGGAAATGGTGCCATGTGCTGTATAATGGTTAACCTTTCTTTTATATTCTATTTGTTTTCATTGTCTTGGGTAGTGTTGATATTGAATTGCTGTATATATTAATCATATATGGTCTAGCCATTACTTGTTGGGTATAGTTAAGATTAGCCACTGTTTGTTAATTACCTCACAGTGAAGATGTATGTGGGAGCAAGGCATAGCTCAGTGCATTAGTAACCTTTGCAGTAGTTAGACTCCGTAGTGGTCATCATGTTGTGTCCCTTCTACCCCCAGAGGCAAGAATCCCCACTTGTCACTGTTGAGATGGTTTTGGGCGCCAGACCTGAACACTGTAGTCAGGGACAAAGCTTTTTCCTTTACTGGGAATCCCAAATTTGGATGTGATCCAGCAGTGTGTACTGTCCATACTGACTGAGGTGTCCAAGCTTTGGTAGTCTCTGATTTGAGCAGGAAAGGCCCAGTGAAGCAGACTTCTATGGAGCTTTATCACATAGGGAGTTTGCACTTGCTATGAAAGAAACAGTTATGAGATTCAGTAAGTTAAAGTGCAGGTGAAAAACGGACTTAAAGTTCCTGATGATTGTCGGTTTACTGAGTCCTAGAACCCCTACTACAGTTGCTGTACTCAAGGACATGATAATGTGGGCACCCCATGTATTGTAATGGTAGGAATGTGCAGGCAGTTGGTGTATTTTTCCTGAATGATGTGCCATGTTTGAAGTGTTATCTAAGATTTTTTTTTTTAAATAGAGTTCTAGGTGTTTTCTGTTTTCTGTTCGTAGGCAAGACTTTCCTCAACAGCATAGAATACCTGGATGAAAAGACAAATGAGTGGACAACTTTTGTTCCCAAGCTGCCGGCGCGGAATGGTTCCGAGTCGCCGCAGCCGGATCTATCACAGGCAAATGGTATTGTTCTGCAGTCTCTGGATTCGCAAGCTGAACAAGGAGATGAAATGGTCAGTCGTCACTCTGTTGGTGTCTTTGACACAGAGGAATGTGTGGTTGAAGGAACTGTATCACCTCACAGAAAAGGGAGTGAGAATAACATTAATGATGGGGGCAACGGGAGCATCATGAGGTTTGAGACCTCCAGTGATCATGAGGCATTTGAGGCATTGTATCATTAACAGGTAATCTCTGTGGGTGTTTTTATATTTAATGAAGCAGGTTCTTTCCCAAGATGCCCACCCTCCCCAACCAAATTAAATTTCAATGGCACATAACTGAGATCAGAAATACCACTTCTGTACATTCTGTCTTGATATGTGTTGCACTGATGTTTAGTGGTATTGTCATTTGCCACATTGAAAGCAGCCTACACTTGTACATCAGATGAAAACATGTGTGATTGTCTACTTTGAGCATTAGAAAAAGAAAATACCATTCTGGAAGGAACCTGTGTTTATCAAGATGAAAAAAAGTAGAAATTGTATCTTCTGTCCTTAAGTGTGCATGTTGGTGGATGAGCTTTTATGATGTGTGTTAGCATATGGTTTGAGAGAGATGATGAATTGCAGAATGATTGATGTAGCCACAGGTGTGGGGTGGGTTTTCCTGAAGTGACTTTGTACATCTTTTGTTGCCTTTTCAAGGACCAACTGTCTACTTGGTGTGGATGAATTAGAAAGTCAGGATGCATGTAATTTTATCAGACAACTGCAGATTTTAAATTATTCAAATAAAATGCCATGGCCTTGGTGTTTGAATTTTCTCAGGTCCCCTATGCCACCCATAATTTGATCACAACTCTAAAATTTCTGTTTGTAAAACTGCCCCATTGAGGCCTCTAGAACACGAAATGGAGAAAGGATTCTTTTTTGTCTTTGGCAAGGTTTCAAAAAATGATTTTTTAATTTTGATGAACATTGAAGAAACTAAATGAGATATTTGAAATCAGAGAAGTTGCCATTCATTCCATTTATGTATGTACTAATGAAATTTTGTATTGATGTTTATATTCTGTATACAGTGATGATAACATAACATAACCATTTGTCGATGACACCAGCAAACACTGTTGGGTGACTGAATGGAAACACCTTTTGAATCAAACTTAATATCTCAACGGCTTTGAAACTTGTATAGTGTTTAGATGCTGATTGCTGTCTATTTCCTAGATGATATTCAGTTTAATATAGTACACACATGATACCCAACAAAATGGTTGCCAGTTTTTCTGGCCATGGTCTTCGCACTTTTGCCTTGCATCCTCCACATTTTAAGTCTATACTGCTGGCAATAATATTATGTGGTATAGTTCAGAATTCCTCAGGTTAATTTCTGCTCTGTAGCAAGTGTTATGAACATGGCCGGCCGTCCTGTAATACCAGCAGGTCACTACCAGACTGAAAAATCTGCATTTTTATAGTATCACCTTCATTTTTCAGTTATCTGTCAAATAAATAAATTTGAACCTAATTTTTTGTATATGCTTTTTGATCATGTACGTTGTACTGACACACACATACTGTTATGAGATTTGAGTTTCCTGTAGTAGAGTGTAGTAATGAGTCGTCTGTGATGTGACACCATGGATGAACATACGTGGTCCATTTTTGGGTTGAAAATGGAGACTACCTTCCACTTAAAATTCATTGCTTGTCTACCGGTCTAACACGGTGTCATGTACCAGCAGCTTCTTATCATAACATTTTGTGTTCACGTTTAATAAACTAAAGATTTTGTGAGATTTGAAGTTGTTGTGGCAGTGTTTTGGTGATACAAGACACGTGGACAGGGCATTTTTGTAGGGGCAAATAGTTGCTGGTGTGTAACAGGACCGTTATGCCTCCATTTCCATGGTCAAGCAGTCCCAAGAAGACTGACCCTGAAGATGAAGGCTTAACAATTTGATGCATGAGAGTTCTCACCCAGTGGATCAATGTCATAAGCAAGATTAGTTTTTTTACACTGTTGATGTTGAGCATTTGGGTGTTCTGGGTTGTTATGTTGAGTAGCAGATATATTGTTTCCTGACCATTTGAAGGAAAGTACGGTCTTCATTTTCAACAATCAAGGAATCTTAGAATAATGCATTCTTCTCATTGTCTGTGATTGGATATCAAGGTGGTACATACTTAAAAAGGTCTGGTTGAGTAAACCCGCTGCTCTTCACAGCAACCCAGAAGCCCTGAATCCTGACAGTGTTGTATCCCACAAAGCATATATATTCAATTAATCTTTATGTTGACTGTAGGTAGCATGGCGCGTGGGGCGGCAGAACATATCGCTTGCATCTGATCACCTGTAAACATTAATATCAGGTCCATTTCTATTAACTTGGAAGACTAGTTGCACTTTGCTCTCTCAAATTATGTTTTATTTATAGGTTCAAGGTTAGGTTAGGTTAGGTTGGGTTGGGTTGCGTCCTGTCTTTCTTTTATGGTTTGTGTGTCACTGGACTGTAGGTCATACTGTGTGGCAAAAGGAAATAATACCTTGGTTAGGACTGTACTTTTAGGTGTGTGGCAGTGAACTGCTTCAATCCATGTTCTGTTGTGATAAGTTGACATGGAATTTAAATTGTTACTTAACTTTTACAAGTGGGAGTATTTGAGGCAGCATTATGGTGACTACCCTGTTGGCTAGTAGATCCGGGGTTCAATTCCCAGCAGCAGCAAGAAATTTTCCTCTTCTCTTGAACATCTAGACTAGCTGTGGTGCCCCCTGCAGCTGCCTATTAAAAGGATACTGGTAATTCTTTATCAGGGCGTAAAGTGGCCAGAACATGAAGTTAACCGCCCAACTTCATGGAGTGCCCAGGTCAAGAATGGGTGGAGCTATAAATCTGCTTTCCAATTATGCTGTCAAGGCAGGAAAAGTGACCACTTTTTACCTTTACCTTTACCTTTACTTCACCCTTATTGTCCAAGAACAGGAATTTGATATTTTTTGTGCTGTGGCATTGGCTGCCATATTGTGATTTAAGGGTGACAACAGCTCAACCATGAATAGGGTATGTTAAATCTCCTGGTACTGGTCACTGTATTTTAACTTTAGAGAGAACAGTATTAATATCAGAAATTGCAGTGTTGAGCCAACTTTAGCATTGCAGTAATACAGTAGTACACGGTTGGTTAAAGGCATAATATTTCCATGCGTTTTTCTGGATGTGATTATGTTGAAGATGGAACTTTTTAGGATGCTGGTTAAATTGAAGGAACTGTGCGTTAATTGATCAGCCTTTTGTGAGTTCTGTTGTATACAAGATGCACCAAATAGTTCTGCAAGAAGATTGGTGACATGTATTTAAGTAGGTCATATGTAATAGAACTGTTAGTAGGTCATCAAGTAGAGTAGGGATGGCAAACCAGTTGGCTGGGTCAGTTTTTTTTTGTGTATATTAACATTTGGAGCAGCCTGATAACAGTTGTGCAAGTTAGAGTTCTCTTTTGTGACTACACTGTTGATGTTGGTGGATGTATTCACTTCAAATTCTGAGAAGTTTGGTTACTCCAAGAAACAGAAAACCGTGTGTTTTGTAGAGTATTTTGCACCCTCAAACATGTAGTCACATTGTAGAAGCAATTCCACAAGTGGAGTCCGTACTGCAAGATTTTAGGCTATCATGGTGGTGTCACTGAAGGTGTCCAGTCTAGGTGTGTGATGTCGTGTGGTTGGGCGGTTAGTTCCAGATGTTTTGAAGGCACCGTGAAACATCATGAACTCCTCGTCCTGTTACACAGAGTCACATCCCTGGACAATGAATCTTTTAAATGTGTGCTTTTCAGTTACAACTTGCTTACAGCACTCACACTAGCCACCAGGCAGTATTGGAGTATACACAACTGTTGACAGCTATTTACAGGAAGCAAGCTTTTGATGTGAAACTGACACCAGGGAGCAGAGAGGTTTGCCATCCAAACTGTAGTCTTGTATCTGCTTTCAGATATTAATGAGTGCATTTAGTTTATACATTTCAATTTTGGTATTGTATTTAAGTGACTAAGCACTAAGAGGTATAACTGTTTAATGTATTTCATTATTGGTCATACTGTGAGAGAGTTTGAAGTAATCAAGTTGGGTCCATAAAAAAGAGTGATGTATTTTTATAATTGTGTATGTACTGAATTTGTGTAATGTATCTCAGTGTTTGCCACAATACTAGGTATATGAAGAGAGACGTGTTGACTGATTCTGGTTGTGCAGATACATGAACCAGATCCCCAGCTCAAAAGAAAACAGAAGAAAGAGACCTTGTACCTTACCATTTGTGTATCTCCTAATCATACTAAAAATTCTGAATACAGGCTATCTGCCACATGCTAGTCATGTTTCTAATGGAATTTTGTTATGAGAATAACAGTTTTAAATGTGGTACTGCAAGGTTGGTAGTCATGGGTTAATTTGGGGGGGGGGTAATTAATCTAAAAAGCTGTGTAATGTTCCAGGGTCTGGGTTATTCACGTGTATGATTCCAGTAATGTGGCACACAGCTGGATCTTGGACACACCATTTTCTTGTTAATGAGACAACAGGTATTGGTACATATCATCACATTGATATGACACCTGTACTGTGTTCATGTACAGTACCATTGCAATAATGTGACGTGCGTTTGGCATGGGTTAAACTTCGATATTCTGAACAGAGCTGAACGAGTGCAATGAAATTATTTCTTAATAGATTTTAGAACTGTCTAAATCCACAACTGCACGGTTT
>Ga0136643_10017963_pt1 | contig 10657 bp, 10 predicted proteins | sample TergutLab28metaG_FD_96883 | JGI IMG/M metagenome (GOLD analysis project Ga0136643, IMG submission 96883) | Labiotermes labralis P1 segment gut microbial communities from Petit-Saut dam, French Guiana - Lab288 P1 (version 3) (version 3) | ecosystem: Host-associated > Arthropoda: Insects >... | reverse complement strand
TTGTAATGCTGAAGGAGCAACTTATTTTCAATAATAAGAACACAGCCTACATAATTCAAACAAAATAAATTCAGTAAATGTGTATGTTGTAAAAGTAGTCAGAAATTTACATTTATACCTAAAGTTATTTGCTAATAGAAATAACAAACGTACTTGATGTTTTTACTTACTTTCACCTCCCATACTGTGGCTGCTTCATTCCACAGCTTTTTGGCAATGTCTCTGTTGTGGTACAGTTTGTCCTTTGTGTCCCATAAAGGTTTCCTTTCAGAAAGTAATGATATTAATTTCTCCAAATCAACCATTCTCTGCGCAGAACACAATACGCACACGACAAAATGTTCACAGAACCAGCAGCACTGAACAATACGGCCGGAAAAAACAAACTCGTTTGATTTTGGGCGGTGGTCGGTGAAATCCGGCCTCGTACGGCAGTGTAACTCGTCGCCACTGTGACCGTTCACATTAGTTAACACAGCTTTGTTTCCTCGTCCGTGATCGGCCGTATACGTCAGCGTAAAAGCACGGCCGTATACGGAGTCACTCTGACCTTAGCCTAAGGCGTGGGTCTGCGGCCGCTCGCATGCTGAGACTTTGGGTTCGAATCCCGCCGGGATATGGATGTCTGTCTGTTGTGTGTTGTCAGGTAGAGGTCTCTGCGTCGAGCTGATCACTCGTCCAGAGGAGTCCTACCGACTGTGGTTCGTCGTTGTGTGTGATCTAGAAACCTTGTGAATGAGGAGGGCCTGGCCCACTGGGAGGGGTCGCGTCAAAACAAACAAATAAACATACATACTACATGTATCAGCAGAAAAAGTTTTGTAAGATATGTTTTACAGTAAATGGAAGAACAAAATTTTATGGCCAATACCCGTTTTGCGTGAATCCTGCCGTTTCCGCTACAAACACCACTAACGGCGAACGGAATTTTGCTGACGAAGCAGCTGCTAAAGAACGTGAAGTATGTGCAAAACGTTCTTTTGTGAAGTGCAGTTAGACGTATCACCACAGCATGAACTGGTGATAACGAATTTAATGGACGCCTTCCATTCGTGTCTAATTACCTTTCACACAGCAGTCCCATTACAGGCCTGGAGTGGCCCAGAGGGTTCCAAGAAGTTAATGTTCCCAGATTTCGTGACAACGGCACAGGACGGTGGTAGGTTGTCAGCCTTACTCACCGGCCGCCTTTACCCCCACGAAATACTCCTGGTATTCATTTCTGTTAGAGGCTGAGTCGACCCCCAGGGCCATAGTGCGATCGGAAGGATTTTATGTCAATGAAAAATCCACTGACACCAGCTGGGATCGAGCTAGCGACCTTCCGAATTGTAGCACAGCACCTTAACCACTGTGCTATCGCGGTCCCCACCTTTCACACAGACACCAATTATTTCGCCTAACACAACGTTTTATTGTTATTTTCCAACACTACACGTTTCGATCGAAAACGATCATATCAGGCGTTTTTTTTCCTACAGATTCTTAAAAATCAAGGTTAAACGTCGTGTTAAGACGGAATAATGTCTATGTGAAAGGCGATATTACAGTTCATCCACCAAAACATTCCGTACCTTCAACCACACAAACACACACATATGTATGGACGCACAATTCCGCGGTCAGTTTCGACACACAGTGCAGTTCACATACAACAAGGTGTCGCGCATGCGATGCACGGTATCAATTCATTATGCCAAACAATGCAAAACACACACAGATAAGGCCTGCTATCAATGTAGTAATTGTGAGTCACGGCGAAAAACTATTACTTTTCAAACTCGAACCCACACATATCACAAGTTTCACTGGCACATTGTTGCACTACGTGTTAGAAATGACCTTCTTCGACTCTCAGGCACACTTCACACCCGGTAAATAGCTTTTAAGTACTGTTTGAAGGTCTTGTCTAGAAACTGTCGATACAACGCGGCAAGTTTAACAGCAGCTGCATAGTTCGCACACCGCCAGTACTATCGTCAGGCGTACGGTTACACTAAGTCACCTTCATCACACAGTCCGGTTTAATATGCTGTCTGTAAGAGACATGAGAAGCACGGTCTAATGTACGTTACTTTTGTTCGTGAGTGTGCAGTACAGTTTAATACAGACGATTTTCACTGTGGAAACCTACATAAAAAATAAATTATATGAAAACTGTCGTACAAAATTTAGAACGCCGCTTCCAGGCGTATCAATTCGCTCTAAACCAAGCAAGTGTCAGAGCTGCAGGAGGTCATCTACATCAGGTACTCTGACGTTAAGTTCTGTGACATGAGGAAATGTAAGGCCGTAAGATTGCCGTGCGTCTGAGCTCGGTATTCCAATGAACAAACTCCCTGCCTGTACCAGCGTCACCATCACAGTGCACTTGGCTGCACCTCGGTTCTGCAGGAGTGCGTGATGGTATTCGCTAGCACATTGGATCGTCTGCAATCTGCAGACTGCTTGCACTACATAGCCCGCTTTTTTGGGCCAGGATAGCTCAGTCGGTATAGCACCTCACTACAAGCTGGAAGGTCCGCAGATCGAATCCCGGAAGGGGGGGGGGGACGAGATTTTCCGTTCCCGTCCAGATCGGCTCTGGGGCCCACACAGCCTCCTGTAAAATGGCTACCAGGCCTCTTTCCTGGGGGTAAAGCGGCCGGGGCGTGGCGTTGACCACCCACCCCCATCTAGCGCCAAGGTTAAAGAAATAGTAGAGTTATACTGCTACTCCCCCTCTCGGCCTTCATGGCCTGTTCTAGGGTGAAATGAATACAGCATGTACAATGCTTGCTCTTCGCCCTGTTCTAGTTCGCCGTGAATTTCCTGTTTGTCTTTATAACGTCCACAATACTGTTGCTAATGGACTCCATACTAGGCAAGCATACTCCCCCTTCATTGCCCCGGATTTGTTACCGTTTGCAGAGCTGTCTCTAATTCCGCAGCCTGACTGTACTGCAATGTTCCTAAGGTCACTGTACTTTTTATCGCCCTGTACTTGTGTCGGGTCTTGTTTCCTTTTGTCATGTAACGACAAACCTAACAGACCAAAAAATGAAGAAGAAATAAGAAACACTACACAAAACGTAAGCACCAAGAATAAGCAATGAACCAAAAACAAGACACCTACCAACAAGCGATGCAACTTTCACCGCAAACGGCACTTCACCTACAGCCACTCTGACGTAGGCAGCATCTCGCCTGTTACGCACTCGCCCTGTCTGACGCAATGTAGGAACAAGACGATACACGGTGTTCGTCTTGTGCACGAATCTTGGGAGTCGCAGGGATATATAAAAACGGCGACCGGGTACCTTGCGCGTACTCCACCTCCCGCTTGTCTGACTTAGAATGCGATATAGGATGGCGTACCCACCGGCATGCCAGTTGCACAGCTCGGGGTGAGTTGTCACTTAATGTCAGGCTGGAATTATCACCTTGGCTGCATTCCAATTAGGTCACTGAGCATATTAGTGTACTATTAAACACTAGCATTAACATGACACGCAGCTGAATGTTCAGTTCGTACCAAACACAAGGTAGTGCTGTACAGGGAAGCAACCGGTATTAGTGGTGAAAATGTGTTTGTTCTAATGTTAATCTGGTGAGGTACAGTTGTACCTGTGCAGGCCATGACGGCATATGGTGAGAGTACAGCTATAGCTACAGCTACAGTTCTACTTTTGTCTGCCCACTTGCTATCTAAGAACACAAACAATAAAATGTACAGGATGTAAATTTGCCAGTTGCTTGACACGCGCGATAAAATTGGTTGCGTACAGGAAGGGTATTGGAGAAGAGGGTGCTGAGGGAGATATCTGGGTCTGAGGGAAAGGAAGCAACTGGAGACTAGACAAAACTGCGTAACGAATGGTTGCATGGTTTGTAATGCTCATCGAATGTAATATAGTTCATGGAATGGAGGATGATAGGATGGACTGGTCAAGTAGCAGGAATGGGGAGGAGGAAAACTGTTCTACACGCCTACAGGAAAGAGGAAGCTCTGAAGACACATGCACAGACTGAAGCATTATATTCACAGGGCTCTGAAAGAAACAGGACGACATGGCGTGCCGTACACTCTTGGCGGGGGATTGCGCACACAGCAACTCCATACAATGGCGGGGATTTCTTGTGCAGGCGAAGACGGATTCATGTAGGGCAACCCTGCAGCGGCAAGGTTTGCTGTCGCTGCTACAGGCTCCACGGTGTGCCACTTGCCGCACTGTGAATGTCGGTCACTGTGCGGTGCGCCACGCAGCACAAAGCAAAATGTTATTACATTTATTGTGATTTTCATTTCGTGTGTTCGAAAGGACATACGTAATGATGACGGCAACTTCTGATGTTACGTCATTACGTCGGTCTATGGTGCATTAGGCGCTGCTGTTGGTAACTCGGCCTCTACAGCGTCGAACGGAAGAATCATTCTTGAACATTAACTTGCAAATGTGTGAAGACCCGGTTGTGGCCTGGTTAGGCAGAGGAAATGCGTGGGGCAGGTGAATGTGCAGCGGAACAAGTGAACATCCTAACGAGATAGGAGATAGACAAATGTAAATATTAACACGAGGCGCGTCCGGCTCTTTGTACCCTGGTTCGATATGATGATATATCTGTTAACTGCAGTTGGGTTGACAACCGGTGGCAGTTGTACGGTATACACTTACACACAAACAGCACACAGAACAACAACGAACTGCGTAACAGCAATTATTACACCACAACTGAGCGTACTTTCGCCTTAGTGACCCAAAATCAAACTCTTTGCCGCACACCATGTTAGGTCATCTACGGCCCGTCCAATTCGATCGACTCAGAACACGCAGTAACAACTTCTTCATACAAATGATCAAAAGAACTCTAGTGTTTAGTGACATCTACCCAGCAACTTTACCCATTCGTGTTAAGTATTTTATCGTCACATTACGGATACATATGTGTATGTGGCCAGAACGCGCGGCATATCCGTACCGTCATTCAACTACAGACTGACCAACAATTTTACAATTCTATCACTGTAATAACTGTGAACTTGTGGGATCCCACACATTAAAATCAGAACGACCAATTTACATGTGTAATATTTTACTTTCCTTTAAACACTGTGCGATAGCCCGCAGATGGCCAGTTGTGACCGAAACATGCAGCTGGCCTTCTGAACGAACATAGTTGTGTTGGACGGGCTGTTTATGGATTTATCATTGAAGGCTATGAACTGCCTAGTTCTGCGATATTTCTTGTAATTATCTCTTAAATGGTAACATTTTCGGTGGGGGAGGGGGGGGGGGGGAAGAAAATTGTGACATGAAATGCGAATTTTTATTTTCTCAAGTTTTTTTTTTTGATTCGTTTCTCAGCCCTGGAAGGATTCAGCGCCATCTGCGCAGGTCTCGATTACGACTAACTATAGCCAAATCTGAATTTTCTCGACAGAGTTTTGTAAAACTTTCCCAGTCTAAAAATCATGTAAATCTTTACAGTGGGTGCAGACTTTTTCCATGCAGACGGACAGACAGACATGACCAAGGCTGACAATCCCTCTTCGCAACCTTGCGCAATGGCAAAGAAAAGACAACAGCAGCAGTGTACACAACAGCCCGAGTCACGACACGTTTGTTTATTGTTCAGAAAATACCAAAAAAATCGAGTGCGCAGCACGGCGCATACTCCCTGCCGCTGGTAATCCACGTGACACACAGCAAGCTGGTATAAGTAAGTGCCGGCCTCGGTATAACGTTATAACGTGTCCGTTGTGCTTCACCCCAAAACTTCGGCAAGTTGTCGTAAGCCTTTATATATACTCTGCTGCATCAGATTTTTGCTGCAAAGGGTCAAGGGAAGGGCTGAAGACACTGACTTCGGGCACACAGGCAGCAAATGTCAAGATGTTAGCGAACATTTCGAACGCAGAAAAGGTGCACGAGTAGCGAGTCGCTGTCAGGTATGTTCCTCCGTTTTCATGCCGAAGATGTGCAGGGGAAGGCACATGATTTGAGATTCAGCTCACTTTTCAGCTCTCCGTGGAATTTTAAAGTAGGGAACAAGGCTATTACGTCATGCAGTACAATGGCAAAGGAAATCCACATGGTTACGGTCGCTCTTACGTTCCGTTCCAGACGCCCGCCAGCAGATGGAAATTACACGAACAAACCAGCATTTCAGGAAGTACAGTTGATGACGCTACTTTTGGGTGGTGGCACAGTGTGGATGTAGTTCGTCTGGTCACCGTTTCAAAGAAACATGCTGCCCCCATCTTCAGGGTAGAAAGCGCTCTACTCTGAAGATGGAAGCATCAGGATCTACTGGCGCTCCGGCAATACGATCAACTCCCCCAAAGGCGTCATCACTCAATAGCAGCATTGTCAAAATAATGATGATAATGATAATAATAATCACTATCTTATTCTGAATTCACAGCGTTTAGCGGGGTTTCAAAGAGTACGGGTCACCGACCAAGCAGTTATTATTATTATTATTGATTGATTGATCGACATGACATCGAGCCTACTGTTTATACAATAAGGTAAGGCATGCACTATTAAAGAATATACCATATTATATCGTTCCTTCCAATGAAAGGCCAAACCCAAAGAACAAACTACTTGGAGGCACTGAGCCTATTCCGAAGAAACACTTGTGTTGTGTACTCTGGACGCTGTCTTTCAATGACTGGTAAATGGTTTGGTTTCGTCTGTTTGTTGAAGGAACAAGTTCCACATTAAGTGATGTCATACCGTCCAGTCACTGACCATCAGGATTTCCATCAAGGTCCACTCAAGATGTCAGCGGCCTAACAAACAACGTAGTTTAAGTTGTCCCTTGTGGAGGATGACGAATAAATAAGGTTTCCCACTTCATAACAACCTAAGTGAAACGTCATTACATCGTTAAAACTGGCTCATTTGTTCCAATACACTAGCATTTTTCAACATAATCCGTGTGCATATTGACATATTCGTCCCAATTTCGAACCAGCACAAGATCCTCGCGGTAGAAATCGGGTTCTTGCATTCGCAACCGTTCAGGAATGGTGATGTCCAGTTCAATGTTGAGCAATCCGCGACCTCCCAAGCGCTACTTCAGTGCCCCAAATATATGATTATGTTCCTCTACTACAAGTGCTAATAGAAATGAGTAGCAGGGATATCTCGTGGGGGGTAAATGCGGCCTGTGCGCATGGCTCACAACTTTACCACTTTCATGTGCCAAATGCATAGAAACTCCTGGAGCCTCAAACATCCTGGAGCCCTAAGGGAATGTCAAGGTCCATCGAGGGATAGTTTTACGTATCTGTAGCGCAAGTACCAGCTGCATACACAGCAGCAACACTCCAGGGAATCTCACGTACTGAACAGCCTTGTATATTCAACCACAGACTCATCCCAGTTTCTTCACGCAGCGACCTGCCGCTAAAGAGTTGTTCTTCACCTTACGGAAGTCCGTTGCTTCTGTAGGGGAACTGCCTCGGAGATTTAACGAACTTCACCACAAAATTAGGCTGTTTTGGTCCACGTAATAACATTCGCGACGATGTAGCTGGAAAGTTTCTTGAAGATAATATTACAGGCTTGTTTGCCGACGCTGTGGCGTGCCTTCAAGCAGACAGCAAAACGATGGCCCAAACAGCTTGCGCAGCATTTTAATATGAGAGGGAAACTGAAACATGCACAATAAACTGAAGCCATGGATTTACAGTGCTGTGTTGCTTAATATTTACGTGTGCGAAGTGGCGCTGTGTTGTCACACGAGCAGTATTCTTCTTGTGCTGCTTGACCCTTGAAGAGGTGACCAACAGGTTGTCACAAAAGTCGGTAAACCACTACCAACATACGCTGAGTAACATCCCAGAAGAGCGAAAACCATGAAGTCACCACGTTTCTTCGTTACGTCCGGCGCTACAAGCCGAAAGACGCAGCGTCACATCCGTAAAGACGCGAATCTAACACAGCTTTTCATCTCTTCCTGGTTTCGAGGCATTTATTAACCAACACACAGCAGCAGACTGTGATGTGTAATGCTGCGAACAGCTGGTGATTCGACCAGACAAACTGACTTCTGTGTTCAAGAATTCTCCAAAATTTCGAGGTCCTTCTCACCTCCCTAATAACCCGTGCATCAACGTGCTCCGCGTTTATGTTGAAAGAGCAAGACAGTTCAGCGCAATGTCAAACCTACATTTAACATTACACTGCTGCTCATGGAACGTTTACGACCTCACTGACTGGGCATCCTTCGTAACAATCAACATTCCGAAAATCTCCGAAACGTTCTGCCCTTCGTTACAGAACGCAATCTCGTAAAAACCGTGTCAAACGGCTTTCATTACTCCGAAAAAATTTTATGTGCAGTACTATCCCTCAGCGCTAAACTTCCGTTCTGTAACATTCCTATCTTATAAAACACACCAATAAAATGCGAAATCGACATTATTCTTAAACTATGCTCATTCTATAAATTTGGTAACTTTGCACTGCACGTCTCAACCATAAATTCGACACCTTCCTACAGATACAGTCCGAGCTGGGTCGCTCGGCCTCGCTGGCCTTCTAGGCACCGATAGTGTGTTGGCCAGCATTGCAATATATTGGAATTTTATCAAAAGACAGACAGTCTTCATGTCACGTCCCGTTACTGCGGTCCTGTCCCGCTGACACAGGTGCGGATGCTGACCGCACGTGGCCCTTCACCTGATTTCTGTGGACCGGCACTTTGCACTACAAACACTTTTCCACGCTAATGTGTTACGCTGTAGACTGCACAGACCTTCACATAAACACTACTCAAGCCATAAACTACTGGACAGACGCCCGTAACATGATGCACGTCGAAATATTCACGCGACAACCCACCACTATAATTTTGTAATACTAACCAGAGATCCGAAACGGGTAATCCGGTCAAAATGCCAACAGGCAACTGAGGCGGCCAAACGAACCTTCGTTTCCTGCATTACCTGAGCAAACGTAGCGGTACCTCGTCTGAGTGCTGATCGCCCTTATGTCCTGGTGCGAGCGGCGTAGATGAAGTGACAAGTGCAGGTCTTTCCACCACAAATCGCAAGCGGGCTGGCCTGTAATTGACCCCAAGTCTCCGCACTGACAGGCCGGCGACCAACTGCCTGAGCCATGGCACGTCATTCGACAATGATATAAGGAATATTAATCGAAATGTATACAAAATGTTACATCTGCGATGCAATTAAACAGCAGGCAGCATGGCAAATGTGGACAGCAACTGAATTCGTGCAATAAATGTTAGGCAGTAAGGCCATACAAAGCAAACTACTACTCACAGAGGCAGTGAGAACACAAACACATCTAACACGTGCGCAAGCAGTGTTTCGACATACACCAATGCGCCACAGCAGAGTCAAGCAAACACGGCCAGGAATGTTTAATTATGTAACTCAATACAATTTCTCTGCCTTGCGGAATCTTGCAGATAATTACTGGCGACGGTGCTGTTACGTCATCAGATAATCTACTCAGAAAGTTCCCACAGGTTGCAACTTGCTGTGCAAAGACGACGTGTCACAGTATTACAAGAAATGTCCATCTGCACCAGTAATATGGCTGCTTTTCTCGGCAGGGCTCTAACGGACCCCCGCCCCATGTAATTAGCCGCGTGCCCCCACAATTCTTACCGATTAGTGCGGATGGTAACTTTGTTAGTGCGGATGGTAACTTTGTCTGCTGGAATGGCACCCGAATACTTTGACGGACACGCAGCTACTAATTAGCTACGGCTAATACACTGACGCAGCAAACCAACAAATACACATCGGTACAATATGCTTTACCATATATTATTAATCAGCTACATGTTCCGGCCATCATCGTGGTGCTGCTACCGTCCACCAGTACTACACACCGGTCTTAAGCCATCTCCCCTGTGACACATCCATACTCATTTCACGGCGTGTATATCAACTACATGCAACTAGCAAACAACATAAACACGTCCAATTTTAATTGTTTTTAACGATGTACAATCTGGAATGTTGCAACAACACGGAGCACTGAGGCAGTCATTAAAAATCAAGCGGTTTTACACATGCAATTTGGCAATTCGTTTATATTTTATCGGTGACGTCACAAAGGCGACCGAAACTTGTCGGTGATGAATAATATACAGGAGACGGACAAAATTATGGAAACTGTTCTGACAGGTACACGTCTTCATTAATACAGAGTTGGGCCACCATTTGCATGTAATACAGCCTGTGTCTTTCTTGGAATAGACTCACATAAGTTCTGAACAGTCGCCAGTGTAATATTGTGCCGCTTTTCACGAAGAACATCTTCTTGTTGCTTGACAGATGATGGAGAAGGGAATCTTCTTCTCACCCTACTCTCCAAAACCGACTACGATGGTTCGATGACATTCAAGTCTGGCGATTGTGCTGGCCAGGGAAGATGTTGAAGTGCATCTTCATGCTCGTCGAACCTAGACTGAACACTTCTGGCTGTGAGTATGGGCGAACTGCCATCTTGAAAAAGTGCATCATTGTTAGTAAACATCCGGACCATAGGATGCACCTGGTTACCTAAAATGTGCATGCAGTCACTAGCAGTAATTCAACCATGCAGAGCAATTAGAGGAACAGCAGAATACCAAGATATTGCTACCCAAACCACCACAGATCTGTGTCCATGTTTCATAATTCTAA
>Ga0136643_10017960_pt1 | contig 10659 bp, 3 predicted proteins | sample TergutLab28metaG_FD_96883 | JGI IMG/M metagenome (GOLD analysis project Ga0136643, IMG submission 96883) | Labiotermes labralis P1 segment gut microbial communities from Petit-Saut dam, French Guiana - Lab288 P1 (version 3) (version 3) | ecosystem: Host-associated > Arthropoda: Insects >... | reverse complement strand
TCGAGGCCAAGGATAAAATCCACCTTTGCTCTGTATAAGACGGCCAGTGTTTTCAGCGTATCCGCGCTTGGCTGGGCTATATTACGCTCGTACGACGATACCGCCGCTTCCGTAAGCCCAATCCTTTCGGCTACCTGTTTTTGGGTTAAATTCTGTTTTTCTCTCAATTCTTTCAATCTTAATCCAAAATCGTATGCTTCCACGGCAATTGTCACCACTCTTTCTCTTCTTATATAATGATTATACTTCAATTGGCAAAAAATACAGTTTTGTTTTAGCGATAAAAATAAAATTAAACTTAATTTATACTTGACTGGTGCAATCCAATATGTTATGCTTGTATAAGGTTAGTGAAGTTATTAGAGCGGTTGATTTTGTAATGTATAGCAAAGTTTGCATTGGCGAACCCAAGAGAAATTGGGTTTTCAAATAGTTTGCAATATAGACATAAAGTGGACACAAAATGTCCACAATTTGTTCAAAATTATTTGATATAGTTTAACCATTGCTAATTTTATTGCAAATCAGCTTTGAAAAAAATTTAGAAAAAAAGATGACGTTTTTAAATCTGCGACACTATATTTAAATAAACAAGCAATAGTTGGTTGGGGTATGGAAACGAGGTGAGTTAGAATTTTAATGGACAGCAGCAAAGATTTTGACAACTTAATAGAAAAACTGAAAAATGGCGACCCATTGGCCTTCGATGAAATTTACAGGCGGTGCTATGGGCATATCCTCTTTGTAAGTTCAAAACTTTGTGACAGCAAAGAGGATGCAGAAGAAGTTGCTCAAGATACCTTTGTAACTGCCTTCAAAAAAGCCAATGAACTAAGAAGCGACACTATTATGGCATACCTGCGCAAAATCGCAGCAAACCGGTGCTATCACAAACGCAAGAAAAACGGAACCAAGCCGGAGTACATTGTCTATTCGGGTGAGCAGGTAGAAAACTACGCAGAGCTTGATACAGACTTTCTGCCTGAGAAGTATCTGCAAAACAAAGAGAACCGAATCGAACTCATGCAGATTGTAGAAGAGTTACCAAGGAATCAGCGGGAAATGATCTACCTGTACTACTACCTGGACATTAACACGGCAGAGATTGCAAAACTGCTGGACTGCCGCGAAGGCAATGTGCGCCAAGCGTTGTACATGGGCAGAAAAACGATAAAAAGCAAGCTCGAAGGTGCAGATAAGAAGGAAACCATCAAACATATGGCAGTTGTACCTCTTGCATCTGCGCTGCACATGGAAGCGGAAATTTTCTCCGCAGAGTATGCAAGTGTGACTATAGCGGGAACTCTGGGGCTTTTCGGCACGGCAGCGGGTACATCCACCGCAGCAGCTGGCAGTGTCACAGCTACAGCTGTAGCGGCAAGCAATGTCACAGCCATCGCAGCAAGCGTTGTAGCGGCGGGCGTCATCTCCGTAACAGCATATTTCACACTATTTGTAGACACCGAAATATACGAAGTTCAAGAACCAGCTGTTCCGGCAAGTATTTCTGTTTTGGAAGATGAGTCGGATGCTGTAGCTGATGAACCTGATGAACCTGAACCGCCTCTTTTACCGGAAGAATCGGAAGAACCTGCAGCACAACTTGAATTTGAGTTGTCCTGTATACAATACGAGACGGAGCCTGAAACATACGAAATTTCCCATGTATATGAAGTTCCGGAACCACCGATATATATAGTAGAAGATACTGCTACTGAATATATAGAAGATACTGCCGCTGAATATACGGAAGAAACAGATACTCCAATTCAGGAGTATGTACCGGAAGAATACGAACCACCCCCTGCGGAAGCGGAGCCTGAAGCGGCGGAAACGCTTGACGAAGAGGATGAACCTCCGGAGCCTGAACCAATTTGGGTTGACAGGACGGCCGAAATCTTAGCGGCACTTGCGGCAGCCGACACAGCCGCAGACGTTACCCACATTATCAACCATTACGGCTTTACTTTCGCGGATCATATGCGAAGAAACTCTACAAATGAGCAGTTTAGGTTTTACGTAACCAACGAAGGCAGCGGTGACATTTTAATCGGTATTTCTACTTTTGAGAATGGCACAGGCCGGCGCATGAGGTTTGAGCATTTCAACAACGGCACAATGCCTTTAGATATATTAGAATTGCTTCAATTTATGGAGCAGTAGCAAAACTACAGTTTGCGGGCGCAGCAAGCAGCGCCCATACGACCATCCCGGTAATACGGAGTTTGTAGATTACGCTCTGTAGGGGGCGGCGTCCTCGACGCCCCGTAAAGACGATGGCGGACTAACGCATGGTAAGGTTTACCGTAGGGACGACCGGTGGTCGTCCGAAAAGAGGAGATTGCGGGTCAAGCCTGCAATAGAGTTGTATCGAAACAATGAAATGCAAAGTGGAAACGCATCAGCCTTGTCATTGCGAGGCGTGTAGCGCCGTGGCAATCCAGAGCTTTTAATCCACTGGACTGCCGCGTCACTTCGTTCCTCGCAGTGACGGATGACGGTAATTCTTCCGTTTCGTTACAACTCTAATGACAACCAAATAAAAAATGAATGGAGAATGAAAGACATGCAGAACTTAAACATTCCTAAGCGCTTGATTGCAATGGTGTTAACACTTGCGCTGGCTATTGGTGCGCTTCACGTGCCGACACTGGCTTACAGTGAAGGCTACGGGGATACGTATGCAGTTCAAGTGGAAACTATGAGTTACGACTCAGGTGCGAAAACTATAGATTACACTGGAGAGGCAAATTATAGCCTAAATTCATCCGCGGATGAGTTCACGGATGAATCAACGGATGAAACTGCAAATAACGGCTACACAGAATACGATGGCTCATACGGCGATAACTACGTTGATGAAGATTACGGCTATGACAATGGCTATAACGACAACGGCAACGACTACAATGACAGCGGCTATAGCGGCAACGACAACGGTTACAATGACAACGGCTATAGTGATAATGACTACGAATATAATGACAACAACTATAGTGACAATGATTACAATTACGAAAACGATGACTATGAACACGAGAATGAAGACGGCGACTACGAGTACGGTGAAAAGGAAGAATGCGAAGAAGATTGCGACTGCGAAGATTGCGAGCTTGAACTTGAAGAAATTGCACCCCCTGTACTTGGCGGGCTTGGCATAGTACCTTTTAACGGCGGCGCAAATATAGAGATTACCGCGTTTACAAGCGCAAACCAAGTATTTACAACCAACGACAGCAACATGCTGCCGCTTACCTTGCAAGTAGCGTATAGAATAGTAGGCGATGGCAACGCAGCAGGCGGCGAGATACGCGTTGCACTTGAAGATGATGCCACTCACCCTAAAGGCACTTTCTTTGCGACAACACTTGACCGTATAAACGTAACGCTTTCAGATGCAGGGCAGCAGCATATAGACGCGGCAGGCATATTTGTTGAGAGCGCAGGCGGGCAGAACACGCTTGTAATACCGTTTATAGGCGGCCAAAACAATGTAACGCTTGACACGATAACAATTACCATTGAGTACAACAGAGTTTGGGACGGCACAATACCACCGGGAAGTGCCCTAAATACATTTGAGGCATGGGCTGTAAATGATGGTGTTGACAGCCCGGAATTTGCGATAAATGTAACTTCAAATACAACTGACACCAGAGTATTACAACAAGTGGGCGAGGGCGGTGCTGCAGGTCGAACCTTAATCATAGGGCAAGACTTTTTCATTGGAGGAGCATTAAGTACAAGCAATAATATTATATTTAGGAATATTACGCCCAGACTTTGGCAATATGAAGCGGGTACACAGCTTACAATTACTGTTCAGATTCCGCCGGGTGCAGAATTGGGGACTCTTACAAGCAATAATATTGGAGGGGTTGCTCGAACTCCGCAAATAATCGGTAACGAGATGGTCTGGGAAATAGACATTGCAGATATTGGAAATCAGCTGGACTTGTTTTTTGCCCCGAGGATGATGTTTCCGACGACACATTTCTCTCCGGGGCAACTGGATTTGCATATTACAGCAACCTACCACCTTCAAAATGCGATTACCGGAGAACCACACGTTGTGAACAGTCAATTGGTAGTGCCGCTTACTTTGATAGAAGGCGGCGGTATACCGGGCGGAGAAATAATCTTGGCCTGGAATCCGGCGGACATTAGCATGATGGCAGACTCAGGTGGTGGCAGAGATGTTTCGAGTGATGATATTCGTGTAGATAATCAAAATAATCTTCCGCTTGAAAACGTTGTTATTACTTTCTACAACAACCCGGATGTTAGCGGAGCTGAGACAGGAAGCAAGGCATATTATATCTCTACCTGGCTTATAAGTAATGCTGGGTCTCAAGTTACTTCGATATGGACATTCTTCATTAGAGATGAGCATGGATCTCAGCGTGAGATAGAATTTACCCATAACGGAGCTGACGTTAGCCCGGGAGAAAGGGTAAGTTTCAATATTCGCGCTGCTGCAGGTGTTGCGGCTCATGAATATATTGAGCGAATCGAGATACGTCCGCAGCATAATGGCAACAATGCTTTGGCACCGGGTACAGAGTTTAGGATACGTGCGAGACCGAGCGGCTTCCCTGCACCGGGTATAGACCATACCGGTGGGCTTGTAGGCGTGAACGACGATGGTTTCTCGGATATTATTCAAAGGGTTAGAATCACCTACGATGGTCTCGCGGAGGCTTTTGAAAATGAATTTAGAATACGAGTTTTTCCTTTTGCTTATGAAGCTGTGGATGCACGAATAGAAACATTGGTTTCGCCGCATGGAGGTGTGCCAATTGCACCGGGAGAAATGTTGCCTGTAACGGTTCGCACAAGGGCTGGTTCGAATACAAACAATACACATTTACGTACTATAGGTACTCTCTGGGAGCGTCCGAGTTTCCTTGTATTTGTGCCTGCAGATGCATCAATCGATACTAGCCAGCCTGTTGAGGCTTTTAGAAGCTTAAGTAATGAATCTCTCGGTAACATGACGATTGAGTTTCTCGGCACAGAAAGTACAGGGCAAAGAGTATATAGAATGCAAACTCAGACCGGTGTTTCTGTAACGCAAATATCAACATCACAGGAGTCCAACTCAATGATTAGGTTCAGTTTCGGCATAACAACGCCACTAGGAGTTTCGGCGGGCAACACAAATATGCGTATTTGGATAGCACCTTATGCCGGAGATGGCGTACAGCGCACGTTGTATCAAGCCAGAGGTATGAATGCCTTTGGCCTCACTATAACGACCAATAACATTTATGCAGACACCAATAACTGGACGGGACACAACCACCTCGCACCATCTTTGCGTATTATGACCGCGAATTTTGCTTACACTGTAGCTACATCAGCAGGCATGCTTGCAAGGGCGCAGATGTGGAATCACAGTAACAACGCATGGCAACTTGGCGGTGTAGCAACAGTACCTGTAGGCGACGAAGGTCGTTTTCAGCTGGAAGTTGTAAACTCCGGTAACCAATTTGTCGGCGATGTGCGTCTTTACAATATTTTACCGCATACGGCAGTTACAAACACGGCAAGCGGGGTAGGGTCTGTAACTTCAGAGTGGAATGCTGCGCTTAGCAGTTTGGATTTTAGAGTGTACGACAGGTTTGGTGCTGAGATAACAAGCACGTTCACAGGCAGCCAAATCTTTGTATCGCAGCAAACCAACTCTAATCCAAGCACGAATAATCCTATCAACCGAAACCTTATCAACAGTGATTTTGCAGCAATTAACGCAACGAATATCGAAACAGCACGCTCGTTTGTGTTCGACCTTGGCGCGAACAGGCTTCCGCCGGGGGCAAGAATTGTTATCGAAGGTAATGTAGCACTTCCCGCTACAATGACAGCCGATGACATTGGTGAAACAGCGCAGAACTCATTCGTAACGAGCGGGCAGTTCTTTAACGGGCCAACGGGTACGGCCGGGCAAGTACCAACTCCGCAAATTGCTAATATACAAACATTCGAGTCTACAGCTGAGAATAACGCAAGTATCAGCGGTACGGTGTTTAGAGCGTTAGCATCAGGTGTACGCGATGGTGAACTTGAAGGCGTAACCGTAAGGTTGTACGCGGGCGTAACGGCTGTTGTGAACTTTACAGGCCTTACAGCTGCCACTGATGCAGACGGCGAGTTCGAGTTCACAGGTTTAGCACCGGGTACGTATTATCTGCGTTTTATGAATCCTATCACAGCGGCTACGGGCATGACCGAAACGTTTGTCGGCACCGGCTTAACGGCTGACGGGCGTAACGGGGTAACAGGTGCTGTCACGCTGAACGCCAGCGCGACAGGCCATGAGTTCACCGCAAATGATGTGGAGCTTGTACGTACAGGTCTTGTGCAGGCGCAGTTCCGCCGCGCGGATAATTCACTGGTGGGCAATGTAACCCATACAATACACTCGAACGTGAATTTGGATGTTGATGCTGCCGGTGCGGTTGCGCCCGGTGAGGCAGGGCAGATAGCGTTACCTACCGGATATTCAATTAGCGGTTCGGCTTCGCAAAACTTTGCGCTTACGTGGAACGCTCCACATGAGGTGCTTGTATTTGACGTCACACGTGACCAGTTCACCGTGGTTTACGATAATAACGAAGGCACCGGCACAATTACGCAGCAAACGGCTAATACTAACACAAACATCACCTTGAGCGATGGCACAGGTTTCTCGAGAACCGGACATACGCTGCAAGGTTGGGCAACAGCGTACGACGGTGCGGTGGTATACGCATTGGGAGCGACTTTCACACGTGCGGCAGCAGGCACTGCAACACTTTTCGCGGTGTGGGAAATCGATACGTTCCAAATAACATTCAACCTGACGACAGGCACGGGTACGGTTCCGGCGGCACAAACCATAGACCACGGCGACACTGCAACAGCACCGGATGCGGAGGCAATGGCGCTGGTTATACCACCGTACGGCCACCACTTTGTAAGCTGGTATGACGCGCCTACAGGCGGTGAACCGTTTGACTTCGCAGCGCAAATTACAAGCAGTGCAACAGCGTATGCGCGTTTTGCGATAAATCAGCTTCAAGTAAGCTACGATAAAGACGGTTATATACCGACAGGTGCGCCGGCTACACCGTCTGCGCGTGATGTTGCTTTCGGTACTCCAAACGTATCGGGAACAACTATCACACCTACTTGGGTGGATGGCTATGAAAACGGTGTGTTAGGTATCTGGACGTTTAGCGGTTGGGAAGCTCCTGCTCCGCTTGGCCACACATTTACAATGCCTAATGCGAATGTTGTATTTTCAGGCGAATGGGAGTTTTCGGCGGGTACGCCTAACGTAATCTACACCGTAACGGACGCAAGACCGCCAAGTTACGATGGAATGCCGGCATCGCCGCAAACGGAGACTTCAGGTCAACCGGTAACGGTTGCCCCTATACCGACAACAATCGAAACGGTGGATTCTGCAGGTACGGCAGGCACGTGGACGTTCAACGGCTGGAATCATGCAACTATCACAGGCCCAACGTTTACAATGCCGAATGACAACGTAGAGTTTACAGGTTACTGGATATTTGAGGCTGATGAATTTGAAGTAACCTACACTGTAACAGACACCAGACCGGCAACGTACGAAGGAATGCCGGCATCGCCGCAGACAGTAGCGGCAGGCACGGCAAATACAGCAGTTGCAGCAGTGCCGACAACGATTGAAACAACCAATGCAGAAGGTACAGTCGGCACATGGACGTTCAACGGCTGGAATCATGCAACTATCACAGGGCCAACGTTTACAATGCCAAACGGCAATGTTGAGTTTACAGGCTACTGGATATTTGAGGCTGATGAATTTGAAGTAACTTACACTGTAACAGACACCGGACCGGCAACGTACGAAGGAATGCCGACATCGCCGCAGACAGTAGCGGCAGGCACGGCAGATGTAGTAGTTGCTCCTATACCGACAACTACAGAAACAACAAATGCAGAAGGTACAGTCGGCACGTGGACATTCAACGGCTGGAATCATGCAACTATCACAGGCCCAACGTTTACAATGCCAAACGGCAATGTTGAGTTTACAGGCTACTGGATATTTGAGGCTGATGAATTTGAAGTAACTTACACTGTAACAGACACCAGACCGGCAACGTACGAAGGAATGCCGACATCACCGCAGACAGTAGCGGCAGGCACGGCAGATATAGAGGTTGCCCCTATACCGACAACTACAGAAACAACAAATGCAGCGGGCATCGCCGGAACTTGGGAATTTAACGGCTGGAATCACCCGACTATCACAGGTTCGGTGTTCACAATGCCAAACTATGATGTAGAGTTTACCGGCAGCTGGACGTTTACACAAGGCGGCGGTAACAATGGCGGTGGAAACAATGGTGGAGGTACTACACCACCGGAAATGATTAAAGTTCCGGATAGAGCCGTTGTGAGAGTTGGCGAAACTATCAACTGGACGTTGCAGGGCTTCCACAACCGTTCGGGCGAAGAGGTTTCAAGCTTTACTGTTGTCGATATGCCGGGTAGAGGTTTGAACTTCCAATCGGGCAGGCTTCCTGCATTTATGGGCGGCGAAGGCATCACCTACGAAATCAGATACAGGGTTGCAGGCAGTGATTGGCGTACGCATGCAACAGGCATAGATGCAAGCCAGCCGTTTAACTTTAGCTTGCCGCAGTCGGGCAATTTGCACTATACAGAAATAGGTTTCTTCTTTGGCGATGTTCCTGCTTACTTTGGGCTTAACAACCAAATTGTGTTAACCTTTATAGTTGGGGAAGGTGCGCCAAACAACATGCTTGTGAATGACTTTGTAGTAAGGTACGGCAATATTGAACGTCCGGGTGGCAGCCCGCAAAATCCGATTATTGTGCCGCCCGGTACACCGGGAACTCCCGGTACACCGGGTGGGCCGGACGGAGGGGCAGGTCTTCCGGGTACTCCTCCGGGAACTTCACCGGTAGGTGAAACTGCGCAGCAACCGGGCGTGATTGCGCCGGGTACACTTGCACCAACTTACGATCAGCAGATTTTTATAACTCCGCCGTTTGTGTACGGTGTCGCAGGAGGGGAGCAGTTTCCGTCAATCGTTGTTATAGAAGGTTATCCATCCGGGCAAGTTGAACAAGTTGACGGCGGAGCCGCTGAGCTTGAAGCACGCGCAAACCCGCAAACAAGCGATAACAACAGCTTTGTAGGTTTACTGGCATCTATGTTCGGGTTTGCGGTATCCGCAGCGGTTATCCTCTTCGCCAGAAGAAGGCTCACAGGAGGAAAGAACGCATAACTTTTCTATAGCAAATCTAACGCTCACAGACTTGTGCAAAATGGACGGGAGTAAAATCCCGTCCATTTTCTGAAAAATATTGGCAAATATAAATTGACAGGAGAATAATATGTTTATCACCCGTGAAATTGAATATGCAATGCGTATGGTACGCGCCTTGGCTGACAATGAAGTTAAGGCTGTGCGCGAGATTTGTGAAGATGAGCGACTTCCGCAAAAGTGGGCTTACAAAATACTTAAAAAAATGGAGCGTGCTAATATTGTTAAGGCGTTTTATGGTGTCAATGGAGGGTATCAGCTTAATAGGGGTGTCGCCCAAATTACAATGCTTGATATTTTAGCAATCAATGAAAATACATTACGTTTTGGCGAATGCGCACACGGCTTGGAATGTTTGGACGATGCACAATCAAATGGGTGTGTTATAAACAGAGAGTTTAGGCGGTTAGAAAGTGTTGTGCGATATCAGCTTAGCAAAAGAACGATGGATGACGTCATTGGAGCAAGAAAGCCGAAGAATACTATTTTACTTGCCGCAGAGATAGTAAGAAGGAACGATATTTCTTTAAGGGGTTAAGAATGTATACATATTGGCAGGTGTTGGATAAGCATATCTTGTAGGGAGACATGACTTTTTGAGTAGTCTGGCTTGCATGATATAGACAACGCAATATGTATGAAAGAGAAAGACTCGGATATGGCAGAATTACGCCACTCCGAGTTTTTCTTTTCTAAAACAAAGGGATTTGGGTTGATGTTGATAATTTGTATGCGGTACTGTATAATGAATGCAGCTGATTGTGAATTGTTGAATTTTGTGAGTAAGCGTTGCTTTTGTTGAGAATGTGTAAAGCGGAGTATTAAAGAATCAAGCGGGAGTAGAAAATGGAAAACAAGTCCGATCTTCAAAAAGATACGGAAATACTAACTCACTTCGGGGAGAATTATGCCGATCAGTTTGGTGCGGTGACGCCTCCAATTTATATGAATTCTCTTCATGTTGTACCAAAGGAGCATTTATACGACCCTCAGCCAGTGCCGTTTATCTACGGCAGGATATCCAATCCAACGGCTGACCTTTTTGAACGGAAAATAGCTGCCTTGGAGCGGGCGGAAAAAGCTCTGTCTTTTGCATCCGGCATGGCTGCCATATCGTCTTGCATTTTGGCTAATGTTGGGCATGGCGACCATATAGTGGCAGTGGATTTTGCTTATGGGCCTACTCGAGAATTTATAAAGGACGACCTCCCAAAATTTGGGATAGAAAACACTTTTGCATCCGGTAAAACAGTTTCAGACTTTGCCAATGTGATACGGCCCAACACAAAATTGTTTTACTTGGAGAGTCCTGCTACAGGTATATTTTATCT
>Ga0136643_10017958_pt1 | contig 10659 bp, 8 predicted proteins | sample TergutLab28metaG_FD_96883 | JGI IMG/M metagenome (GOLD analysis project Ga0136643, IMG submission 96883) | Labiotermes labralis P1 segment gut microbial communities from Petit-Saut dam, French Guiana - Lab288 P1 (version 3) (version 3) | ecosystem: Host-associated > Arthropoda: Insects >... | reverse complement strand
TTAAATGTTCCTAGTTCAGAAGTATTATCAATATGTGGTCCCCCACAGATTTCTTTGGAAAAATCACTTATAGAATAAACTTTTACTTTCGTGCCATACTTATCAGCAAAAGTTCCATGGGCTCCTTTATCTTTTGCTTCTTCATATTCCATTTCTTCGCAAACAACGGGAATATTTTCTTTTATTTTTTCGTTAACGATTTTTTCTAATTTGCTTTTTTCTTTCGGTCCCCCCCAAAATTATTTTTTTCTTTTTTTCCATTTGGTAATTTTGATCCCTTCACCAATTCCCCCCCCCCCCCCCCCACCCACCCATTTTGTTACATGTTCACTGCGTGGCATGTACAAAATGAAAGTTGTGTGTCATAGCCCTTTCACACCGAAATTGATTCTGGGCACAGTCTACAGAACACTGGGTTATGTATGACAGGATTTAAATTTTTCATGCCAATTCTTACACAAAAAACCAGAAGTCTACAAAATAGAAGAATAGGGTTGTACAAGAGAGACCAATTGATCAACACATATGCTGTGGCATTTTGGAATTCAACCGTCCACCATGTGATGCAACGTATGCTTTGTTTGGTGCCAGAGGGTTAATAAGATGTTTGTTTGCTGCTCATTTACTTATTCATCTGTACAATGAGCTTTGGGAGAATAACAGTGCATAATTTGATTTGGGTTTCACATCAAATTGGATTTGTATCTAAGCAGTATGAATTGAAGGGGAATTTTCTGAACACCAATTATTGTTCACCTCCAGTACCAAATTTCACAAGTAGTTTACATGAAGGAGAGTATGAACACACACTGTAAAATTTCTCTGTATTGTAGCAACAGATTTACAGTTTGTTTTGACTTTTTTTTTTGTTTTATGTGGGAAATGTTTTCTCTGTATCTTTACAATGGATTTTGTGCTTTTATGGTAAACAGGGAGACTGTGATAAATGTAGAGAGGTGTTCATGTCAGGTGTCTATGTTATTTTTTTCTGATTTTAACTGAAATGAGAATGTGTCAACAAATTTTAGTCAAAAACCAAAATATGAAATTTCATGGAAGTCAACTCACTGGGAATCGTCATCCTGATGTGTGTAGAAAGACAGGCAGAAATCACTGAATTTATGTCGTTATTTCTGTTTAAATGTGAGTGCACCTAGAAACAGTGTAAGAAAGTAGTTGGCAATAGCATTTGCATATCATGCTTTGGCAGTAAAATGGTTGTACAAATTTTGTTCTCTTGTAACTCGGTAGAATAACAATTGTGTATGCATGTATTATTGTATGAAATTCCTTTGCAGCTCAAGATGATATAATGGAGGAGAAAACAACATGGCAGCCTCTTATTCCAATTGATATACCACCCAGCCTGGTGGAGCCAGGTATTCGCAGCCGAGAGAAAGATGTTCAGTATGCACGCGAGAAAGTTATTCTGCAAGCACTCTACTTCAGCAGGACCATGTATGTTGATTGTGACTGAAACAATGTCAGAAAAAAATGCCTTGATAAGTTACCCAACTATGAAAGAACATCGGAATTTACATTATCATAAAACGTTTTTATTTGCTTCTTAATTTGGGGTAATAATTCTTCCTACCTTTACATGTTAGCTTGATTAAAGACTTTTCTTTGTTTTACTGTCCAATTTTGACAGGTTTATCTTACCCAGTTTTAAGTGCAATCTATATGATTAATAAATTGCCATGTACATAAAATTGTCTTTGTTCAAAACATTTTGTGGTAAGAGATTTTTCTCGTCTCAAGCTAGCCTTGTATTAAATTTTAGTGAGTTATTCATTCTGTTGGGTTGACTATAAGATGAAAGAAGAAGTGGATACTGGGGTCTATTTTCCTAGGGATAAATTGGCCAGGGCATGAGGTTGACCACTCACCTAGTGCCAAGATTAAAAGTGAGTGGGGATGTACTGTCACTTCCCTGTGTGCCTTCATGGTATCCACAGTGACAACTTTATCCTTACATGTCATGAGATAATTGTAAAATAGTGACAAGAGGGGTTTATTTTTGACTGGCATTAGTGTATACCAGATTTTTCAGAAGAGAAGGTACTGTGAGATGGGTTCATAGATTGCTGATGACTAGGAACTTGTGGGGTTGTTGTAATATTATGCATTGCTGTTTTGATCCTTAATCACTATTTGTCTGCAGTAGGTTAAATGTTATTAACTTTTCTTAATACAGTAGGTGAAGAAGAGTTGAATACCCTGTAAAATTGTGTGTTTACAGGATACCAGACTCTGCAGCCGAACCAGATCTTGAGATTCACCCGTCTACAGAGCCAGTTACAATTCCTCTAGAAGATGTAACAGGAAATCCTGACAGTGTTAATGACTTCCAAAACACTCCATGGCCAGAACCAAAGCCCATTATTATTCCCCAGTCACCCCCACCACAGTTTCAGCAGGCTTCGCCCCCTTCATTTGGGCCATTTCCAAATCACCAAAATCACTCCAATCACCCCAGTCACCCCAATCAGACATTCCCAGGACCACAACAAATTTTTCCAAACCAGACTAACATGCCCAATAATGTGTCTGTGCCAGGGAATGTGCTAATGCCAAACCCAATGAACAACATGCATCCAGTGGGTGGAGATTGGAGGGTAAGCATCAGTCAGAGTTGAAATTTTGTTGTTTGTTGATTTGTTTGTAAGTCTTAAATAGTGATTACCCTAATAATATTGGAAGGATAGACTTGGCAAAATACAGCTTCAGAAGGAAGGGTTCTGTTTTGAATAGCACCACTCTGGTAATGAACCACAAACAAAGAGTGATCGCTTGATATTGACGGTACATTCTAAATTTTGATGCAATGTACACTGTAACTACTTAGACCTGTTACGTTTATTGCAGACTGGTGATGGAAAGATACTCCCAGTCAATGAAATGCCTATGCCAGTGGACATGTACAACCAGGGTGGCCCCCCCATGGGCATGGGCATGGGTATGGGTATGCCTGGAATGGGTGGACCTGGTCCAGAGATGAACTACAACATGATGGGAGGTGAAGATGTGGGTCCTTATGGACCACAGGGTTTCCCCATGAGTGGTCCTCCTCCAGGAATGTACCAGTTCCGAGGTGCTCGGGGACCCAACATGGGTGGTATGATGCGCAGTGGAAGAGGTGGCAATCAGATGGGACCAAGGGGACCAAATGGTGGCCCTTGGTTTCGACCCAGTGGACCGCACATTGGCAACAACTGGCAAGGTGGTAACAGTGGTGGTGGCGGTGGTGGTGGTGGAGGTGGCGGTGGCAATCGTGGAGGTGAGTTCTGACAGACTGCTTTTTTAGACATGTTATGAATTTGTTAATGGCAACTCTTAGCTTTGCCCTGTCTGTCCATCTGTGTGGAACATCTGAGCTTCCACTACATGGAAGTTGGTGAAATTCTACAGTGGAGTTTAAAAAATAATGTAACCAAGACACTGAAACTGATACTCTTTCTCATAGTATACATGCCACATGTGTAGCATATGATACCTTTCAGGCTTCTGTGTTGTTACTCCCGGTGGGGGCAAGATTTTTCGCACCCATCCAGACCGGTCCTGGGGCTCATGCAGCCTCCTATACAATGGGTACTGGGTCTTTCCTGGGGGTAAAGCGGCCAGGGCATGGTGTTGACCACCATCTAGCGCCAAGGTTAAGGAAAGAGTAGAGCTGTACCTCTACTCCCCCTCTGGGCCTTTGTGGCCTGTTCTAGGGTGAATTTTACTTTACCTTTCTGTATTGTTACAATTGACATTTATGCATTTTTTTTCCCTGTTGCACCATCCTGGCATGTAAGAAACTGATAACAAGTGTTGTGTCGCCAGGAAATGGCAGCTTGCTTTATATTATTGTCGTTGCAAATCACTGTCCAGGCAGTTATTTTTTAAGGGTTCCAAACGTATGAAATCGATGAGCACAAGATCAGGACTATAGAGAGGGTGGTCCATAACCTCCCAGCTGTAGTGCCATAACCAGTCACAAGTCTTCTTGTCACAATGTGGCCTAGGGATTTCCATCTGTTCATACCCCTCAGTACGTACTTATGTGCAAAGTAATTTGCAGCACACACTAACATGAAACATGCTGTCACCTCATGGATACAAATATGTGATACCTAGTCCTTCTATGCCAGGAAACAGGCCATGGTACCATTGGTGGGACAAATGCTTAAATGTCAATGGTGACTATCTGAAGATCCTGATGCTTATCACCTGCTACCCATGTACCGTGTACACAGCAAATTTAGAATAAAGTTCTTGGCATCAGAATGTTTGTGAAATTATTTAATCACCTTTTTATGATGGGATATGTGCTAAAATATCTCAAGCAATTGCAGGTTTGGTTAAAATCGAATGAAAATCAACAGGCACTTCACATGAATACAGCTGTGTTGTATGGCGAGTAATCCTTATAATGGAGCCAGACTGTTTTGTGTTATTTACAATATAAGGCTGAAGAAACAATTAACAATCGAAACATAACCATTCAGCATGATTGACTCCAAATCTGTTGCTAAGATGTGGAGAAAACTTATACGGATAACAACGGCACAAATAAGTTATAACTGTTACGTGCTGCTGGCATTTCCTAACCTGTTCCATGTGTGTTTCCAGCAAAAAAAGCCTTGGAACTTTACAGCTATCAAACTTAATTTAAGTAACTTGTAATTGTGTTAAATTTTTTATGCTTTCTTATCACAGCTGGCTTTATTAGTGGGTAGATATTTTTGAATTTTAAATTTGTAAAACAGTTGTGGTTGTGATGTATTGTAGTAAATTGTATTCAGTGTTTAATTTGTTAAATTATATGGTTTTTCAGGTCGTGGCTGGAGTGGGCAAAATCGAGCTGTTTGCAAACATTTCCGAGGTGGTTTCTGTCGGCATGGTGAAAAGTGTCCATATTTTCATCCTGGTGTAAATTGTCCACAATACTGAAGGAGTTTTCAAGTTTAGACTGCAAGAGCAAAGAAGGCTGAATTGCACAGTACCGTTACAATAAATTGTAGAATTTTCTGAGTGTGAGTGTTTTATAAACTGTAAAAATTTCTGTTGTGTGATACTGCAGAACATTTTAATGACTGGGTCATGGCAGAATTGTTTTGTTGCCAGGAATGACACTAGTGTGAAAACAATGTGACATATATATATATATAATACAATAGTGTGACAGGTGTTATACTGCCTCTTCACCTGCCATTCAGTTACACAAGATAATCAGATGTGAAATATGAAGTTCTGGTAATTTTCTGTGTATGTTTCTGTTTTTGTAAATAATGTTTACATGTGTGTGTACATGCGAGTGAAAACATGCTCATTCCATGTGATGGCCCTAGAAGGCATGTCATCTGGATTCCACGAGACTGGACTTCACAAATGGAGATTGCTTTTAGCACAAATCCACCTAGCATTCTAATATAGAAATTCAAAGTAAGATAGGAGTGAGACTTTTTTATTTGTATGTATTGTACATTTCTTTATGAATACTACAAATTTAGTGGTGTAATTTATATATTAGTGTATAATATTAGGTTGCTTAATAGGTAGGTAAACAGAGGCAGATTCTCGACTAGCTGAGGAAATGGTAGCTTCTCAAGAAGGACTCTTCGTTGGAGTGAGGTAATTAGTTTAACAAAGCAGAAAGTTCATTTGTTTTATGCCTTGTTATTTATAAAGTGGAGCAGAGATCCAAACTGCAGGTCATGCATGTAAGTTTCTGAGTGTCATGTCTGTTGATGATTGGCACATTCACATGCATATGAGTCAGGTGAAATGGAGCTTCACAGTTTTCCTTTTATTCAGTAGTTGGCAGTAATCCAAGAAATGATGACTAAGATATATGTGTATATATCCTCTAGTAGTAAAGTGTAAAATTTACAGGAGCTACATTATTTATTATTTCAGAACAAGAGACAAGTTTTATACTTATACCATCAAATTCAATTCTGTTGCCATCTGGAAACAGTAAATTGAATTTCTTTTTGCAAAGTGTATGTGTGTCCCATTACATTAAAATGTGTGAATAAGTGTACAGAAAAGGAACTACAAGTGTACAGATATTTTGCATTAATGTTATTTTGCGCATTCCACCTTTGTACTTCACACTTCAAAATAACTTTCATAAAATATAAGATGAAATATTTATTATGTAATGTTTTATTTCCTATCCCTCAATTTAGGAACATTAAAGTGGGTAAAGAGTTCTGAACAAAATACAGTTATACAGAACAAACTGTTTGCAACATATCAATGGAATGCCCCTTAATATATCACTGAGAATACTGATAACTACAGACCAACTGGCAGAAGAAACCAGGGTAGACCATTAAACAGATTTCTATTTCTAGACGTGTGAGACCAGTGGCCCAACGCCATGTTAGCTAGATGATGATGAAAGTGGGTAAAGAGGAATTTTTAGGCATGTAATTGCAAGATAGTGTAACAAGAAAGTTTCTGCTTGGCAAAAATACAAGGAATGAATTAATGGTAACATTATAAAAACTAATAAGTTAATTTATCATTTTATTTTGCTAATGTATTTAGTGTACTTGCTGACCACAGTGGCCGCGTGGTCTAAGGCATAGGTCTGCGGCTGCTTGCTTGCTGAGACTGTGGGTTCAAATCCCACCTTTGGGGCATGGATATGTGAGTGTTGTGTGTTGTCAGGTAGAGGTCTCTGCAATGAGTTGATCACTCGTCTGGAGGAGTCCTACCGACTGTGGTGCGTCGTGTGTGATCTAGAAACCTTGTGAATGAGGAGGCCATGGCCCACTGGGGGGGGGACTGATGCAAAAAAATAAAAAAAATAATAGTAATAATAATAAGAATAATAATAAATAAAAAAGTGTACTTGCCATTACTAGCAACAGCAATGAGACAACCCAAGAAAATTCTTTCTTCCCATTATTTCCATTCCTCATTCTTCTCTATCCACAGTTCATCCACAAGATATTTTGAAGTCAGTATTTAATAATGACATGATATTCCTTAATGAACAAGTCACAACGAACGAATCAGCAAGTGGTACCATGGGAACCATGTCTTGGCAACACAGATACATTTTTCACTTTGATCAAATGGGTCCCATTCACCAATGCCATTTAATCAACATATCATCTATCATGCAATTACTGGACCACAAAGCTCCAGCATTGGTTAACAACACTGACTGACAGTCAGCTTTTAAATTAGATAAGGATTCCACTTCTTCGTTAGTTTGGTATACAGTGTGTTTGTTTACAGCATATTCCACATTCTATCCATTGTATACACAATGCCCAGTATAGTTACTTTTTGCACTGTCTTGTTATATAAACTTATCATAATGTTTCATTCATTTTGCTGTAATGTTAATTGGTGATGTCAATTGCTTTGTTTTGTTTTGTTTTGACATACTGTTTTTATTTCTCATTTCCAACCATTTCACACCAAACATCACAGTCAATGAGCAGTGTGCATATAAGGTGCCCAAGTTGCCTAAAGTTGTTGCCCAAGAACATCCAAACTGGTGGTGGCTTTTTAAATTCTCATGGCTTCCAGAGGTCCCTGGGCATTTAATGCTGCCTTCAAAGGTTTGATACAATGTTTTCTGCCAAAGAAGGTTTTGAACTGACTACTGAAAAAGAAGAACTTACAGGGGAAAACTTTGTGTAAGGGAAATATGAAAATAGGGTTCATTTTTTGTAATCTATTCCCACATTTTCACCCCAAGCAGTAAGTTATTGCTGGCACAGGTACATTTTCCTTATTTACTCCATGTGTCCACTACTAGTCCCAGTGGCTGCATGGTCTAAGGCTTAGATCTGCAGGCACTTGCCTGCTGAAATTGTGGGTTCAAATCCTGCCAGGGGATGGATATCTGTCTCTTGTGAGTGTTGTATGTTGTCAGGTAGGGTCTCTGCGATATCCTGATCACTTGTCTAGAGGAGGCCTACCAAGTGTGTTAGGGCTGAGTGTGATCATGAAGCTCTGGCCCACTAGCGGCTGTTGCACCATGGGAGGTAGGAGAGTTATATAATGAAGAAACCCTTAGGCAAAGCCAATCTGAGGTGATGATTTGATTCCCAAAACCAGAGGAAATGAAACCTCATTACACAAAGTAAATACAATTAAGGAAATACATTAGCTGTGTTGGAAGTTACATTACTTATGTGCACAGGAGCAATGGATTCTGATTCCAGTCAATAATTAGTGCTTGGACCCTTTCTGTAATCACAAGAGGTTCTTACATGTACCACCAAATTGTATAATGAAGTTAGAAGGCATACTCTACTGATTCAGTTGAATTGTATTGTTTACTCCATGCGTTGTGTGAAAAACATACAGGGGTGAGATGTTAAAAAGAATGTCATCATTCCTGTGCTTTAACATGGGCAACACCTTTCATGTTGGGATACTTAAGAATTCAATTGATGGGACACCCATTAAATGGATTATTTAAGATTAACTGCTTACTGTTGGCTGGGATTAGGCACTTTACATTCTTGGATATACAGAACTCATATTTGAACATGCCCACCAAGGATGGCAACAATTATAAGAATGGATTTTCAACTCCATCTGGTGGTTGGGTATGTGAAGAATATTACATTTGGATTATTACACTCACTTGATACATTCTGAAAAAGTGGTGGGCACAGTGTTAGTTGAACTAGGTTACATCGAACATTTAGGTAATCCGGACAGCATTTTAATGTTCAGTGACCCAACCGGATCATACATGCCTCTTTGACATTAGTGTATGTGTCAGAGAGGTGAGCTTTAAACCGAGCACTGCCAAATGCATGTTCACAATTTGCTGTAAACAGCAGGATGCCCCAGCAGTAGAGCAAGCGTGTATCATTGAAATATTTTGTATGCTGGGTTGTTCTCAGACCCTCTCTTCAGGTAAAAAATGACCTTCATATCCAAGTCTTTTCAAGAAATCTGTAAGTTTCTGAAAGTAAAAATGTTGAATTCGACATACTTTACCCACAAAATGCAAAGGGCTAAATTGGATGACTTTAACTCCATGTATATACCTTCTCTTAGTGCTCAACGCATGGGTCTGCGGCTGTATGTATGTATGTATGTATATATATATATATATATATATCAGTGCTCTCTGAAGATGGCTATAAGAAACAGCTGAAACATGCTGAAGTACTCTCCCGTAATTTGGATATGTGAAATTTGTTGTGCACCTTGTTAGTAATAAGGCTTACTTATGTACACCTGTTGCGCGGAATATGTAATATATGTTACTCACTCCCGGTCAGAGTAAAGTAGATCCAAGCGCCTTAAACTGTGTGACAAGTTGCCGGCAATATGCCGTAGCGGAGTGGAAGAGATCGATCTCCTGCTTACCAAATAATAGTAACATAATACTGCGTTACGATTATCATTACCACACCGCCCGTTTTTGGAGATGCTTATCAGCAGAGGGACAAGACAGTTTGATCCGTGCCGTGTTCTGTGGTGGGCGGAGTGGTGAGGCAATTCACTGAACAACCACAGCAAGTACGTGGGGGTAGGTATTTGACGGAAAGTAATTGTTCGGAATATTAATTTAAAGTACAGAAGTATGTATTAGTTCTATTTTGACAGGTGGTTACGTGTAGGTACAGTATGCAGTACAAGCACACACGGTATGAGTGACCACTGTTCTGCTATTCATTCTTTTATACAGGAAGTTATGTTGTAGATTAAGGTCGTCAAACTTGAAGTTTAAGCCTAAGTTATCTAACGTACACCCACGTAACTAGTCTGTGTTGTATACCAGGAATCTGTAAAGTAGATTCAATTCTGAGCATGTACAGTGCAATTCTAAACTGTTAATCCACTGTAGTAGTGGGGTATATCATTTGTAAGTAGAACGATATTCTTAGGATGAGACTTTCTGTAGTTCGGTAAATTAACACCAACGTTTGAGAACAACCTCTCTCCTCCAATTCAGAGTAAGAGGTTAAACCGCGATAGAAAAGGTGAAACGTATGATGGAAAGGGGGGAGGGTTGGAATCAAGACAGTGACTGAACCGGTGTGAGATGTTGGGCTTGGAAACGGACTGTTCTCTAATACAGAATATTTCCAAAACGTTATTTATTAACACTGAAGAATACTGTCATATCCCAAGTACTACGTTTTCAATACAGTGGTTAGGTTTTCATTTTAGAAACGTTTATTATAGATGATGGTTTGAATTTTCATTGTAAACATCAATTGGACTGCAGGTTATGGTTTCTGTTTTGTTGTTATAGACATGTATTTTACAGAAGATAAGCATTCTGTTTTACATTTTAAAAGTGTTGTGTATGAGTATAGCACAGAAACTGATGTTTGGGAACAAAGGCATAAAGGTCCTTGGACAGCTGCAGAATTGTCATGTAGGCCCACTGGCAGTGGTTATTTGTGTTGTTAGTTCTCTTACATTATGGCTGACTATCTGTGCATCATACTACTCAAGGTACATATGTTAGTATGAATATGTTCAGTTGTAAGTTGTAAATAGAATTTAGGTCCCTAGGAAGAAAGGACACGATTGTTATAAATGGAGGTATAAATGATATTGGTAACAATATCACTAGCAGAAATGAAACCTTAGTAATGATGACCCAATTTATACAGAAGTACAATAACACCAATATAATAATGCTAAACATTCCCCAGAGACATGATCTTG
>Ga0136643_10017956_pt1 | contig 10659 bp, 4 predicted proteins | sample TergutLab28metaG_FD_96883 | JGI IMG/M metagenome (GOLD analysis project Ga0136643, IMG submission 96883) | Labiotermes labralis P1 segment gut microbial communities from Petit-Saut dam, French Guiana - Lab288 P1 (version 3) (version 3) | ecosystem: Host-associated > Arthropoda: Insects >... | reverse complement strand
TTGTGTGTATGTGTGTGTGTGTGTGGTGTGTGTGTGGGGTGTGTGTGTGTGTGTGTGTGGTGTGTGTGTATGTGTGTGTGGTGTTTGTGTGTATGTGTGTGTGTGTGTGTGTGTGTGTGGTATGTGGTGTGTGTGTGTGTGTGTGGTGTGTGTGGTGTGTGTGTGTGTGTGTCAGCTCTTAACATTTTTATTTTTTCGAAAATTATTTAGCAATAACTGAGTTGCGCTCCCCGCTATCAACATCTGACATGCAAACGTTTTCGTATGTAGGGATTACCTCGAGGTATGAACAATTATTTTAGGGGTTTACTTGCATGGAGAAAAGGTTTAGAAACAATGCTTTAGAAAGCGATAATCCACAAAAATTATATTATATTATTTCTGTACAGTTTATGGACACTTTCAACAACACTTTCCTTTCCAGTAAACGGGATTTCATATTTATGTAATTTAAGTGAATTTTTTCTTTTTGTCAAAGGGTAACACATTCGTAAGATCTCGGAAACTTTGACCAAAGAAGATAACTTCATAGATTTATAGAGTGTTATAACAAACACAGCTAAGCAGATCCAGTTCTTTAGTGAAGTTCATCGCCAGTAAATACCGGAACGAAGAACAGTTCGTTTCACTGGTAGAGTTCGTCTTTCGGGTAGCGCTCCCGTCAAGGACCTGTGCATCTTGAATATAATTCGCGAACGAAGAGCAAATATCTTAATGGGCACAAAGATGCACGCAGTAAATAATTCTCAATTATTTTTAAATTCAGGATATAAAAATGGAAGAAAGTGACGTCACGTTTACTGCTGCAGCGCTTACAGTAAACAGTAAACGCTATGGTCGCCTGTCGACGAATTAGCCCTGGACGTAAAAGGTATAAATATAATACTCCTTAAGTGACCTTCCAGCAAACGCATCGAGCAAAACAAGACAAATCGAAGCTGTAAAACGGAGGGACTTCATATATGAGACGAGTGCGTGGTAATGAGAAATATGTAAACCAAGTTGGTTAATCTTCTACTGTTCGTGTACTGTGAGACACACACTACTTTTCTCAATTATTTCTCGGTAGGGAAAGTGCTGTCCTAAAAAATGGTGGATTATATCCTGGGATCCTGGAGTGCCATTAGCACATTTGTGCTGGGAGGTGTAGTTCTGTTGTACCTGTACTTGACACACAATCACGGCTACTGGCGGAAGAGAGGTGTGCCATATGTGAAACCTCTACCACTATTCGGAAATATGATGGACACAGTGCTGTCCAGGAAGAGCATGGGTGAGAACTACGGAGACATGTACTGGTAAGTAGTGGCAGTGGCAGTTCACTGTACGAACGTGACGAACGACAGTAATGAGGAAAATTAGATACAGCACTGAACAAAATATAAGTAAAATAAGAGATTGCAAATAAAAATTAAACAAGAAAATTTGCAACAAGTCACAAATAATACCACGATAAAAACAAAACAATGCACACCTAAATTAAGATAAGAGTTCTAATTAATATACCTTATAAAATACAGTAAGTAACTCATACATACAGTGTCAGCATATTACATTATATTAGTCTAAGCACCAATACATCTGCAGATTACATTTGCCACAGACATACATATAGACGAGGGAATGAACTTCAGACGGTAGTAAACAATGAACGTAGAATAACTTCCAGTTATCCTATTAGGTGATTGAAAATTGCGATATAAAAGGGAATGAGCAACTCAGCTTGTTTTGGGAGGCATTAATAAGAAGCAGAACATACCCTAAATGTACGGCCCTTTGGATTGAAGTGTTTACAAATTCCACTTCAATATTATGTTTCCACACTCATCTGTGTGTTGTCACATATGCCAATAAATATATGCCACCACGTCATTAAAATAAGTACTATTAGTTGTACAGATACCATAAAATATGTATTGGTTTTAAGAATATTAATGTCACACAGTTTTCAACCTACAAGTTTCAAATTAATGAATACCATGTTGTAGTAATTTTACTTCAACAAACTTTGAAACGAACGATTTTTAGGTCACGAAAAAAATGACAGAAGAAAAATAACTTTGGCGTACAGAGCATTAATAAAAATATAAAAAAAATTAGGTCCCAAGATGGTGCCTTGCAGCACTTCCGAGTATAAGGAAAAAGGGAAAGTTAGTTCCTTAAAATTTGAACAAAATTACATGTGGTTTATTACAACGAAATCAAAGAATACAACTTGTCGAGTATAAAACTGGCTACTTACAGACTGACATTAACTTAAATTATGTTCAAAGTTTATAAGAGTTTGGAAGAATTACTGTAATTATAAGGATCAAAATTAGTTTCTGAAATCTAGGGATACATATGTTAGCGTAGGAGGGAGGTCAGTAGCATCTGGTGGTTATACAAATGTTCGGGAGAGAGGGGAATGACAGGTTGCAAGAGCAGAGAGTGAGAGTGAGTTATGTGTGAAGTAGGATAGACAGATAGCTGGAGAGAGACAGAAAAGTAGATGTTAGTATAGGATAGAAGATGCAGAATGTGTTTACAAAAGGGGATTTTAATTTGTTAGGTATTCGTCAATGTCAAGTTTAACGGAGTTTTGAAGTTTGCTTGGACAGTCAAAATTCGGGGGTATGACACTTTTTGGAGATGTAAATCAAGAGAGGATGGATACCTTGTTAGTTACAGTTGCACATTAAAACTGTCCGTTAGAAGACGCCCATATGGGATTTACATATATTACATTAAGGAACATCGCGTTAGTCATTAGGAACCGAATAGGAGATAGAATACAAAATTTTAAAGTTTTGGCCTATTTCGAGATTTTGCTAAATTTACATGGGACCAATCAGCCTGGTTAGGAAAATTAGAGTTAAGGGGATTTTGAACAAGTAAACCAACTTCGCATATTGTAGCGAAGAACGCACATTTTTTCTGTCGTCGTAGATGAAGGACGCCTAAGGGCATGGCTCCTAATTTAGGACAGATTTACAGGTTAATTGTATAACTAGAAATTAATAAGTGTTACTACGGTCGGGGTACAATGTTAAAATAAGTTATAAATTGAATTTAATTTGTTTTACCAAATTTCGGACCATATAAATATTATTATTTCATAAAGGTTGATGTGTAGTGAAGAAGCCAAGTGACAAAATGATCTGCGCTAAGTTTATCGCATGTAATTAGAACATGTATCACATTAGCGCCAAATAAAAAGAAATAAAATAAAATAACACAAACAATTCTCCAGATTATCAATTAAACATAAATCGTATTAACAATTCTTCCTTACTCAGTTCACCACACTCAAACCACGTTAGTCCCTCTAAACTAGGTATCATGCAAAACGACTGAGTGAGAAAGTTGAGCCAGACGGTTATAAGTTGCAATCCCGCAATAACCACACGTCGACTCCATCATAAAACCAAACAAATAATGCTGTATAAGAGAATAATCATTGCTTGTTCTGAAATTAGCACAAAACAGATAAATGCACTCTGTTGGTAGAGCGTGGATTTTTTTTTTTAATTCTAAATCTGGTGGTACGTAAAGTAACCATTGTGGTTTAAACAAATTGAATTAGTAGGTCTTTGAGAAAAACAAAAAGCGTAACGGATTGTGAGAAAGTAATTTAAAAAGTTTCACTTTACGCAGCCATGCTGCGATGGATTCAGTTTAACTTACAATCACGGGATAGCTGATGACATTCAAAACCCAAAAAACTTTCTCACGAATTACTTGCAGATCTTTAATTAGTCAGCAAAGCTCTGTTACCTTTCCGTAAAAATTAACAAAACATTTGCTTGCTTCAAAAAATAGGGAGAGGAATTTACCAGTCGACAAGGCCTAACACCCCAAACGTCTGCACTGTACGTGAAAACGCAATATAAAGCAGGGGTGACCATAACAGTCACACAGCAACCTCCAACAACAACACTGGGGACCGTCGAACCTCGACTAAGTGGGACATCGAATTTACCTACACCACCGTGAACAGAAATGATACGATAATTGACGAAATAAGAGAAAATGATATCAGTATTATCTGGAATGTCAACAGTGGAGACAATTAAGAAAAATGATCAGAAAAGGCTACAGGATTTTACTGCGGCTCTGCTATAACACTTTCACAATCTGGATTTGGGTGACACACCGGTATTCTTCTTGAAATTTAGGTAGGATATGGTTCCAAAATTTGAAGTCGCACTATGGCCGTGGGGTCGACTCAGCCTCCAACTAAAATCAGTATCACGGTTATACTCCTGGGCGTTAAAAACGGCCGGTACGTACGGCCGACAACCTTGCCACCTTCATGTGTAGACTGCCTAGAAATTCTGGGAGTTTCAACCTCTCCTGGACTCCTAAGGGCCTGTCCAGGCCGGTACAGAGATTGTTTTACCTTTACCTTTATCTTTACCCTTTGTATTTCCAAAAGAGAGGATTTGTGCCCGTAGATATACACAGATTTTAACAAACAAAGTTAACAAGTTTACGATAACAAAAGAACGTTACGGTAGTAATCAGATTTGGATTTCTTACGTCTTATAAAATACGGACTTTTATTAATGTATTATTTAAAAGAGTTTAAAAAACGAGGAAAAAGAGGACATTTTGAGATTTTACATAACGGATCGATAGACTAATACCGCCGACCCCTTTGACCACATACAGCTGAGTGAACCGATTATTCATTAAGGACAAGTGACCAAGCAGAATTAAGTATGGTATAGCAAGTCAACGGACAAATCAGTCCCCTGGAACATAATTAAGATGTTTATCTCAGTACTTAACCAATCTGATGCACAAAATTTGTTTCACAATACGTTTTATTTCATGCCTCTACATGTTTCGAGCACATATGCTCATCAGCAGGAGGTCATCATCACACCTATAGATGTGATGATACCAGAGGCTGTGTAATGCAATTTTGACCTTCTGATGATGAGCACATGTGCTCGAAACATGTAGAGGCATGAAATAAAACTTATTGTGAAACAAATTTTGTGCATGAAGTTGGTTAAATACTGAGATAAATATACTGAGACGCACGGTCAGCAAAACGTCAAAAAAAAAAAAATTAAGATGATTCAAAGAAGTACATGGTCAGGCTGCAATACCACAAGACCACAAAGTTCACGACGAAGAAGAAGAACGTGATAGTAATGATGGTAATATTTTCAAATGACACACAATAAGCATGCCTATAATTACAGGAAGCTGGATGGACATAAGTATGGCGGAGCTTTCAAGTTCGGTAAACCAGCGCTTGTAATTAGAGATCCTGAACTCATCAAGGACGTACTCGTGAGAGACTTCACTAACTTTCACGACAACGAGATTCAGATAGATATTGATGCAGACCCCATGTTTGGACGTAACCCTTTCGTTTTGCGTGGTGAGAGGTAAGTTCTAATATGCTGCTCCCTTTCAACCTGCTGTCGATGTAATAAGTTACTTTCTGACACCCTCACATTTCGCTGTCTTCTTAGTACCGTAACTAGACAGACACATGCAGCAGTCTTCAATGACAAGCCAACAGCGTTTCAGCCGATCACAACATCTTCGCCTTCCATGAAATTTGTCATTCCATTCGAGATCTAGCAACTGGACACTCCCTTGAGCACGTGCAATATTTATTTAAGGCCCATCTGAATTCTTATAATAAAACCAACTAGATGAACAAATTTCCCAAAATTCATTTTCGGAATAAAACTCTACGTGTTTCGGACAGTTCCTCTGTCCATCACCAGGGGTTTTCACTGTAAACACAGCAATGGTATATGTCACAGAGATTTGCTGACAGCTTGCGAGCAGCAAGCTGTCAGCAAACCTGAATATTATCTTTTAACCTTAAGCTTGCTGTTCTCAATTGAACTCTTCTTGTTAGCTACCCGATGAAAGTAGTGTATTCATTTACCATTAGCATGCGTGTGACGTACCCGCTCATGGCATTCTCTCTCTATTCGATAGTCAAGTGGTGTTAAGTGCTGAGGACAAATAACGAAGCCTTCTAGCAGTCAATTCCATCTATCCTCTTACGTCCTGTCAGTAGGTCAAATTTAACATTGGCCTGAACACTTAAACCCCACCACCCATAATTACATAGCATGGATGGCTAGCCAGACGATTTTCGCAAGCCTCGATTCAGGAGGCGACGTACCCAGCGGCCAGACAGTTAAAAAAAAATATTTTTCCTTACTTGTTGGCTTCTTATTTCCGCCCGTGCAACTATAATTTGTTGATTTTAGTCAACTACGAGTCTACTTTCTATGGAAACCCTTTTAAAGCGCCATTCACGGTCAACCTCGTGTGCATAAAAAACACGTATCTCCAACCTGCGGCTCGCCAGAAGCCACATTTGTAAATTATGTAGGCTATACACTTTAAAAATTACACAGTTATTCAGACGGTTAGGTATACCACTTACTGTTAGGTATACCACTTACTCTTACTTCTTCACGTACGGCCCGCGAATCTGCCCACAATAACGGGTGTGGCTCTTTTCCATAAAATGTCTGGAGGCTCATAATTGTAAACTATACCAATATTATCGTTTATGGACTACTTGCGCGAGTCGCGTTGCTTTATAAATTTTCAGTGAAAACATGTTCCCCTGAAACGTTGACAACCACCTACAATATATCACGGTGTCGAAACCTCAAATTATGTTCTGCCTTAGGCTGTCAGACCAAACGCTATACTCTTCAAGGCAAGGGACTGAACTGATGCACGTAAAATGTAAACGCATGCGATGATTTTGCTTACAGGTACAGTCTACAAACTAGACATTTACGCAGCTGAATGAGCAGTTTGATTGTCGTATGACGTCGACGTGACTCCTGACACTACTTTATTCTGAAATGCGTCGCCTAATATTCCGATACTTGGTTAATAATTTTTTGCGGACAACAGTTGCCTCTATATTCAGCCCTGAAGATGGGAACAGCAGGTTCCTTCTAAATGATGACATCTAGGTACCAGACTAGACGGCATAAAAACAATAGTCTGTTACATTCAGCTTCATAAGGGCTTATGTTGGAAATATAAGTGTTGATTTTATTGATCCAAATCTGTTTTGCTGTTTACCAGGTGGAAGATAACAAGATCGCAACTGATGCCTGCTTTCACAGTAGCAAAGCTAAAACCGGTATTTCCTCTGATCGAACATGTGTGTCAAGAGCTGAAGGAATACATCGGCAGAAACACAGGTACTGCTGCTGAGAGATCAGACACACAGGTAGTGCTTTTGAAATAACAGATACATAGGTACTACTTTGGAGAGACTGGACACACAGGTGTTACTTTTGAAAGAACAGAAAAACATGCACTGCTTGTGAAAAATCAGGAGCACGGGTACTGTTCGGTGAGATGAGATACAGAGGTGCTATTTTTGAGAGAAGAGACACACAGGGACTAATTATGGTTGAATAGTTATGTAGGTGCTGCTGCTGGAAGTACACTTAGGCACTGCTGCTGTGAAAAGATACACAGGCACTGACTTAGAAGTGCTGATTATGAGAAGATATTTACATAGGCACTTTTCATAACGAACAGATGCAGGGGAACGTTTTGTGACGGGAAAAAGTAACGTTTATAGAAAGAATGAATGCATGTTGGTGTAAGAAATCATACTTTAACATATTACTTAAAGTAATATCAAAAAGATAATGGCGATTAGAGAGCAATGAAATAGGAGGCGATTTTGACGCAATTTAAGCTTATTTCCCAACATTTGTCTGGACGAAGTGAGGAAAATCACATAAAACGTAGTCAGAATATTAGGCTTCCGGTTCAATATTTGAGCCCGTCTCTTTCAGGCGACGAATAGTTATTGCTAGCAACCCGACCGCCACGTCCATTATGTAATAAACACTAACTTATTTAAAGTTAATTATTGATATGTTACGAACTGTAGCATATACCGTATAAACTGTTCGATGCGAACGGCTATCATTCGTGAACAGACGAGAGGCACCACCGCTCTCATTCACGAAACCACCACCGGCACCATCATTAACGCGTTGGTGCCGTCACCTGCTATCAAATATGCGTCCAGACTGCTTCGGACACCACCGCCGAAGGACGCCTGTTATTACTAGACTTGGTCCCACCAAGTCAGGCTGCAGAAACCGTCCGGCAGCTGCCACAACTCCTTATTTATAGAATTTATACAAATTTTTCCAACGAAAATTTTGTATAAATTCCTTATCTCTTTCACACATGATACATGTATTTCCCATGTTATTTATCCTTGACCCCATCCCTAAACAAACAACTTATGTAATAGTACAAAGTATGTGGCTCTTCTTCTGGAGCCTATTGTCACTCCTTCCAACTTGGTTATTCGCATTATTGCTCTCCGCGTTACTCAAAATTATTGACAGCAAGTACGTTTATCGCACCTTTGTACGCATGGACACACAGGAATTTCGATTCTCACAACGTCATTCTCAGAATCACTTATCAGTGTTTATATTGATCTAACATACCTTATAAGTAACCGGTTTAAGCCAAGAAATTTATAAGAAAACTTTATGAGTACTCATAACCCTTTAAACCCGAATATCCATTGCAGTTGGTCATTCATATTTTACTGTCACGTTAATATTCATGCTGTATTTTTATTATCACTGATTATTTCAAAGGCAGTCAGCTAATATTAAAGTCTATGTCATTCTTAATTGTGAGACTTAAGTTCATTCGCCGTATACTCTTGGTTCTCGTACCTATTCAATTCAAGTTCTTCCTACACTACGGAAAAGCAAAACTTCCACACACACATCCCATAGAACATGTAAGGCTTATAATTCTGCGAGTTTTAATTTGGAGGCTTATGGTTAAGAGACGAGGAAATAAATTATTCTGCACACAGCGGCAGAAAATAGAGTTTCCAAATATTTGAGTTTTAAAATTTATTCAAATGACTAATTACTTGTTTTGTACCATGATTTTGCCCTGCGCTCTAGTGAAGAGATCTGAACATATTCGTAATATTGAGTTATGTATACGATCACTCTTAAAGCTTCGCTTGCGTTTCATTTGTGTTTTCGCCCACAATGTTATAATGAGCATAAGCATGGAACCAGCGCTTTACACTCAACATAAGTACCTACTGACAAAGCAGACTACCGCAGGAACAGCTTCGCGAAGAATAGAAAAAAAGAAAGAAAGAAAGAAAGAAAGAAAGAAAGAGGCCGATACTCACCATTCCGCTGTCTTGCCACACAATCTTGCAGCTTCTAATGTCGTTTCTCTGCCCGTTCCACAGGTGAATTTGAGACCAAGGAATTGTGCGCCAGGTTCACGACAGATGTTGTATCTAGTTGCGCTTTCGGTACACAAGGAAATTCCCTTCGGAATGCTGAAAGCGAATTCCGACGTATGGGCCGTGAATATATTGAACCGGGTTTCTTAAAGAATTTGAGGTTTATGACAATGTTTCTGCTGCCATGGCTTAGTAACTTACTGCAGCTGAGGTAAGACACATAACTTACACTAATTTATATCAAACAGTAACTAACACAAACTTTACAATAATAATAATAATATTTATTTACTACAATTGGGTTGTCACCCGGTGGCAGTGGTATACAAAATATGAAATTGGTTACTAATAAATTTAATTCGGGAGGGCTACATGAGAAGCATGTAGTGGCAACTTGGAATCTCCGGAACCATCCCAGCATTTGTTTTTAGGCACAGGGAAACCAAGAAAAACCTGTGTTGAGATGGCCGGTCGCAGGACCTTCCGAATACTGACTTCTAGCCAGAAGTCCGGTATCTAAAGTAAAAAAAAAAGCAATGTCCACATAATACAACAAATACACAAAAAAACACACACAAGAAAACTACAACAATACACACGGTCAACCAACAGCAATTACACACAAGACAAAACTAGCAACAAAACACACGATACAAATTAGAATACAACACATGTAGAGAAGGTAAACACACCCAAGCAAGAGAATACTGTGTACAGTTTCTTGTAATTGTTTTTTTAATAATTTTTATGCAAGGCAGAAAATGCCAGCTGTATGCCTCTGGGCTACAATGTCCTCGGGAGTGTCTTTGGGTTGTTTTGATAATTCTAAAACATTCGCAGCATTTTTTCAGTTGCTGGCTGCCGCTCGGAAATTACATAGACACTTTTTGCTTTTACCGCCTGTTTAACCTACTCAAAAATTATATATTTATGGTTGAGTACAGCAATTTCTGAGAAGGTTTTCCCAGAGGTCTCCGTGCTTCTGGGATGTGGTACCGCGTCACTGGGTGGTAGATGGCCGATGTTTCGAAACGCCGTTGTGGTCTCACATTCGAGGATCAAATTAGTCATGTGACGTTTCGACTCTTAAAGATGAGATTACCATTGTGTTTCGAAACGTCGGGCACAAATCAGTGCCACAGTTCAGAAGAAATAAGACCTTAACTTCTTTCTAGTTTACTTCCTAGTATTCGGTTCCAAGCTGAATAACCTCCACTTTAAGAAATTGCGCGGAGGCGTACGCACGCACGAGCGCGCGCATATATATGTATATGTATATATATATATAGATACAGGGTGTTTCACGACTTTAGGGCATAACTGCAGGAGGTGATTTCCTAGGTCCTTGTGATCAAAAAAGTTCATATAAACATGTGTCCGATTTTGGACGGTTACGGAGTTATGACCGTTTG
>Ga0136643_10017955_pt1 | contig 10659 bp, 8 predicted proteins | sample TergutLab28metaG_FD_96883 | JGI IMG/M metagenome (GOLD analysis project Ga0136643, IMG submission 96883) | Labiotermes labralis P1 segment gut microbial communities from Petit-Saut dam, French Guiana - Lab288 P1 (version 3) (version 3) | ecosystem: Host-associated > Arthropoda: Insects >... | reverse complement strand
GCAGGCCACAGATGACAATATAGCGCATGCGCATTGCATGCTGAATGCCTAAGGTTACACACACTCACAATGTGTAATATTTATTGCTTTTACACTGCAACAATGGCTATCAAACGCTCCTCCATGTTGCTATATACGTATATTGCCTGTCTTATTTCTATCTTAACATTCTTGATCAGTAACGAGAGTCACTCTAGGATCTGAGTTATTGAGAACCGCAGTCAAAGTTGTAATTTGTGTCATCAGTCCTGATAACATTTGTGGCCCCCCTCCCTCCTGGAGGAAATATAACTGCGATCAAGACAGATAAGTAAATAAAGGGGAATTGTGCATGAGGCTGGTGGAAACGTCAAGGCGCTGCAATGACTAAAAGGAGAACCTGAGAAAATGTGAAGTTCCGAAGTTAGAAAATATATCATGAACTGTTTAACTTTTGTCTGAGATCGTACATCTTCATAAATAAGAAAAGGAGAAAGGAAAAAATTACGGAAGTATTCGTGTTCCATCAGCTGCGGATAGAAATGTTAGCTTTTGCTGGAGAAAATAAGTTCTTATTAGTGACAGAAATGTAGGCTTCAGTGAATGGAGAGTGTATAGCAGAGGGGACAGTGCTTTATCACACAGAGATTTACATTCTCGTTCGGAAATTGCAAGTGGAACCTGCGTACTGGAACGTACTAAGATAGTTACCTAATCCTGAGCTGTTGTGCGCTTGGAGGTCAGTATTTTGAATCAGAAACAGATTAATTCTTTGTGTCAGATCGATACGAATAGGCGAACTCACAATTTTTCGCCTGTTGAAGGAACATTCAGTTTTTGGAATTCTTTGTTGATTTTGGAACACTATACGATGAGGAAGATCCAGAAACCAAGATATCGGCGTGAGATCCGAGCCCTGTAGAAGTCGCTAACTCATGGACTTCTGTCAGTGTGCAGGTTACTGTTATCCAGAACATTTATTGAATCAATTCTCCTGCGATCTGTTGTTTGACCTGTCGCTGGTTTTGTTCTCCTATGACTGTATGTAATTCTCCTTGGAAGACCATTGACTTTAGCTTAATTGTTAAAATTTTAAGATTCTGAATAATGGCACAGTCGATGTGGTGCAGTGAAGTAAGGTCTGCCGTTTGTTTTTTGCTGTGATACGCAGTGTAGACCTTCGCACATGAATTCTAAACGACGTCACGTTACCGGGGGCCTTCTGGATCCTTATATTACGGCGACAGTGGCATCTTGTTAGCCTGGAGCTGTCAGAAGGGCAAAGAAAATTAGGTTAAACACGTTTATATATTCAGTTCTCATCTTCCCACGCATGCTGTATTGCATAACACAGTACAGAATCGGCTTTAAATCGGTCAGATCGACACACTTGAAAGGAGGGGGTTTCAACGTAACGCCCTTTGATATAGAGCAACATGACCGACGCGTTGTGTGAACCGAATCACATCCGGTGCGTTGGATTGGTTTGTCAGGTGTCCGGTAGGGGATGTGTCTCTGTACCGAGTCACGTCCAGTGCATTGGATTGGCTTGTCAGGTGTCCGGTAGGAAATGTGTTTCCCTTTGCTTCATTATTCCCTGGCTCTGTTCGAGAACCTTGCGCAGTCTTTCACGTGTTATATGGCATTACAGAAGCTACTATATGCCGAATTGCACAAGCCGGGTTTCGACAATTTCTTTCGCGAACTTGCGGACGGGTGGGTTCATACCGCTGACTGGAGATTTTATCTAGATTAAGAAAAACCGGATTGGTGGGACATATGGAATGGATATGAAGATAAATGACCCCCGTTCCATATTGCAGCCGGAAAATTTGAACGGAGACCTAGTTTGAGATAAATCAGTAAATATTAAAACTGTTGTGAGAGAAATATTGCGTGAGGATGCGTATTAAATTAAAATGGGTTGGGGGGGGGGGGTCCATCGGTATGCTTTTGTCAACATGGTCATGAGCCTTGGAGTTTGCTAACGATTTGAAAGACATTCAGCATCTCAGGGGTCACCTCGTTCCACGTAGTTAATTCGGTTAGTGTGTTTATTCAGCCTTCCAGATTCAGGCTAATTCTGCGGAGTAGACAGAAGAGAGTAGTCACATTCTGTGGGTTGTCAAATTACGGTCCCAGAAGTGCGGGCAGCGAAACGTACAGCGGTACCGACACAGTGAAAACGTTGAATTCATGTAATTGCGCCACTTGTTTTTATACTTGCTAACTGTTGCATTTCGCCGTGCCATTAGCTAATAATCATCACACTACCAGTTCCCTTTCAACGCCGCTTTTATGTTTAAACGCATATACAGGGTGTTGCAAGAGGAATCTGCCATACTTCGGGAGGATGTTCCTTAGGTTAATTTACGTCGGTTTAACCAAACATACCTCATCCGAAATGGAACGGTCACAGAGATAAATGTCTACTTGCGGTTCTGCGTACCGTACCCAATGTAACGCGATGTGTTATCCTAACACTGCACAGGTCCATCCAGCGAGCCGATAGCTAAATCAAGCCATGCGGAGATAAGCGTGTTAAATAAAGCACTCGGAATCTTAAGGACGAGTTTCATGAATCTGTTGGGGGTTTTTCTTACTAAATAAATGTCTGTATGTCACGTATCAAGAAGAAGTTAAGGATAAGCTTTAACATTACATGAGTGACAAATTCCTTCTTGTTTTAATATGTATGTGTTGATCAATAGATGTGTAACCGTTCTCATTGTTTGAAACTATCTTGTCATTATCTCCGTAACTTCTTGTATCGGCTATATCGATGTAAATTAACCTAAAAGGACGTTATTCCGAAGTACGGCAGGTTCGTCGCGGAACACCTTGTGTAGGTATGACGGAATTCTTTACAAGAATTTCAGCAACCTGAACATTATGTAAAATGCGTTTCCAGTTAGCTTATTTCAGTCTGGCTTTTAATTGCTCTTACCTTCTCTGTTGGAAGCGATACGTAATTACCAGTGTAACATGAGTAGAGAGAAGTTGTGTATACTTTCGCGTGACATTAGTCCTCGGAGTGAGGAAAACTTTGAAATGTGATTCAGACATGATTGGTACGTTGTCAGATAAGCACGGGAAGCATGTTAAGCCTGTTTCTGGGAGAACATTTGTGTATTTGCACATTCGCTTTGTTTAGAAACTCGCTACTGCCAACATCGCTTGAATTACATTGCTCCTTTCTGCACAGTAAAGTGTCATCAATGTCGTAAAGGCTCACAAAGATCGAGTGACCCCCCCCCCACCCCCTCTCGTAACCCTCAAATGCAGCGCCAGCTCTTGGCATTGATTAACATATAACAACCTTGCGCTGCGCTTTTATGAAGTTGTAACGTTATTGATGAGTTAATTACGTGGTTTTCTGTTATGTAACATGTTTCTGTAATTAGGTTCGGTTCGTCATGAATTGCTGGCTGGTATTTGCCGTGTTAATGGTAGTAACTCGTTCCAGTTCGTTCTGTTGTTTGAAGCGACTTCTGTGAATCAGTCTGCTGAGACAGTTCAGTTGCCAGCTCATCTCGAGCGTTTTAATTGGCCGCAGAAATCATTGCGCTTGCCGGTTTGTGTCTGTACAAGCAATTTCAAGAATATGAACACAAAAACTTAGAGATCTAATGGGCTAGGAGAGAGTAAATATAAAGGAGACGGAGAAAACTACATTATGAAGGATCCCGTAAGGAAGACCAAGTTGTAGATGGGAAGATTATATTAAAAATATTATACAAGAAATAAGGTGGGGGAGGGGGCTTGGTCGTGATTTTTCTGTGTCAGGGTAGGGACAAGTGGCGAGATCTTGTGAATGCGGTAATGAGCCTTCGGGCTCTGTAAAATGCGGGGAATTTCTTGTCTAGTAGAGGGAACTGTTAGCTTCTCAAGGGGGACTCTGCTGCATGGAGTTGGTTAGGGTGGGATTGGTGGAGCGTATAGTACGCATTGAAGAGGTGAGTAATGAATACAGAATGTTTATCCGAAATACCGAACGGAAGACCAAGGTGTAAATAAAAGTGGGTGTGAAATACACATTAAGGGACGGTGGAGATTGGCTGCTTGTGATCCGGGTATGGGACTTGCGACAGGCTGTTATACGCGTTTGTAAACGTACGTGTTTGTGTAGATATTTATAGGCATTCGCGCGCGCGCTCCTGGCTTCGCGTCCTTGATGGCAGTGATTCCCCGGTAACCGGTGGGTAGTTCTGATGTACCCAGACCCGTTAATTAAATGTAAGGTAAAGGTAAATTTGTCCGTGTTCACTCCATACAGGCATATGGAGGAGTAGATGTACAACTGCACTCATTTTAACCGTGGCGCCATGTGGAGGTGAGTGATCAATTAAACACCATTGTCCCTTTACACTCGGGGACATTGCTGCCATACATTTTCAGTAGGAAAATGTTTGGAGCCCATCGCGTTTCTGGATGATTTGGAGAAGGAAAAAATGCTTTTTCTGTGCTGGGATTCGATCCGCGGTTTGTCGGTTGCCGAGCCCTTAGCCTAGCCACTATCCGACCTCACCATTCCTGCTCCTGTTGAACGTGGCGATGGAAACAGGTTCAAAGTGTCATGTTATTTGCATTGAAGTCCTTGCTACTGCAGCGGATTAATTTTCAACCGTACTGTAACCTTAATTTAGACGTGTTCAACCCAGTCAAGGTGAAACCCGCCGTGACCACTGTCTGGACAGCTAAGCCTATACCGTACTTCGCTTCACTTCGCTATTGAATTGATCAAGCTGAAAAAAACCATTCTTTTTTTAATGGCTCGACAGCCTCTAGTGGACCGGGGTCTCTCGTTATCGTGGGTGCACGATCGCACTCACACATACACACACACGCGCGCGCACGGTAGTACTCTTCTGGACGAGTGATCAGCCCGCCACAGAGGCTTCTGCCTGATAACAGAGAACACTTACAAGAGACAGACATCCATGTCCCCAGCGGGATTCGACCCGCAATCCCTGCAAATGAACGGCCGCAGACCCAATCCTTACACCGCGCCTCCACTGGGATCGGCTAAAAAGCCATTTAGAACTGCAGTATTGTTTTTAAAAAGCTAGTCCGATCAAAACTCTATATTAGCTCATAACCTGTGCGTTGTATATACCAGGCGTGTGTCGCACTGTGGTTTGACCATGCTGCTATTTTAAAAGCACAAGATCGAAGATTCATTCCCTGATTAGGATTTAGGGTCTTGACTGGCAGCAGACGTTTGTGTACCCTTGACACCAGCTACCCTTACTAATTTTCGAGGAGGAGAGGGAGAGTACATTAACATTCTGCAGACATTCTTAATTGTGCCCGTCCATTTCTACGGGTTTCGGTCCTGTTTGGTTTCAGTGATTATGTGTTGAACCGCTTGACATTATGAGGACCAGTACTTAACAATTCTTTAAGTGCATATGGCGAATTTTATGGACATTATTGTGCGAAGTAACACAGAAAGTCGCCGATGCACGTGTGTTAGTAGTTGCGCCTTGTTCTTGACGCAGAGGCTGTATGAGGTCTGGCGAACTAAGCAGGCAAAAAACAGATTTGGTCTCCCAGTCTATCTTTTAGAGGAAATACCATCCTGTTACTGTAACAGTGGGGCTGTTTATTGTCGAGTCCTGTATAATTCCGAGTTTAAACCCGTCTGTGTTTTCATCATCGTAAGAGAACCTAAATTTAATTGCACGTGTTCCTGTCACGTAGCGTTAGTTAAAAATATCGCTCACGGGCCTCACACAAAAGTCACGAAACAATAAAGATCGCCAAATTTGCCATGACGTTTACACGTCCCAAGCCTCGCCGTTCCATTATTAGTGTTCAGGATTGGAGCGACTCCAAGAACAGTGGATTTGTTTTAATCCGTCGTTATTTTCAAGGTTTCCCGGTAAGAAGTCTTATTACTTGGAACAGAGTTGTCAATATTGTGCTGTCCGCGAAACAAAGTCTTGTTCGGCCGCGATCGAGCCACGGCCAGCCTTCTGAAGTGCGCCTTAAATAATGCAATTCTTTTTTCTAATGACATAACACTGAGCTGACGGATGTGCTTCTTCTTCATGTCTTAGCAACAGCTGTTTTACGTTGGTGTCGTCTAAGTCTCAATCAGGTTCTCCCATCCTAGGTGTTATTATCAAAAGTGTCATACGTATTTGACGTTCAGGTGACCGTGCATCGTGATAAATTCTTCTAATAAAACCAACCAGATGCACTAATTTCTCAAATTTATTTTTGGAATACAACTCTACATGTTTCGGACAATTCCTCTGTCCATCACCAGGAGTTTTTCACTGTGCACACAGCAATGGTATATGTCATGCAGGTTTGCTGACAGCTTGCGAGCAAGCTGCCAGCAAACCGATGTTTCTGGGGTCTTGAGAGTCAAAAAATTCGATACGTGATGGACTGCTTCACCTGGTGTTTTGAATTCTCTTTTCTTACCAAAGAAGCAAACTATACAGTGAAATTAAGTCCAGGATTGTCATGTTAAAAGCAGCATTCAACAACAAGAAGAAGAATCGTTTCACCAGAAAATTGGATATAAGTTTATGGAAGAAACTAGTGAGGAGCTACATTTGGGGAATGGTTGCCGAAACTTGGACACTTCGGAAAGGGGATGAGAAATACCTCGAAAGTTTTGAAATCTGGTGCTCGAGCAGGATGGAGATGATCGTGTGAAAAATAAAGAAGTATTGAAAAGAGTCAAGGAGGAAAGGAAATTCCTGCATGCAGTAAAACAAAGGATTGCTAACTGGATTGGTTACATCTTGCGTAGGCACTGCCTTCTAAAACGCGTTTTTGAAGGAGGGATAAAAGGAAGGGTAGAAGTGTCAGGAAGACGAAGAATACATAAGCAGTTAGCGGGTGACGTTTAGGAAACAAGATGGTGCAAACTGAAAGAGGCAGCACTACATCGCAGTGCGTTGAGAACTCGCCGTGCAAGAGGCTAGGTAAAGATAAAGGTAAAGTTCTCCCTACAACAGGCCACGAAGGCCCAGAGGGGAGTAGAGGTGTGGATGTACTCTTTCTTAAACCTAGGCACTAGATGGGGTGGGTGGTCAACGCCACGCCCCGGCCGCTTTACCCTCGGGAAAGACCCAGTACCCATTGTACAGGAGGCTGGGTGGGCCCCAGGGTCGGTCTGGACAGGTGAGGAAATCTCGCCCCCCACTGGGATTCGATCCCCGGACCGTCCGGCCCCTAGCGAGTCGCTATACCGACTGCCTACCCCGGCCCACGGAAGAGGCTAGGACCTGTCGTAAGGCAGACGATGTGATGATGATGACCAAAAAAAGCTACAAGGGTGTCGAAAAAATCAATCAAGACAGCCGGTTCTGGATATATACAGTGATTTGTTTTGTGAACGGATATAAACGCGTAGAAGTTGAACGTTTTGTCGCCTGTTAACCGACTGTACGTACGTAGGCTACAAATCTGATAAGAAGTCTTGAGTGGCCGTCATTACATTGCAACGTTTCGTTCGCCCACACTGAAATGTCACGTAGTCATGGCCATTCGGAATAATATACACAGAGGCCTATGATTTTTGAAGGTTTGATTGTAACAATATGCAGTGAATTCGTATATTGCTACCATCTGTTTCCATCCATAATTACAACTGAAAGACAGCCTCTGTGTCTGTCATCAGTAGCTGTGATGAGTCAACCCGTGATGGAAGCCAGACAGTCGGCAAAACGCCGGACTGCAACTTCACGCGAACACCGCTCATCAAACGAAAATACCTCATCGAATATACAAACACATCAGCCTTCAGTTCTTTCTGTCCTTCCTGAAGAAACAGAAGGGTAGCTCAACCACACAAGGCACGGTATATTGTAGCAAGTTTCACACGCTTCTCTCGCGACACCAAAACCAATTCTCGGCTTTTCCACAGCAGCTACACAATTTTCGTCCACTATTCCTGTTGTGAATTTGTCGTACCACTCTTGGATGTAATGTCGAGGATATAAGTGGAAATACTGCACGAGGGGCGATACTTCACTCCGTCCGTTGCCAAATGAATGGGAAATTGACAAACTGTTACTTAAGAATGGTTCAAGATGGGATGTTGCCATACCACGAAAACATCATTACACATGTATTGTCTAAAGGGACCAAGGGATGTTGACTTGCGCTTCGCGCCAGTTTTTCACTGTTGGTCAGCTTTCTGATTTATTGTTTGGTTGGGCAGACTGGAGGTGTTCAAGTGACCTCGGTGACTGAAGTTGAAGTGACCGTCACAAAAGAGCTTGTATTGGTTCACCATTCAACGATCTTGCTAGGTCCCTGGCGAATGCAACTCGCGCACCCGCATGTATCATTTTAAATCAGCATATCCACGGAAAATACATGTGGATCCTGACCTGGCTGTTAAGACATGATCTGCAGCGTTTCATGGTGGTCAGATTGAAGCTATAAACCATGAAATAGTTCAGGTTATTCTAACATTCTACCGTGTTCAGGTACTAGCCAATTGTCTTTTATTCTAAGGGGCACGCGGGGATGATGTTGGTTGAAGCACTGCGCTACAAGCCGGAAGATACGGGTAAAAAAGATAAAGGTAAAGTGATCCCGTTACAGGTCCGGTGTGGCCCAGAGGGTGGGTAGAGGTATAGCTCTAATCTTCCATGACCGCGGCACTAGAAGGAGGGTGAGTAGTCAGCAGCACGCCCCGTCCGCACTTTACCCCCGGGAAAGACCCGATACCCATTTCACAGTAGGCTGGGTGGACCCCAAGGCTGGTCTGGACGGGCGGAAATTCTCGTCCCCACCGGGATTCGATCCCGGACAGTCCAACACGTAGTCAGTCACTATACCGACTGAGCTACCCGACCCACTACCGATGGGGTAATTGGGATTTTTCATTGACTTTATCCTTCCGGTCGCACAATTACCCTGGGGTCGGCTCAGCCATGGGTATCTTGTTGGGGGTAAAGCCGGCTGGTGCGTACTGTTGACAACCTTACCACCTCCATGTGCCGATTGCCTAGAAAGTTTGGGAGCCTCAACCTCCTACAGCCCTCAGGGCCTATCCAGGCTCTATAGGGATTCCTTTACCTTTTGTACCCGTAATCCTCACTCCGGTCCGTTTGTGACATAAAAAGTAACTTAACCCAGTCTAGAGAAAACAAAATCAAAATGCAGTGTCATGATTGGACTAAAACCATGCCCATCGCGCACTCTTTCAGATGGCCGTAGAAATAAAGGCGTTTTGTCGCTGAGAGTTTTTTTTTTTGCGATGCGTTAAGCAAATTGCCCTAAGTATATATACGCTTCGTCTACATTTTGCACCACACATTACCTACTCAGTTTATTAAGAGCTTAAAGAGTCCAGAAACCTTCCTCGTTGTCTTCCAGCTGTTAGGTGTTTGCTTTTCATGAATGGAAATTTACGCGTTATCAGTGAAAGAGAATAACCGCAGATACTAGTTTACTATACGCTGGGTATGGAAATAGTTTTGATCAGTATTGAAAGTATTGCCAGTTACGCTTTGATGTGGTAAGTAAGCTTAGCGATAGAACTTTCTGAACTGAAATTTTTAGGTATCTCATTTACTTGCGAGGGAATTCTGTATTATTTACTAGTGCCGTAACCATGTGATTTTCGAATTGCTGCACGCTCTTGTACATTATGCTTGCACCAAAGTGAGAGGCTTCGTGTTGCTTGAAAGTGGGGATCGGTCGGTCGAAGTCCCCAGTGCGCCAGACAGGTACATCGCTGATGTTGTAATCGACGTAACCACGAAGCTTCACGTATTTTCTTCTTCTTGGGAGTGAAATGTCAGTGGGTAGGAAGATGAGAGCTTGTGTAGGACGTGACAGAGAGCCATCTCCCCACGCTACCTGCAACCCTTCCATTCCGCCTGCCACTTGGCAGTGAAGGAGAATGCCAAACGATCTTGTCCCTGCTCGAGCGAAGAGTGCACGGCATTTGTTTCATTGATGCTGTCCCTACTGACTTGCTCAACGGCTGTGAATCCACATCTCTCGTGCGGCGTTTCTGTAGTCCTTAACGCAGTTTTATGAGTTGTTCGCTCAGGGTGCACATAAAGCTTGTTTCTATCAGATTTTAGGCGCGTCCGCAAAATGGCCGACGGCGAATATCAGCTTCATCATGTCTGTCTGCCCTTCGTCTGTCCGCATGGAACAGCTCGGCTCCCACTGGACAGTATTTCATGAAATTTTATATCTGAGCATTTTTCGAAACTGGTGAGAAAATTCAAGTTTAATTAAAATCTGTCTAGAATAGCGGGTACTGCGCATGTTACGGCGCAGTACTTGGCCTGCTTTGTTTTACTAGTAGAATGTTTTCCCCCCTTTCCTTTATTAGCAATCAGAAAACGTTACTACACCGTTTCCTATGAGCTAATGGCGCTATCCCATTTGGCGGTGGTCTAGGGGGCGTCCAGCGACGCTTCCATAGTGTATCTCGTCAAACGTCCATCTTCGTTTTGAACGCCTGTTGTTTGGCGGGTGCAGTAGTGGTTCCATGGGTGCGAGTCCAGGGCCGTGCGATGGGTAGCTAGCTGTCCGTTCCCGGAAAACCGTGTGGACATGCGGGATGTGTAGGTCGGAATGGAGGGTTTGATTGGAGACATACCATGGGGCATTGGTTATAGATCTGAGTAGTTTGGATTGGTATCGCTGGATGACAGCTATGTTGGACTTAGAAGCACATCCCCAAAG
>Ga0136643_10017952_pt1 | contig 10660 bp, 8 predicted proteins | sample TergutLab28metaG_FD_96883 | JGI IMG/M metagenome (GOLD analysis project Ga0136643, IMG submission 96883) | Labiotermes labralis P1 segment gut microbial communities from Petit-Saut dam, French Guiana - Lab288 P1 (version 3) (version 3) | ecosystem: Host-associated > Arthropoda: Insects >... | reverse complement strand
TCTAACAGAAATGAGTACCAGGAGTATTTCCCGGGGGTAAAGGCGGCCGGTGCGTAAGGCTGACAACCTTACCACCATCCTGTTATAACCGTCCGGCTCAACTTTCTCGCTTATTCGGTTCGCATGAGACCTAATTTTCAGGGACTACCGTGGTTTGATTTTGATGGGCTTGGTGAAGATGAACTGTTAATACAACTTTTGCTGAATTGATAATCTGAAGAATCTGTTGTGATTTTATTTTAGTCACTGGGCGTTAATTTGGTACAGGTTTTTATTGCATACGATAAACATAGCACAGATCACTCTCTCACGTAGCGTATTCACTGCGTATTAACCTTTAAGGAATAACAAAATTATATTGTCCGAAACTTGGTAATACCGAGTATGTCCAATTTAATATTATTTGTTTTAAAACTGCACCCCCGTAGAAACACTTATAAACTTCTAATTATCTAATTTATTCTGTTAATCTGGCCTAAATCTGGAGCGATGCACACGCGCGTTCTACTCCTACGACAATCGAAAAACTTGTGTCTCGTTCGCTACAATATGCTAAGTTAGTTTCTCTGTTTCAAAATTGCCTCTACCTTAATTTGTCTAACAAGTCTGATTGGTCCCCTGTAAATTTGACAGTCTCGTAATATGCCGAAAACTTTAAAATTTTGTATTCTTTCTCCCCATTGCTTCTTATGACTGACGCGATATCCTTTAACTTAACATGTGTAACCCTCGTATAAACATGTTCTAGTGGACATTTTTAATGGGATATCGTGAATAACACGGTATCCACCGCCTCGTGATTTACATTTCGAAAAAGTGTCAAACCCTTGAATTTTGACTGTCCCGGCAGACTTCAAAACTCCATTAAACTTGACGTTGACAAATACGTAATAACCATAATTCTCTTTTGTAAATGCTTACCGCACCTTCTATCCTATTCTAACCTCTGCTTGTCTCTTTCTTCAGTTATCTGTCTATCCTACTTCACACATGGCTCATTCTCACTCTCTGCCCTCTAACTATCCTTCTCTTTGCTACCCCACTGACCTTTTGTATCCCTTACCAGATGCTTCTGGCCTCACTCATTCGGAAACATACGTATTCCTACATTTCAGAAGATAATTTTGGACCTTCTAACCAAATAATTGTTCCCACTGGTTATACTGTGCCGTTGTCATGTAATCTGGGAACCTTAACTTCCTGGAACCCTCTGGGCACATCCGGGCCTGTAACGGGACTGCTTTACCTTTACTCTTTTGAAGTATTTTAAATTTTCTGTTACCATTCTTTTATTATCTGAGTTGTCTTACATCTAATTCTTGATTTTAGGTCTTGTTCTGTTCTGTATATTTTATGCTCTGTTCTGTATATTCTGTTTTCATCGTGCCAACTGGCATTCTTCGGCTACCCTTACTGAGGTTTTTCCGAGCTTTTTCCTCAGTTGTAAGGCAAATGCCAGGGTATGAATCGTAAAGATGGCGCACGGCCCGCACTCTTCCCAGTTAGTTGTGGTGTTCTGTGCATTGTTTGTGTGTAAATGTGTACTGTACTACTGCCACTGGGTGTCAACCCAATAGCAGTTAACAAATATATCTATGTATCTTGTGTATTTTATGACCACATACAATACGTCGCGAAATTCTTGTTGTTTGTCCTACTGGTTTAGATCGTTTATGCCCTCCAGTTTATTATAAAAAGGTGATACTGGGGTTTGTCAATGGACATGCGCTGTTCTTCCCCATTGACAGTAATGTTTATCCTAGCCAAATGACTGTACTGCAGCTTTTCATCGACTGGCGCTTGGAGAGGAATTTTGTTGTTGTGATAACAATATTGAGAGTAATGTGGATGGGGTCGAGGTTTAATCGACATGCATGACAGGGCGCGGAAAGTGGAAGGTCGCAGCACTTAAGTGTGACTTGAATTAATGAACTGTCAGAAGCAGTGCTACTCACCTAATCGTGTAGGGTCACAGTTTAGCAGCAAACTCACTCGTTTTACCGTTAATGTTATTGCCTGGGTATGAAGCGAGGGTATGGTGTAATAGAGGGCGTCGAAATCTTCTCCGCTGGAATGGGAAGGCGAGAATACTCTTAGAATTTTTGTGCGGAAACTCCGTAAGCGGTTCCTTACTGCGGCATATCAACAAAGAGCGAGTGAATTTGTTATGTGTATGGCAGTCGGTATGGCGACTCGCTACGTTTGAACGGTCCGGGATTTGAACCCCTGTAGGGGGGCGAGATTCTCTGAACCCAGAACCCGAGGCCCATCCATTTTCCTATTCTATGGGTACCGGGTCTTCCCCGGGGCTAAAGCGACCGGGACGTGACGCTGACTACCCAATCCCTTCTACTGCCGGGGACGAGTGTGCGTAGTGCTATAGGCCTACCTTTACCTTTTGGATCTGGGTCGAGGCGGCTCTACCTTTTATTTATCATGTGTTGAAATGAAGTGAGTTTTATACATGGAAGGTCGGTTAACGTTTCTCAGAGTCATGTTCACTGGCGGCTTTTCGCATTATGTTTTGTGATTGTCAGATTCTTATACGGGCACGTTATCTGGCATTTCTGACGATGAAAGAGTCAGAAATTAATCTTGTTTTCTCTCCACATGATATTTTACCTCGAGCCTTTGCATCTGATGATGGAGGCACTCAGCGTGTTCCCTGAACACAGGTAACCCCTCTCCCAGCGCGACAGTTACATTCCCGACAACTTCGTGGCCGTCAAGACCAAGAGCGTATGGGAAACTGTGGGTTAGGATAACGACAGTTGATGTTAGGAACCACCAAAATCCGATTTGAGTATTTGGAAATATTCATTAAACCCCCAAAAATACAAATTTACAGGTACATTACGTTTGTACCTATAAATAGGTATAAATACAGTGGAACTAGTAAAGCGTGTCTTGCAATTTTGGAAAGGCTTTGGCGTCCTACTTCCAGTGAGGTTGTTTCGGAGCTGTAATGTCTGTATAGGGGATTGTGGACTTGTTACCTGCATTGGGGACCGACCCTTGTTTTATACTTCTTGACATTTCTGGGACGTATTTTTATGTTCTTGTCGCGTTTTGCAGATACACCCCATTCAGTGGTCATGGTTACGTAAACGCTGCAGTTGATATGATGTCGTAATATTATCGAATAATGTTAGCGAGACAAGAACCTAAAAACACTACATCGATTAAAATGGACTGTTCGCATGGAGTGAAATATCTTTCTGATGGAAAGTGTTTGGCGACGCGCGCGTCGCTGGAAGCAAGCAGTCTAGCCGGGTGCACTTAGTTGCCGTTGGGGCTGTCAGCAGGAGGACTAGTTTAGTTACACGTAGAGCACCGGACCACGCTGTAGTGAGTAGCTAGCCGCTTGTGCTTGTTATCGCTTCAGTTGATGCCATGTGGCAGGGAACCAATACACTGCAGCACCGCTTCAATGTAAGGGCAGTATACAGATGCATGGAGCAGCTTAACTTTGCACTCATATGCATGTCTCGGCTTGCAGTTTGTGTTCGGTTACAACGCGCTTCCAGCCGCTGCTCAATGCCGTCCATAATAATTTTAAAAATATCGAACTTATTGTAGTGACGTGTCTAGTATGGCTATATAGATTACACATGACGTGTGGCCCCTTAGGATAAACCTGATGGTTCAAGTCATGACAGGCGCCGTTAATTGTTAAAAAATTTGTACTTTTTAGTTTGTTGTATTGTGATGTTCAATGCAAATATATTTTAAACGTCTAGCTAAGTTTGAAGGTTTGAGGCGGCGGAGTGCTTAGTAGAGTGACGGATACATTGGGCTTTGTACATTGTACGCCGTTGGTTACACAAACACATTGTAGAAACTGCGACTGTCAGCAGGACAGAGGTAAAATACTGTAAACGTACTCAAATGAGCCCATCGGATGGAGCTAATCTGTTGTTTCCCAAGACAGATGTTAGATCATCGTGAAGCTTTGTATTCCGAGCATTTTCAGATAGCAGTTATATCTTTAATTTTCCAACTAATTGCACATGTACAATTGAATATATGTGCTACATGTTTCGGCACTCCTGCATCATCGAGGAGAATTCTTTGTCACGTCTCAAAACCGTCTGCTTATGTAAGGTTGTTACAATAGTTGAGTCACAGAGCATGAAATATATATTTCAAGCATTACATGGAAAATTAAAGATATAATTCATAGATGTTAGATCAGTCTAATGGGCCCAGAGGTTGTACTTGGTGACGTCACATAATCTGTTTCCGAAACATAGTTCTGTAGCGAAAGTTTCAAACAAACCAGGAGGTGGTGAAATTTGATGGGGAATACCAGCTACTCGGTGGATGGAGTTAATTTATTGGGCAAAAAATATACGTAACTGTGACTGAAAGCAGAAGTTTTCTTAGTCGCTAGTAAGGGGGTTGGATTCTCGCTAACAGACTGAGGGACAAACGTGCAATGAAAGTGTAGTTATTAAATCGTTTTAGCATGTGGCAGAGTTTGAATAGTAAGGAACGGTGCTAACAAACAAGGCAGGTAGTGTATGTGTAACGTGACATTGAGGCGCGTACGTGCAACCATTGATGCAGCGGGGAGGGGGGGATAAATAGTTTATATTCTGACTATGTATTTGTAGCCTTAGGTTTATGGCATGCAATGCGCATGCGCCGAATTGCCATCTGTTGTCTGTCCGGCTGTAAAATACTTTTCAAAATTGTCTCATAAACCACGATTTTCGGAGAAAATTTATTGAATATAAAATGTGTTTTGATTTTGTCTGCAGCTTTTGCCTGTGATATTTCTCATTCTAAGAACAACTGAGCGAGATATGATTAAAATCTAGATTAGTCTTCATGTAAAATACCCGTTACTCTTGTCATATTGTAATGAAACTTGCGTTTTCTAGACAAATTTTCGAAAAACACTCAAATATCAAATTCATGAATTCATTCCGGCGGGAGCCGAATTGTTCCATGCGGACGGACAGACAGACATGACAAAGCTAATAGGCGCTTTTTACAATTCTGCGAACGCGCCTAAATTTGCATGCATAAATTAAGAGGAGATTAATTTCAAGGAATGTCTACTTCCACTCAGTCCAGAATCTCTTTCTCCCTGCTTTGCTATCCAAGGACATAAGGTTCAAAATACAGTTAGAAGTAATTCTGCTTGTTGCTTTGTGGGTGTGAAACGTGGTCACTCACGTTTTGGAACATAAATTGGTGGTGTTCGAAAGGAGGATATTGAGGAAGATACTTGGTCCTAAGGTGGAGGAAGAAACAGGAGACTGGAGAAAATTGCTTAAGGAGGACCTTCATGGGTTTACTTTTCGGGTAATGAAAGCAAGGAGAATGAGATGGGCAGGGCATGTGTATGCATACAGAGTTTTGGTCGGGAAGCCACTTGGAGAGCCCAGGCATAGGTGGGAGTTTAGTATTAAAATTGTAGTTAAAGAAGCAGGATGAGACGTTGGGTGGATTCACGATCTGGACTAGTAGCGGGGTCATTTGAACCCGGTAATGAACCTTCCGGTTCTATTATATGTATAATTGTGTAGCTGAAGAACTGTTAGCTTCTCCAAAGGACTGTGTGGACTGTGCTCCATGGAGTTAATTTTGTGTAGTGAAAGTGAGACGGTGGACCATCTCCAGTACCCTCGTATGTGCGTGTCTTTGTTATGCAGAACTTAAAGTTCTCACGGCGATCCATGTTTACCTTAGTCTTGTAGAAATTGCACCCTGTTGAAATTGTTATAATTTTCTACGTTTCGTAGGAACTGGTCGCTTAGTTAATTGTCGTGGCCGAAACGTCAGTACGTTGTACCGTTTCAGCTAGTGCGATACAAAAAGGTAAATGTAAAGTTCACCATATAAGAGGCCATGAGGGCCCAGAAGGTGTGTAGAGGCATAGCTTTGCTCTTTCTTTAATCTTTTCCCCCCTGGGAAATAGATCCGGTACCCATTTTACAGGAGGCTGGGTGGGTCTCGGGGTCGGTCTGGACGGATGCAGAAATCTCGTCCGCACCGGGATTCGATAACCGGACCCCCCAGTCATCCCCGCTATCCCGGCCCACGCGGTGCAAAAAAGGGCTTAAATTCGTAGAGTGCTGCGCGGTAGCCCTCATACAAGCACATGTGTGTGGGGATGAAAGTCGTTGCTGATGCCGCCGGCCCTGGAAGAGGATGCACTAGCTCTTCTCGATACTACATCTGTCTTGAAAGACTACAGTAATAGACTGCGATATCTGAACAGCCACATGCCCGTTAGTGATCTAGAAGCTCTGAAACGAATAGTTACAAAAATTAGCTTTGTTAGCTTTGTCGTGTCTGTCCGTATGCAACACCTCCAGAACAGTTACACATAATTTCATGAATTTTAGTTTGTACATCCTGTTGTGAAACATACAAACTAAAAATAAAGGAATGGGCCGTCGACCACAGCCTTAACATACGTTGCATAAGGTTAACTGTATGGCAGCAACACGTGTACGGTAGCAAATAACTTTTTAAATAGAATAATGATCGATGGTATATTCCTTTGATTATACTAGATATCTCATGAGGTTTATTTCACACTTGTCGACACATTTCCGGTTTTGGTCCACACTGGAAGCCAGTATCGAGCATAGGTCAGCTGATATTGTGACTAGGCTGCGGTCTGGGCGATCGGGGCTTGAGTCTCGACGGGGCACTAGAACATACAGACCCTTACTGTATCCCATATAGCTTCCTGCTCAGTGGATTCAGGCGATTCTTTCCTCAGGGGTTAGAGTGGCAAGAGCATGAGGCTGACCACTTACATCCGTCTAATGCCGATGTTTAGAACGGGTGGAGACGTACTTCCACTCCTGTATGCTTTCACAGCGTGTACAGAGAAGACTTTTATAACTGTCACGTGTGGTTTTGCGCGCCTGTTGCCAGAAAATTTGTAAGAACGAAAAACATTTCGAACAAAAATCGTAGGCGGGAACGAAGTACATATTTTGTGCCCGGAATGATGTTCTGGTAACGCTTACCTTTTCCAAGATAAGTAAACAGAAAGGGGTTTTACACGATCTGGAGGAAATAGAGTGATAAGCCAGAAGTGTTATGCTGTGCATTTACTGCATTTGTGTCGTCCTTCAATCCGTTGTCGGCTTTGCTGTCGTTAGGCGCTTGTTGTTCCTGATACTGCGAGTTGAATTATTGTACACACCAAAGGTCAGTCGAACGCAATTTGGGATGACCCCGTACCTCGTGATCTAACGTGATTTTTTAGTGTGTGCTGGTGACGGTACGTAGCCAACTGTTCTGGCCGGCGAGTGCGGAGGGTGGGTAGTGTGAAGAGCGGGCACATGCAGATAGATTGGTGGAGGCCAATATCCTTCGATATTCGGACAGTACGCCGTGCTGTAACACTTATAAGCTGTGTGTTTTCTCCACACAATGTGTTTATATGTTTCTATGAAACTTGTAATAATCAGCGATTATTTCCATGCTGAGCTCTGACTGACTGCTCTCCGTCATTGGAGACGCAGAGAGTGTCCTTTGAGGAAAAAAGCAGTTCCATTACAGGCATGAACAGGCCCAAAGGGTTCCAGGAAGTTAAGGTTCCCAGATTTCGTGACAACGGCACAGGATGGTGGTAAGGTTGTCAGCCTTAAGGTGCGTAAGGCTGACAACCTTACCACCGCCTTTACCACCAGGAAATGCTACTGGTAGAGGCTGAGTCGACCCCAGGGCCATAGTGCGATCGGAAGGATTTTATGTCAATAAAAAATCCACTGACACCAGCTGGGATCGAACCAGCGACCTTCCGATTTGTAGCACAGCACTTTAGCCACAGTGCTAGCGCGGTCCCCGCCCTTTGAGGTAGGAACTGGAAATGCATATTAGTTCTTAGGATTTCAAGGTGGATGTTGTCCCATTGGTAGTCGTGTTTTGGACTTTTGCACCGTGGAACGCTGGTTTCGACGTCTCAGGGCAGTATGTCGCATTCATCTTTAGGGTGAGTCAGTTTCAATGGGGATTTAGGTACGTTCTTTCGAAAAGTCGGAATAAACAAACACTGCACGATGCAGTAACCCAAAAGGCTGCCATGTGTGTTCATAAGGTGTAGATGAATTTCAAGCCTCAGACAGCCAACATAGTTGCATAAACCCATGGTCGTGTCGGGCAGTAGCTTGTAGTGTGCTGCCGGCTTGTTGTGACAGTTAGCTTTTTATGTTCTGTGTAGCCTACTCAAGTAAGCATAACATATGGTTCTAATGTGTGTGACATCTTTGCTATTACCTTCTCTTTGGTTCAGGGTACGAACATGTTTTTGCGCCATTGATTTTCTGTATCACTGCAGGGGTAGCGTGTCCTTCTGTTGGACTTCAGTATCAGGACCACCGGTTTTGGCCGTCTGTATGCAAGGATATTACACTAGACTTCCGATAGTCCGGTACCATCGATCCGAGTTGTTCACACCTTTTCTACCATTAGTACCTGCATTCGCCCATAACGCTGTTATTATAATAGGATGGGTGTAAATATTTGAAATACACTTCGAATACAGTCCAGAAAATACACGTATTTCTAATCATAGCAAGGGAAAGTGACTGACATCACATGAGAGAATGGTGAGCTGATGAATTTCCGCTCGGTGTCGTTCAGTTTGGCTGTTGCTACAGCGACTAGCCCCAATCCCCCCTCCCCCTTCCCCAAAGCTGGCTTACTAGTACTTACCAGTTGTAATGCTGGAATATTTGGGGTGCCGAATCATCGGGTTGCGGACTGCCGAAGTTCTGGTGTATGTCGAGTGCTTCGCAAAAAGACGGTCGAATACAAGATCAGTCTGAACAAAGTGCACCTAATCAAGGTTTTACAGTATGCGGTGTCTTCGCACAAAGTACATTGAATTAACGTGTTGTCGAGAGGCAATAGAAGACCCAAATGTAGATGACAGAATCAGCTGCAAACCTCTTGAATGTGGGAACGGGCTTGTAGCACACAGCATTCAGTTAGTTGTATTGTACAAGAAGGCGTAGCCGTGCTGATATGAGTGTTATGGAGCTGAAGGATGACTGGAGGCAGTTTTGAGGCCGGTACAGACATTCGTTCCACAATGCCTGCATATGGGGGGGGGGGTTGTGGAGGATCAGGATGGGCCGAAGAGGAGGAATAGAAGTGACGAATTAATGTAGCGCCGTATGAAGTGGAGTCATATCACCGTTCGTGCTTAAAGCGTCCGTCTCGTGTAGGTTTGTAAGGGTGAATAATGTATGCATCTGTTCTGTGAACACATCGGTCCAACAGGTTTACATTATTCAGTGTAACACTTAAAATACCTTCATCGGGCGACGGAGCTGGGTTTTGTCTGATGGCCGAAAATGAGTAGTTTTCATTTCTGCTTGGTTATAGAGCCAGAACCAGCTTTCGAAACGTCAGATGTTGTGTTTTTGTTGCCAGAAGCAGACGGACATTGTCCTCATTACATGCTGTCTGGAAACAGCAACAGTTGCCAGAGTATGCGTGCATTTTTTAAACTTGTTTTGATATGATATGATATGTTTGTTAACTGCAGTTGGGTAGCCAGCCGGTGGCAGTAGTACAGTACACATACACACACACACACACAATACACAGAACGACACAAAACAAACAATACATAGAACAGTACAAAAATTTTGGAAGAGTGCGGGCCGTGCCCCGTCTTTGCGGGGTTTACCCTGGCGTTTGCCTTACAACTGAGGAAAAAGCACAGAAAAACCTCAGTCAGGGTAGCCGAAGAGTGCCAGCTTGCACGATGAAGATACCTGAACGTAAAATAAGAATACATAGATATAACAATAAAATACATAAATTACAGGAATACAACCATATATGCGTTGATAATAAATAGAACCTAAAGAATATGAAAGAATGTTTAACGACACTTTATCGACTGCTTGAGGATCCGGTGTAGTGCACTGGACTATGGGCTGGACGGTCTGGGGTTTGATTCCCCGCAGGGACAGGAGGTTTTCGTTTTCTCGAAAACGCCCAGGCCGGCTCTGTGGCCCACCCAGCCTCCTATTCAGTGGGAACCAGGAGTTCTTTCCCTGGGGGGTAAAGTGGCTGGGGCGTGAAGTTGACCACACCTGCTTGTGGATGCCAAGGTTAGGAAAGTGTGGAGCTGTAGTGTACTTCCCGGGGTGAGTTTTACTGGATTGTGCTCATTACACTGAGCCGCAGACAAGATCCTGCGCAGTGAGTGGCAGCGAGAATATTGCACGGTTGGTAGGCCTACTTCTGTGGTCATTGGTCTTGAGATCGAAATGAGGTGTAGAGACCTGTAATCAGTTTATTGATTGGCAGCAGAATGCTGCTTCCAAAGTTCCCTGCTTCGCATGTTGTTTCCTGCAAGTAGCGACGGTTGCGACAAGCGTGTAAATTCAAGGGTGGGGATAAATGCGTGTTTTTAAAATCCCCAAAGATGGAGGCAGTAGAGCCCTACGAAAGTTTGAGAATATTTACGAGAATATGAGACAGAAGGACCGCCTCTGTGGTCTAGTGGTCAGAGTTTCTGGCTACAGATACAGAGGTCCCGGGTTCAATCCCCGGCGCTACCAGATTTTATGAGTAGTAGTGGGTCTGGAACGGGGTCCACTCAGCCTCGTGAGCCTCGTGAGGTCAATTGAGGAGCTACTTGAATGAAAAAAGTAGCGGCTCCAGGTCT
>Ga0136643_10017950_pt1 | contig 10661 bp, 9 predicted proteins | sample TergutLab28metaG_FD_96883 | JGI IMG/M metagenome (GOLD analysis project Ga0136643, IMG submission 96883) | Labiotermes labralis P1 segment gut microbial communities from Petit-Saut dam, French Guiana - Lab288 P1 (version 3) (version 3) | ecosystem: Host-associated > Arthropoda: Insects >... | reverse complement strand
TGCGATACCGGAAGGAAATAAGTCCGAAATAGACATACAGTTATTCAGTTGGTTCCCTTATACGTCACCAACCCACTGTGACAAAGTAAAAGAAGCTGTGTTGCTGGATAGATGGAACTCTGACGGTGAGTTCGTTCTTAAAGTAAATTTGTTCCCTGATAAAGTTCCCAAAACTTTCCATAATTGCTCTACGAAAGTAATTTCTTTCATTAACCCGCCCGCAGTAATGGAAAACTCCGAAAAACTTTACACGGGGATTGAAGTAAATTTCGTTGAGCTTATAATAAAGAGATTGAAATTGACGGCACAATACACCGTGTCACCAAAAACGAAAGAATCTTATTATCGAATGTTCTTGCACACTATTGGAAAACTCGAACCCGCGTCTTCAGACATTGCTATTGGTGTTCTTCCTTTAGATTTAAGTACTATTCAAGTTGCTGAAGCCACATTTCCTTACTTTCATATGAAAATTTCGTGGCATGTACCATGTCCAAATCCAGCTCCACGTTGGAAATCTATATATAAGATTTTCGGATCTCCTGTTTGGAAATGTTTCGGTGCTGCTGCAATTCTGGCCGTCATTATAATGTGGTTATTGGCAAAATACGAGACGGAAATTCATGTTAGTGAATCCGAAAATTATAAGACCATAATTTATTGCATATACAATGTGTGGGCCGTACTTACTGGAGTATCTGTGCCACAGAAACCGATGTCACATAGTCTCAGAATATTCTTCACAGCTTGGGTTTGGTTCTCGGTTGCCATGACAACTGTGTACCAGGGCTACTTCTTTGGCCTCCTAGTAAATCCTGGATTTGACAAAAGTATAACAACACTCAAGGACCTCATTCAGTCTGGGACAGATTACGGATACCCTGCCGAAGTGGACACTTTAATAATTTCGGACCCTGCATACAATATTATCGCGACAAATCGAAAGATATGTAAGTCAATCTATAAGTGTTTACAGCGTGTTATAGAACGTAAAGGTTTTGCTACAATATTAGACAATTTTCACGCAGAATATTTCAGAGCGAGATTATTATTTCATAACATTCATTGGCGAATTTGTACTTTACAAGAAGATGTAATAATGCTTAAAATATCGCTGTACATGGCGAAAGGAAATCCACTTCTACATAGATTTAATGAAATTATTACCCATATGTTTGAAGCTGGTTTGTATGAAAAGTGGAAGAATGATTTCATGTCAAGTTCAAGATTAGATGATCATCCAGTTGATGATGATGATACCAGATTTTCAGACTTCACAACGAATGAATTAAACACTGATTACTCACCAATTTCACTTCTTCAATTAAAGGTTGCATTTCATATACTTCTAATAGGACAAATTATCAGCACTTTCGTTTGGTTAGTAGAGGTTCTGTGTTATAGAGCCCTATTTACTGCAGCAACTAGCACTACTCTGTACAGGGCACAACGTGACCATTATGTTGCCACAAGTTGACCAACAATTTAGGAATAAATCTCACTGATTATATTTTGCAGATAAGGGAACATAAAACTTCCACTCTTAAAATATACATGTACGAACACATAAAATCCAATGTGTTTGATTTACGTTCAATAATACCGTACATTCCCACACGTGTTTAACATTTTAAAGACAGTGGTAGCTGCATGTACCAACTGTTGGAACATTAACATAAACATGCACTGTGCCTAAATAATGCATGTGTTTGTTTCGTTAGATTCTGAGATTAAAGATAGGTCAATTTTCTTTGCTATAATTACAATAAGTGTTTGTAATAGGAACGAGATATTTTCTGTGAGATGCGAAATGAATTTGTAAGTATTAATTCAACGAAATTTTACGTTTTTAAGAATCTACATAATCAGCTGTTGGCCCATGTTTATCTCTCACGGCGTGCCTCATGATGGCTTTGATATAATTTTTCCCAAGTTTCTTCGAAAATATTTCTTACAGCACCTGGGATTACCGCCTTGTATAGGAAGCCACAGTTAGTATAAGATCGTATGATTGGCAAGAGTGGAAATAAACAAGACCATCTTCATTTTCAGTTTATAATATTTTGGAGAATAATTCTAAACATTAAATTCAATTCCTTATTACTTGCCTCAATAATATACCTTTGCTAAAAATTACGCTTTTATCATACGCAGTCATCCATTACGACCTATAAATTATTCAGACTGTTTCCAGATGGTTTGTGTAACAATGGATATAATATTATATTAACTGTTGATTTATAAATTTAAGCAATAAAGTCCAGCATTAATATTGGTGTTATGCAAAGACCAGAATCAACTTCGAATGTGACAAGATAACTTCCTTTAGCCTCATTATAACCACTAATATTTCACGTCATTCAGATTGGCTGGAACAAAGCTAAGAATTCTGGACGGTTATAATAAGAAACCCCTGAAGTAAAGCTCGTAATATCCGGATCGTGCAAAGCAAGGACACCGATCTTAATAAGGAAATTATCTAGGTTACTGAAAATGGCCCTGCGAATTGACAGTCAGTACTTAGCCGCACATTCTGTATTGGACTTTAAATCTTTTTCTTAAGTTCAACCAGAGACGACAGGTCCTTATTTAAGCTGTATTGAAGAGATTCATGACACATTGTTAGAAAACAGTACACAATATTCCCTCTTCTCTGTATTCGGCATGTTGCCCTTCCTTTATTCTTCCTTTCCTTTTGTTTTTCATTTTATTTATATTTACTTCTCCTTTATAAAGTTTCTCTGTGACATGCATTGCTTCAAACATATCAATTTATGTCAGAAAAATTCTTTTTTAAATTCATATACATATATGTATTAAATAATAATATTTGTTTCGTCGTCGCTGAATTATGGGAAGGATATTTTTGGTAGTAAAAATATTGTGGCCGATAACACCTACGAAGCAGGATACTTTACGCTCTCCACATCTCATTTGACAGCAGCATTTCTCTTTCTGCTTCTTGGAAGTTATTTGAGCTTTACTGTCCTTATTGTAGAGCTTGTATATGGCAGGTCACTTGGTCGTACAAAATATAGTGATTTGTAAACATTACAAATTACATTCGTATATTTAAGCAACTTCATGTCTGAAAGTACTCAATGTCTGTATTATTAATGGGTGAAAATTAAATAAATATTAAACTCTTATTCATACGCAGTCTTTTGTAATTTTTTAAGAGACTTGGATGGCGGGACACTTGGTTGTTTTAATTCAGTACACGGAAGAGTATCGGGCTATACAGTACGCTGTAATTAACTTACTGAACACCTTGAATATGGGGGAAAATGTTGACTAGTTGGAAAGCTGTCAGTTTTTTCAAAATTGAATTTGTTCCATGGATTTATTATTTCCTTTAACTTTGTTACTTTACTTGAAGACATTCTGAAGCTAATTTTTAATGTGTAAAAAATTTCTCTGCTTAATTAAACTATAAACAATTAATTAATTATTTATACGAACATTTTTAAAACACAAAATTATAGCCTGCGATATTAGAGCAATTAGATAATCATAAATTGATAAGGATATGAGCGGAAGTAAACATTCTGAAGGATTTAAATCTTTTATTTTCCAATAGAAACCACCTACCAAAATTTCGTTCATTTGAAAAAGAAAATTTGCTGAATTATTTAATTTACTGAAAAATGAGCCTGTGTCTAGATATATAAAATACTAAAACCTCGACCTCAGGCTGAAAATCGTCGTTGAAAGCCTCATAGTGTTGGTATATAAAAGAAATTTCTCACCCTCTCTAGAACCCCAAACTTTAGTACAATATTTCCTTCACCCCCCAATTCCAAATTGATCTCTAACCTAAGCGACCTAAATGTAGCTCCCATTCCTGCACAATACTCCTTTCACAACAGTTCTAATATTATCCTGTGCTCCATGGTCCCTTCTTTAAAGTTAAAATATTAATTATATGCTTTAGGCTCTCAAAATTCCCTGAAATCACAAAACGACTGCACGCACGTTCTTCTACTCAGTCAAGTCTCTCAGTACAGTAAACAAGAACTTCCAGTAAGGTTTAAAGTTGCAGGTTGTGCAGCCAGCGAAACCTGATTATAAAACGCCCGTGAAGAGCTGTAAGGTATAACACTACATCAGTGCGCAATACACTGTGCAGAGTTTGTTTCTGTCAATGCCACATAAAGCAATTGCAAGACTGGCCGTGTGGCTCCACCAGTTCTTTACCTGCGTAGCAGATTTATTTGTAGTGGAGAAACAATAATAAAATTAATTGTTTCACTCAAACACAAAAATATTTTGCCTTATTGGCGACAAGATTTGTTCGATAGACCATCATCAGGCCATCTTTACAAGACGTTCAGTACCCTGAATATAATATGCAGTACATGTTGCCTGTTCTAATCTTCTTCTAAAGATGGTCTAATGAAGGTCTAACGAGCGAAACTTGTCGCCAAAAAATTAAAATAATACATTGATTTTATATTTATAGAGTTTTGTGTGTGCCTGAAACAAATAATTGTATTATTGTCTGTTAAAACCGCTAGATGTCAACAGTTAAGCAACTCCGTGACTTGGTTGCAATAATCCCGAGGAAAATGCATCCCGTACCTATGGAATAGGAGACGTATTGCGCTGGAGTCGGCTGGATGCTTTGGAGGAGAGAAAACTGTTGCCTTTATCAGCAATCCAAGTTCGATTCCTCTGACCTTCTCAACTTAACCTAGGTCCACCAAACACATAACATTCACAAGACAAAGGCTTCCATGCCACCGTAAGATTCGAACCCCCAGCAGGCGAGCGGCCGCCGACCCACTCCTTAGATCACGCTGGCACCGGGAAAGGTGACGTATGGTTTACGTCGCATAATTATGGGAGTGTTTAAAATGCTTAAAATATTACCATACAGCCTACAACCATCCCTATTAACAAGAAAGCCAGATCCATTCTTAATGAGTGTTGAACGATCTTCTAATAATATCACTTTCGGTGACACGGGTGGGCACACAATTGATCTGCGTCGTAGACTAATACCTGTTACAGTAACTAAAGAGTAAAACTAAATAATAACTAACAGACCTCAAGTTTAAACTCATTCTTCATTCGCTCATCTGGGTGGTTGGCTTATACCCCACAGAACAATCAACCAACAATATTCAAGAAGGGTTATATATGAGATATTATATATTACTTCATTCAGCAAATTTTCGTTTTATGATTTTTAAGAGAGGCATCCCTTTGTGTTTTATTTGATCAATATATTTAGTGTAAAATCATATAATTATAAAATTATATAGTCATACACCACCCTCAATTAATCAGACGTGTTAATTTTATTTCTACCTTCATGTTTCGGCTCGTATAAACAGCCAACTTCAGGGTAGTCCTCAAGATGGTTTGTATGTACAGTTGTTGGTGGTTTGAAAGTTACGACATCTAGCATTACAAATAGCAGTTAAAATATTCGTTGTAATTCTATATAAAATTCATTATTAATATAAAATTCAGATGTGACGTTTTACATATTGAGTGTTGAGCATAATAATAAAATTGCTTTTCGTGTTTCTGGAATTTCTGCTGTTGAAATCTTTTGGTGACCTTTTTGAGCGTGAATTGTTCTTTGTATGGTCAGTGTAGATTCGCCGTGGTGACAATGGCATTAAGACTGTAGTCGTTTAAGTTTCCTATGGCTGTGTAGAAATATCGTATTTTTAAAAAGAAATAGTTGAGAATATCGTTTATTGTATGGGGATTGTGGTCCTTAATCTGTTGTGATTTTTACAAGGAAATAAATATGGCTGCCTTTCATATATATATGGTAATATTTTTCTAGCTTTTTTGTTGGAATCTAAATTGTTTTTGGGATGTGATGCACTTCTGTGAGTGTCTGAGTGGTACTAACCTGTGGAAGAGATATTCTGTTATGAATAGTGTCTGTCTTATAATTTCTTCAATGTTAACAATTTTCTCACATAAATACAGAGCACCAAAAAATGTACATACCAAACACTCTGAAGACTAGCCTAAAGATGGCTCTGTGTACGACAAACAACATTTAGCTAGAAATACAACTAACACTTCTAACAAATTGAGAGTTGTGTACGGCTGTATAATTTTATAATTTTACGCTATTTATATATTTCTTTTATGGCTAAATTTGCTGTAAATTTCTTTACTTCTTTGAGTCCAGATAAAAGAAATTCTCGAAAAAATTTCACAAATTTAGCAATTTCCCACTACACTATTATAGTCAAAATTTCTGTTACATTTTTTTTATCATTCTTATTTCATTTCTGCAAAGAACTTTTGAACTTAATTACTATTCCCGTAGGTACAAATTTAAAGGCACAACGTCGAACATTTCTGTCATCACCATGTTTGTAATTTTAAATTATATCCACATATTCCTTCATCAGTATATTTGTTATTTATTTCCTAGTCAAATTTCAGGATCCTAATTACTGTACGAGGATTTCTCCATTGAATTAATTTTGAGGTCAAGCATCACGAACATTGGCCTTGTGGTTGTTAGACACACACAAACACACAAACACACACACACACACACACACATATATATATACATATATGTATATATATATACACACACATAAACACTTTAAGATGATAACAGGTACAATCGAATTCGAACAAACAATTTTGAGTGAATTTGTTCTTGAAGGGGAAAAAGGAGGTCAAATAGTCCTAACGTTGTCAAGTCTGCTAAATGAGGAGGGGGCGCCAATGACCCACTCATTACAGTATTATCCAATACAGTAAAAGAAAAGTAAAACCAATTAATAATTCATAGAAACTTTCAGTACCATAAACACGTCTTAATTGCTAGGTTAAGTTCATTATATGATATATATTCCTTTTGAAAACTTCAAGGGTTTGCGCACCATTAATAGATAACGAACTAAATTACATTTAGGAATTATGTTACATCAGACTACGTTGTCAGCTTTTTGTTATCAAAAGAATTATTCATTCTAGTGACTAGCGACGAACTTATGGATTATTTCATCATCACTGGATAAACACTGTGTGAATTAGTCGCGCAATTTACCAAATAGAGAACATCAATTAGTGGATTGCCTGCAAATGGTTTACTTATCGGCACATCACCTACATGTTTCTAATTAATTTACACTCTGTGTATGTATACATATATATATATATATCGAATTTACTTGAAACTTCCCTTGAGTTTGTTACAAAGAAGCACAGTTTTCACATTGGTATAGAGAGTAAAGTTAAGAAAACACAATACTATTGTTGCAGACTAAAGAACAAAGAGAATAACGTGGCAAGTAAAAAACTTGGAAAATTATATGACAGGTATGAGTTCTGAGAGAAAAAGAGTACAATTACTGGAATGCAGTCAGGAAGAAATATTCAAAAACGCCTAGATAAAATATGAGTCAGATAGTACTGCAGCAAATTAGGAAATGAATCCACTTCCCGACTTTGATGATGATGACCAATGTGTTGAAAATTTATTACTATCGTCATTATTATTATTATTAATATTATTATTATTATTATTATACGATATGGCTGTGTCTTCTCACAGGTCTTTTGTGCCCGTTACTTCTTTTGAACCAGCAGTGATCCTCACCGCTCACGCTTCAAGCTTCACACTGCAGTACTTTCCGTATTATGTGTGATGTTCCAAGTATAGCTGTCTTTTGTAGTGAATCTATCGAATGCTTTCCTGGTACAGCTTCCAAATTTTTCCTTAAGATTCTCGTTTCTATTCCAGTTGCTCCAATTATTTCTGGTATAATCGTAGATTTCAGGTTCCATACTCGTTGCATTTCTATACATAAACACTTGCATTTTAATTATTATTATTATTATTATTGATTTTAAGCTTTCGCCGTATCCTATATTTTCACTTTTGGGTAATTCCCCGGAGTCTGAAGCGCCGGGAAATTATCCAAAAGAAATCATATTACATTATTATTATTATTATTATTATGTACATAAACTGCAGATACTTCAGTGGTCGAGATAATCTGTATTGTTGACTTGAAAACTTCTTTCTCTCAGTAAACTCAGTTCGTCTTACAGAATTAAAATTTTGAAGGAAATTGAAGGAATTTAAATATTTGAACATAAATATCCGCAATTTTTTAAATTACTTGTTCATGAAATTCAAACAATATTCTTATGACCAATAAAACAAAAAGTTTCCAGTCTTGAAGTTCTACCTAAATGATTCTATCTCGAATTTGAAAGTTTTTTATTTATCGCTTAAGTGGGTGAGCAACTACAAGGCTACAAACAAAGAAACTAAGAAAAACTGCTATCTAATATTTTCCCATCACATACCCACAAATGTCCAAAATGTTCATATTCAAATTTCTGTTCCATCTACAGGAAAATGCAACTAACTACAGTAATGATATTCTGGGAATCTCTCGGAATATTACTTCTCTCCTTGACGATGAACAATTTGGAACTACTAACAGCTTGGCAACGCCATATTGTGCTATGTGTTCATAACATCGTACATCGACATTTGTTACCACGAAATTCAATCCGCATTTCCCTGCGGCCTGTAGACCACAATGTCACTTCTCCCACACTCAAAAACACACTTCTTCAAGAATATAATTTCAATATGGTTGACACCTTTCTCCGATTAGTAACCGAGGGTGCACGATGCTCTGTAGAATTGTCCAGAATTGGAGCCACACAACCCCAAATAATCAACAAATATTTCCTCAAACATGACAGTTATATAATTTTCACTGGAATTCAGAGAGAAGAAACTGACATAATATGGAGTGTGAGCGAACAGTTGCAAGAGTTACAGAATGCAGATTCTTGGAATTGCAGGGCGCGTTTTGTTGTTGCGACATCAGTTCATATCAATGCGCCTATTCAAAAACTGACCTTCAAAATTCTTGAAGAAATGTGGAAATACTACAGTGTCATGGATGTGCTGATAGTAATATGTGTAAGTAACTTTAGATTTAATGACACTGTTATGGACAGTGCGATACCGGAAGGAAATAAGTCCGAAATAGACATACAATTATTCAGTTGGTTCCCTTATACGTCACCCACGCACTGTGACAAATTGAAAGAAGCTGTATTGCTGGATAGATGGAACTCTGACGGTGAGTTCCTTCTAAAAGTAAATTTGTTCCCTGAAAAAGTTCCCAAAACATTCCATAATTGCTCTACGAATGTAATTTGTTTCATTAACCCACCTCCAATAATGGAATCTTCCTACAATAATTACACAGGGATTGAAGTAAAAGTTGTTGACATTATATTTAAGAGAATGAACTTGACGGCACAATACAACGTGTCACCAAACACGAAAGATTCCTATTATCGAATGTTCATGCAGACTGTTGGACAACTCGAACCCGCTTCTTCAGATAATGTTATTGGTGTTCTTCCTTTACATTCAAGTACTATTCAAGTTGCTGAAATCACAATTAATTACGTTTCTATGAAACTTTCGTGGTATGTCCCATGTCCAAATCCGACTCCACGTTGGAAACCTATATATAAGATTTTCCGTTCTCCTGTTTGGAAATGTTTCGGTGCTGATGCAATTCTTGCCGTCATTGTAATGTGGTTATTGGCAAAATACGAGATGCAACTTCATGTCCGTGAATACTAAAATTATAATACAATAATATATTGCATATACAATGTGTGGGCCGTACCTACTGGAATATCAGTGCCACAGAAACCAATCTCCCTTAGTCTCAGAATATTCTTCATAGCTTGGGTTTGGTACTCGGTTGCCATGACAACTGTGTATCAGGCCTACTTCATTGGCCTCCTAGTAAATCCTGGATTTGAGAAAAGTATTGAAACTACGAATGACCTAATGCAATCTGGGATAGAGTACGGATATACTAGTGATATCGATGCTTTAAAATTGTCGGATCCTCTCTACGAAATTATTGCTACAAATCGAAAGATATATATGTCCGTCTATAAGTGTTTACAGCGTGTTATAGAACGTAAAGATTTGCTAAAATATTAGACAATTTACATGCAGAATATTTCAGAAGTAGATTATTATTCCAAAACATCCATATGCAGATTTATACTTTACAAGAAGATGTAATAAAATTTGGTTTACCGCTATATATGGCGAAAGGAAATCCACTTCTATATAGATTTAATAAAATTATTACCCATATATTTGAAGCTGGTTTGTTTGAAATGTGGAAGAAAGATTTCAGGTCTAGTTCAAGATTAGATGATCATCCAATTGATGATGATGATACCAAATTCTCAGATTTCACAACGAATGAATTAAACACTGACTACTCACCATTTTCAATTTTTCAATTACATGTTGTATTTTATGTACTTCTAATAGGACAATTTATCAGCACTTTCGTTTGGTTAGTAGAGGTTCTGTGTTATAGAGCCTGCATTACTGCACCAACTAGCACTACTCTGTACAGGGCACAACGTGACCATTAATTTGCCACAATGTGACCAACAATTTAAGAAAAAAATCTCACTGATTGTATTTTGTAGTTAAGGGAGCATACACAATTCTACCCATAAAATATTCATTTACGACCACTTAAAATCCAAAGTGTTTTGATTTACGTTCAATAAAACCGTACATTCCCACACGTGTTGAACATTTTTAAGACAGTAAGAGCTTCATGTACCAACTGTCAGAATATTAACAGAATTCG
>Ga0136643_10017947_pt1 | contig 10662 bp, 5 predicted proteins | sample TergutLab28metaG_FD_96883 | JGI IMG/M metagenome (GOLD analysis project Ga0136643, IMG submission 96883) | Labiotermes labralis P1 segment gut microbial communities from Petit-Saut dam, French Guiana - Lab288 P1 (version 3) (version 3) | ecosystem: Host-associated > Arthropoda: Insects >... | reverse complement strand
TGGGTACTGGGTCTTCCCCAGGGGTAAAGTGTGGCTGGGGTGTGCTGCTGACCACTCACCCCCTTCTAGTGCCGCGGTCATGGAAGAGTAGAGCTATACCTCTAACCACCCTCTGGGCCATACCGGGTCTGTAACAGGATCACTTTACCTTTACCTTTATGAATATTGTAGTTACTGTTATCATCGTTCCCTTCTATGGTAATTTATAATAATCTGCCTTATTTCTTCATGCAGTTTACATGATGCATAATTAAGGAAAATAAAAATTTGCAATTATAATATGTAATAATTATTATGTCTAAGAATATGAAATTTAGTATGCAGCTATATGGGGAATGGGATAAATTAACACAACTTAATAGTCACTCCAAGACCTTCTTACACACAGACCCATTTGTATAGGATGTTGATGGTGAACCTCCTCCACCCATCTAGAATGGTCCCCAGGGACATGTCCATTTATGTAACAATGTCCTTAAAGTGTTCTCAAGATTTGTATTAAAATAACTGAAATCTAAAAATGTTTATGTTAAATTTAAAGAGGTGTTATCAACATATATTACACTGTACAAGTATTCTTTGTGTTCTGTATGAATTTCTGTGTATTCTGATAAGCTGTTGTGACGTGTACTGTTAAAGTGTGCATTGTAAGTCTTCTATATCCTTATACAGTGGCATATTATACTGTAAGGTTTTACAGACACAAATGTGGGAAAAATTTAAAACTTGACATGGTATAGTGGGGCCAGATAACTTACATGTTAATTATTATATCTATCAGACATGTATAATGGCTGTTTTGGATGTCATGCTATGTACTTTGATATAAAGTTATCCACTGCACAATATGGATTAAGATGAAGGTAGTGGGTTTGTCTGAAAGATTACGAAATTTCTACCATACTACATGACATCACAATAACAGGAGTTAAATTTACTGTTTATATGACAATTTAATATACAGATTCCCATGTTTCATTTTTCAGTATAAACAAATTATGTGACACTCATAATTTATTTTTCTACTTCTTCACTTTCAGTGTTCTGTATTTGCTCCTGTTGTAATATTATTATCCATAAGAAACTGGGCATTATGATCCAAAAGACTCCTGACGTTCCACTTTCTGTGCTTAGATTATTCCACAGAATACAGGCCACGTTTAACACTTAAGCTGCATGCCGGTCGCAGGCAATTTATATTAAATCATTTATAGACAGTACCAATTTTACAGGACAGAAATTTTCTACGCACAAATGGCCAACTAATGTACCATGACGGCAGTTTTAAAATGATTCGGCACATTTGTAACGAAAAAGGTGCAAAAATACGCGTAAGAACCCAAAGAAGTGTGTTTCTAACCGCGTGTAACAACTTTAGCTCAACGGCATTTCACGGTATTTTACAAACTTTTCGACACACCAGAGTTTCGGTGAAAATCGTATAGAAATAACAATCACTGTATATAACCGTACATGGCGTTGCTATGCGTATCGTGAGCATAGGTCACTAAATATACATTGCAGCGAAAAATATTGAGTACAAAAGATGCAGACAACCGACAATGATGCTCAAAACACTTTCTACATACCTCAAACAATTTTGAGGCAATTAAAACGAATAACCTGTTACTTTATCATTCTTGATTAAAAGGTTCTTAACTATCACCTTCGATTTACAATGCACAGTGTACACATAACCGTTGCTGACGTCAGCTGTTTACCGAATTTCTCGTGCGTTGTTGTCATTGCTTAATATAACTAGCCAATAGCATCACGGGCAACAGTCTAGAGAGAGAGAGAAAGAGACAACGATACCGTTTCCAGCTGTTTCGAGAAGTTTCGCTGTTGCCATGACGACCTGCGGGAAAACCATACAATGATAGAACCTCTCGACGTTTCGCGAGAGATGACGCAACTTCGCGAAACCCCACATGGTAGGAGTATATATTGGGATGCAAGCGTATGGGCACGCAGTTCGAAACAAAACACAGTGAGTAAAGTTGTACAACGCGACACGAGAGCGTCATTCAGGTGGTAAACAGTGATATAAGTGAAATATCTGTTTTAGTACAGTATTGGCAGTAGAAGTTATTCATTGTTGACAGAGATATGGCACCGAAATCCCCGGCTATTGGGATTGATCTAGGCACCACGTATTCTTGCGTGGGTGTGTGGCAGCAAGGAAAAGTGGAGATCATAGCAAATGACCAAGGAAATCGCACTACTCCCAGCTATGTGGCGTTCACCGACACCGAGCGTCTTATCGGCGATGCCGCCAAAAGCCAGGTGGCCATGAATTCCAAACATACTGTCTTCGATGCGAAACGACTGATCGGCAGACGATTTGACGATGAAAAGATTCAGAGCGACATGAAGCACTGGCCCTTTACAGTAGTGAACGACTGCGGGAAGCCGAAAATCCAGGTAGAGTACAAGGGTGAAACACGCAGTTTTACGCCGGAAGAGATCAGCTCAATGGTTTTGACTAAGATGAAAGAGACGGCAGAGTCTTTCTTGGGTACCACAGTGCGGGATGCAGTTATCACTGTGCCGGCGTACTTCAATGACTCCCAGCGCCAAGCTACAAAAGACGCAGGTACGATTGCAGGCCTCAACGTTCTCCGTATTATCAACGAGCCCACAGCCGCCGCTCTGGCCTACGGGCTGAACAAGCATCTTGCGGGTGAACGTAATGTACTTATATTTGACCTTGGAGGCGGTACCTTCGACGTCTCAATCCTAACCATTGACGAAGGTTCACTTTTCGAGGTGAGGGCAACTGCAGGAGATACTCACCTTGGTGGCGAAGATTTTGACAATCGACTGGTGAACCATTTGGCGGACGAGTTCAAGAGGAAGTTCAAGAAAGACGTATGTGGGAATCCGAGGGCGTTACGTCGTCTCAGAACGGCAGCCGAGAGAGCAAAACGTACTTTGTCGTCCAGTACAGAGGCGAGCATTGAAATTGACGCTCTGGTTGATGGTATCGACTTCTATTCGAAGGTTTCGAGGGCGCGGTTCGAGGAGCTCTGCGCTGACCTTTTCCGTTCCACATTGCACCCAGTGGAAAAAGCGTTGACTGATGCAAAGCTTGACAAGGGATCAATACATGACGTGGTGCTGGTGGGTGGTTCAACACGCATTCCAAAGATCCAGAGTCTGCTGCAGAACTATTTCTGTGGAAAACAGCTAAACCTGTCTATCAACCCTGATGAGGCTGTGGCGTATGGGGCGGCTGTGCAAGCTGCTATTCTGAGTGGAGACACGAGTTCGCAGATTCAGGATGTTCTTCTGGTAGATGTGACACCACTTTCCCTCGGTATTGAGACAGCTGGTGGAGTCATGACAAAGATAATAGAGCGCAACTCTCGCATCCCATGCAAACAGACACAGACCTTTACAACGTACTCTGACAACCAGCCTGCTGTAACCATCCAGGTATTTGAAGGTGAGCGAGCTATGACTCGAGACAACAATCTCCTAGGAACATTCAATCTCACAGGCATCCCTCCAGCACCTCGTGGAGTGCCAAAGATAGAGGTCACATTCAACCTGGATGCCAATGGCATTGTGAATGTGTCTGCCAAGGACAGCAGTACTGGGAACTCTAAGACCATTACAATTTCTAATGATAAGGGCAGACTGTCAAAGGAAGAGATTGACAAGATGCTGGCAGAAGCTGAAAAGTACAAGGAGGAAGATGAAATGCAGAAGAACAGGGTGACAGCAAGAAACCACTTAGAGGGATATATCTTCAGTGTAAAGCAGGCTGTGGATGAGGCAGGCAGCAAACTCAATGAGGAGGATAAGCAAACAGTGAGATCAAAGTGTGACAGTGCACTACAATGGCTGGACAGGAACACCCTAGCTGAAAAGGAAGAGTTAGAACACAAATTGAAGGAAGTGCAACAAGTCTGTAGCCCCATCATGACTAAGATCCACCAGGGAACAGGTGACAGCAGCTGTGGCCAGCAGGCAAGATGTCAACCTGGCGGCTCTGGACCTACTGTTGAGGAAGTGTACTAGCTCCAATTTGTAACTCTTACATGACGTTTTTAATTCAATGGAGATAGTTGTATAATGTTAGGAAGAGTAAATTAAAACATTTAAAATGTTGGGACATAAATTATGTCATTGTTTTGTGTAACTTAACTTGTACATAGTTTCTTTCATTTTTAAGATGATTTGTGTCAGTGACTGTGACATTTTAAATTGGTGGAAAGTGTTGAATGGAAAGGAATTACAGTATATATGTGTCTGTAAATTTCGTTTATATTTTTACCATTTGTCTAAAATTGTATGTATCAAGTTATATATGTATTTGTAGTATTCTACATGTCAAAATATATATTTGTTTATAAAAGACTATTTTAGTCACTAGCATCCTACAGGGTGTTTCTTCTATTGCTCACCAGAGCATGACAGCTTGCTTGCGTAGAAAGCTTCTGTCTGCTGCAACATTTCATTAACAGCTGTGGTGCTTAGGTTAGCAGTAAAAGATATGCTGTATTCCATATCAGAATTATAAAGTACAATTGTATTCCAAGAACAGGAAGTAGCTTAATATTTAATTTTTTGTGGGGGAGGGGGGGTTGTTATTTGTAGCAGTTTCTTTCAGCAACATATCTAGTTTAGAGCAGTAGTATCGTGTGGGCCTACTCATATTTCCTTCATGATAGGAAGCTACTTACTATTGCACATCATCCACAGCCACCTGGAAGGAATATGCTGTCTGGTAAAAGAAGCAACATCCAGGAAATGCCCCATTATGTACAGCACAGAACACAGATACCCATTGTATATAAGCATGTACCATAGGTGCCAAAATATACCCTTGAGATGGAGGCTGATCCATTTTCCATTATGTTCTGGCCTTTTGGTTTGTGATATTGCACACTGTCCAAGTTTCTTTGAGGAGGATGGCTGTTTATCTCACTTTATCACACTGTTTGTGTATGGTAACACTGTAGAGATGGAGAAGAATTAGTGTAGTAACTGGATTTTATCAGACACATGCTGTAAGGCCAGCATATGCATATCATCTGGTTCCTAAAGTTTTCCATCTTGTGCATTCTGTCACCATTCTGTTAGTAGTGTTTCCTTGTGTTAGATACAATGCATGTGGGTCTGAGTGTGTTTAGAAAGACTAGCATTGCACATTGATGGTTCATAAGAGGGGCACTGTGCCAGGACAATTTGGTGGGTGGAGATGAATAGGGGCTGTGTTCAGGTTATTGAAACCCTTGCCCTGTTAATTTCAGTTTAGGTGTTATCATCCCCGCATTTGTGCAGTTGGCCTCTGTGGCATGATTTGAAAGCCTTCCATGTGTGTGTGTGTGTGCTATGTGCCATCGTGCTATCCTCAAAGTGTTGGCCTGTGAACCTCACATGCTTTCTCATTGAATAAGTTGTTTAGGCCTAGTAATAACACCTATCTGGAGGTAATACTGGCCTCTCTGGTGCAAGGTGGGATTGTCAGCCTGCCACATCCAAGTCTGTATTTGACTGTTGTTCTGATTTCAGTACAGTTATTTTGTAGATGTTGTGGAAAATTTGTATGCCACATCAGGTTTGAATGTGTGTTATATATGATAAGTTCAGGTGTTGTGATTCCTACGTGCTGTCCTCTTGCTAAGGCTCCCTAACGTGAAAGTGTGGGTGGGTTTTGGTGTGGTACACAAAGCCTGTATTGGTCGTACTGGTGTCGGATAGACCTGGGGCTCACAGTTATGTTGTGGGGTGAGTATGCTATCCTGACGTGTTGCAGGTTTCAAATGTTTTTATCCCATTACACTGTTCTACTTTGTTGTGTGATTTGTCAGCTTGTTGATGCCTGTAGTGCTTGCTGTGTGGAGATACAGCAGGTGTAGAATGAGCTTTCTCTGTTGTGTATTTGTTACCCTATCTTGGCAGTTCCATTGAACTTGAAAAATGGGGAAGAACCTACATACCAAGTAGATGTCAGCAGACAGATGCTGAAGGGAATATCACAGTAGGCCAATACAAGCATTATGTATTATTATTATTATTATTCTCCTTCTTCTTTGCTTTGCTCTACAGGCAAAGAGACCCTCTCTTTTACCGACAGATCGCGACCAAACGGACATCCTAAGTAGCGCAGGAGAGCAAAGTTGGAGACCCTCGCATTTGATTCGAGAATAACTTCTCATAGCAAAGCAATTGCACGCGACACAGCAACAGAGACGCCTTGCGGACAAAAGAGCGCAACATCACAAATGGATTAGACTGTCAGGTTAGCTGAGGAGGTATAAACAGTACATACGTAGATCTGCGCAGTATCCGGCCGGTACGTTTATATTTGAAAGAAACTGGAGCGCTTGGTAAAATTCTTTGAGGTTACCCCAAAAATCCCATCTGTTTACATACGCAGAATGTTACTCAATAATTCCAACATGTTCTAAGAGATTCAATGAGGTACAAAGGCTTTTAAGTTTGATAATATACTTCGGTTTCGATTTATGGGCCATATTATTGAGAAGAGATGTGGAAAGAGAAGGGCGTCTTTTGGCTAAGTATTTATCTGATTGGGCAAATATTCACAAAACGGCGCATGCCCTCTCAAGAGTATGCGGAATGTGCATCACTGTAAGTTTTACAGCGAAATCAGTGGCAGTGACTTCGTCAGCTCTGGCGAATTATTAGAAAATACTGACGCTGAAAGGACGCAATCAAGAGAACCGACATATAAAAATGCGTTTCAGTCTGCTGTTGATTTTAGGCTTTAACACTAAGGCCCATAAAAATATCCAGCATCACATACCAGTTTTCAGTGCGTACATCACAGACAACAACGCCGATATACTTCAGTAACTGTCCCGCTTTCCTTGTTTCCTTGGGGTTACCTCAAACTTCCCAGATGTTACATACACAGAATGTCACTGAATAGTTCGGAAACACTTTCAGTGATTGCGAGAGAAAAGTGTGCTTTTAAGCTTGTTAGAATGATTTTGGGTCGCTTAATGAGCCACATTAATTAGAACTCTGTAGAAACAGGAAAATGATTGATAGCTAGTATATTATCAGTGCATAAATATAATAAAAAATTCGCCACGTACATTTGCGACCGTAGGCAGCGGACATTGTGTGTTACTTCTAGCATTACAATGAAGTCGCATGCAGCCAGTTCGACAGCTCTTGTGAATTATTTGATAATATTTCCGCTGAAATTTACAACAATAAATGTATTCTAGAAATATATAAACAATGATACAAAAAATTTAAAATGCGTTACAGCTTGATCTTTATTTAACACGAAGGGGTCTACCAAATCCCTGCATCACGTGTAAGAATGTAGTAGATACGTTGTACCTCGTCGACTAGTACGAGAACCAAGTACCACTGGTCGTCTACAATCCCCTTTGTAAAAAAAAAAAAAGTGTTACAGGCTGCTATTTAATTAATCCTGTATACTAAGGCGTCTGGGAAATCCCCGCACGACGTTTAAGTATTTAGCACGTACAGCAAGCATAACACCTTCAGTTTCGTTTGCCTCACAATTAATAACACTGGATGCCAAAAACAAAATTTACAACAAAAAAAGAAGTGTAGCAAGTCGGCATTTAGTTAAGGCCTTAATAACATGGCGTCTGGCATTTCCCGAAACCACATATAATTATTTAGTACATACGTCACGGATAACGCGACTCAACTCGACGCGACAGGAACGATGCGAAGCGGGCAAAATGGCGACGATGCGTAAAGGAGGGAGTAGGCTCTGAGAATAGTTGAAGAGGTATAAAAGGAACGTACGTGGAATTGCGCACAACTCGAGCGGTATATGTAAATTTAAAAATATCGTGCGGCCTCTTGGAACAAAAGGAAAATGTAGTGTCTACGAGTAGGTCTACCTTCGCCGAATTTCATAAAACGGAGCCTTGTGGCAATGCCTAAGTGTCCAACAAAGATTTTGCCGGCCGCAAAACTAGCCACAGACGACATTAAATTTACTGTACGCATGACATTTTAAGTGTACCTCCTGGTTTCTGCGCAGTTCTAGGTACATTCTGTTATACCTCCTCGTAAGATACTTATTTTCCTCAAAAAAGTGTAGCAGGCCTGTATTTTATTAAAGCCTTGTGATGAACAAACTGCTAGGGAACACGCTCGGTCAGCCTCGGTCCGGTACGGCTCTGTTAGGCGTGCAGTGTGAACGCTTCCTTTTCATAACGTAGGTTTGTTTTCCATCCGAATCGATTCGATTCGGTTCGGTTCTGTTCGGCTCGGCTCGGCTTGAAGTGTAAATGAGGCCTACGGCGTCTGGCCAATTCTAGCACGACATGTCATGCATTTAATGCCTACCTCACAGAGAACGCAACGCGACGAGAGTGATCCGACGAAAGCGACGCTCAGTCCTCACGACAAGAGCGACGCGGAGTGATCAAAATGGATTAGGCTGTCAGGACAGCTGAAGAGATATAAACGGAACGTCCGTAGAACTGCGCACTACTCAGGCGGTCCGATTAGGTTAGGTTCGGTTCGGTCCTTTTCGGCTCGGCTCGGGTTGCAGTGTGAACGACGCCTAAGGCGTCTGGCCAATCCCTGCACGACACGTCATGTTTTTAATGCGTAACTCACAGAGAAGGCGACGCGACGAGAGTGATCCGACGAAAGCGACGCTCAGTCCTCACGACAAAATCGATGCGACGTTACGATTTGAATGTAATCTAAATTCCCTCTTTGTCCCTCTGCCACATCACACCTAACCTCCTCCATTCTCCTAATTCCCTGATACTATAACGGTCTTAAGAATGCCAAACTTTGCATTGTTACAGGTTCAGACTGTGGAATTTCTCCGAATTGTTCTCAGAAAGAATAGCAATTATTTCCCTATTGTAAGGTGGACGAAAATGTCGATATTATTGCATTTAAGCCCTTGGATAAATATAACATTCTGTGTAACAACCCCACGCCTATCTCAGTGGCCGCGCGCTCTAAAGTGTGGTTCTGCGGCCGCTCGCCTGCTGAGATTGTGGATGTCTGTTGTGCGTGTTGTGTGGTCAGGTAGAGGTCTCTGCGATGATCTGATCACTCGTCCAGAGGAGTCCAGCGGACTGTGGTGCGTCGTTGTGTGTGATCTAGAAACCTCGTGATTGAGGAGGCCTTGACCCACTGTGGGCTGTTGCGCCAAATAAAAAAAAAAAACCTGCATGGACCATTTAGGTTAGGGTCAGTGCCCAAAGGATGTGTACCGCTGATCTACACATACAGCAAATGCAAGCTTAGTATAAATCGTCTCAGTGGATGTCATACTGTTCCTAAAGGCGTAACTGCATTGCTATCCGTTTTGGGGTAGGGAAAATAATTGCTGTTTATTCTGACAATTCGAAGCACATAAACAATCCAAAACCGTAACAATGAACAGTTTTTGTATTGTTCAGACCGGTCTGGTATCCGGGAATTATTATAGTGCAGGAGGTATACGAGAGATATTAATACTCTGAACACTGAAATAAATTTACATGATATTCAGTTCGTACCCCGCAGAGAACGCCATGTGCTTCGACTAGTAAGACTAGTCGGCGATGGCAGTGCAGGCAAATGGCTGTTTGTTGTAAGATCTGTACTGGACACGTAAATTGTGGGGAAAAATATGCGTTATCGGTGTTAAACCTGGCGGTACGTATAGTAATAACATCGCGAAGAAGGGTCAATACGAATTAGTACAGAATCCTTCGTAGGCTAGAAATAACTCACTGGCTGATCAAAAGTATAATAATATACTAGAGAAGGCGAAATTCAGTGTTGAGAGGAACTATAATCCCGAAGTCACTGGGATCGGGCGACAAACCTTAGTATGAGAGCTAAACATTATGGTCCACGAACTGATTAAGAACATTCCGTCGTAGTGGTGTAGTCAAACAGTACGTAAACAAAATAATAGTGTACGGACGGATAAAACGGGTTTACATTTAGATATATTTGACAATACTGTGATGCAAGTAGTAATTTTGTAGGAGCTTACTGAACAATTATTAGAAACGACTGTTAGTTTGGTTGGGTCTGTTCATCCGTCAGCCTGAAAAAAGTTGGCTCTCACTTGCTGGAATTTCTTGAATTTTTATGTTTGGGACTTTTACTAAAATCTGTCTTCCAAATTCAAATATGGTAAAAACCGGACAGAATAACAGTAGGTGTAACACCGAAAACGCCACACTTTTCATGTCATCTAATTATTCACTATCCAACAACAAACACACACTCACATGTACTGCAGTAACAAACTGTGGTTTTTACACCAAGCACGGGGTGTTATCTGTGAGGTACGAACTGAATGTCAAGTAGACTTGATAGTCTTCAAAGCACTGTCACTCGCACATCCTCCATTGTAATGACTCCCTGATACCAGACCGGAAGCAACAATACCAACAAAATGCATTGTTGGGGTTTTAGATTTTTTAGTTTCGTAGAAACCTTATCACACAGAACGGCAATCACTTTCCACTACAGATATGTCCGCAGTTACGCCCTGACTGATAGCCATGAATTTGGTGTTGCCAGTGTATATACAGGGTGTTTCATGACTTTAGGGCATAACTTAAGGAGGTGATTTCCTAGGTCTTTGTGATCAAAAAAGTTCATATAAACATGTGTCCGATTTTGGACGGTTACGGAGTTATGACCGTTTGAATCTCGGAATAGAAG
>Ga0136643_10017946_pt1 | contig 10663 bp, 4 predicted proteins | sample TergutLab28metaG_FD_96883 | JGI IMG/M metagenome (GOLD analysis project Ga0136643, IMG submission 96883) | Labiotermes labralis P1 segment gut microbial communities from Petit-Saut dam, French Guiana - Lab288 P1 (version 3) (version 3) | ecosystem: Host-associated > Arthropoda: Insects >... | reverse complement strand
CTAAGTAGTAGTAGTAGTAGTAGTAGTAGCAGTAGTGGTGGTGTTGGTGGTGGTGGTAGTAGTAGTAGTAGTAGTAGTAGTAGTAGCAGTAGTGGTGGTGGTGGTGGTGGTGGTAGTAGTAGTAGTAGTGGTAGTAGTAATAGCAGCAGCATTAGTAATTATCTTTATTGTTGTCTTTTCTGAGTATTATTTTTGTTCTGTCCTTGTGTAAGGAAAGTGTGTATGTGATTAAGCACAAATAAGCGTAATCCTAAATCCAAGCGACATTCAAGTACCAACTCAGATTCATAAAAATAATGTTTTTTATCTTGTGTTGCCTTTGCACGCTGCAGCCACTCCGTCCTTTTGTGATCCACCTTCAACCTCAGGGTGTTGTTTGCTCAGAGCATACCTATATATTATACTAGACGAGCGAAATTCTAAACACTGTTCTGGCTGCCAACAAAAAGTCTCAATAATGCGTTGTTACATCGTAAGCGACTAGGCCGCAGGATATTTATTACACTAATTGTAGGACATAACAGTTCATTAATGAGTGTAATGCGTCCTCTTCTTGACAAGACATGGTAGTTGACAGACATAAGAATGGAACAAATTACAGTGTTGCTTCCCTCAAACCAAAGCTGCATGACCCTTTTAATTTCAAAGGTTCATCACCGTCTTCACAAAGTGTATCATTATTTTTATCAGCGTCAATATCATGCGAGCAGTAGCATGTTTTGCAAGCTTCTGGCCATTCTCGTTACAAGAATTGTTCCCACCAGAATCTCCCTCGCTATCGGTGGTGTATTCTGCTCCTTGATTTAGGGCATATTCGGTGTTGTGTTGTCACGAATAACTGTTACGCGTTCCAGATGCCTGGACGACTGCTCCTCAAGCTTCAGTACAATTCCTTACTGCCGATACAGAGCTGTCCATAGGCCTGCACTTTAAACACGTTGCACTTATTTTAGCTTACGGTTTTGTCTTTACTTAATCTGCAGTGCTTATTCGTATTATTCGGAGGTTGCTGCCTCTAACATTCAGGGTGTACTGCCTAAACATTGGTAGCTATATACCGAACTACAAGGTGTCACATAGCTGAAGATCGTAACGTTAATTCTGTGCCTTAATAACTTCAGATATCTCTAACTGGTGTGATCCAATTAGTAGAAATTCCTCCTGATTTTGAGTCTTTAAAAGTGAATTTGTCGGAAATACAGCAATACGCGCATTGCTTCCAAATTATGCAAGTCCGATTATATAATGGAAATAATTCTATGTTATAAAGTTACGTCAGTGGTGTGCAAATTGTGGTTCACCTACCAAAAGTGGGGTTTTCCCACATTTCCATAACCTATGGCGTACATTTTTTGTATTAAATGTAATACATTAAGGTGTACAGATAGAAAGGAACAGGAAAATCGAGATATGTCCTTTTTACGGCCATGCCTAAGAACGTTGATTTTCTGAAATATGACACCGTGTATTCGGTAGATATGTACCAACTTTCGGAAGATTCTGCTGCCTCAATCGTCAGGGTGGATGAATAATCCGGAGCGAGTCCGAGCCGCTTCACGTTTGCGAGTTAGTCAGCAGTCAGCAGTATTGCCTCGTTTGAAGCGCCTAGTTTGATCATTACAGTCGTAGCCATCGCGGGGCGGGGCTCCCTATTTGACCAAAGGACGGGTCTGCAGACACGGTTTTAATTAATGTCAATTGTACAATTTGACAACATTATTTACACCTATAAATGTAAGAGAGTGTTTTGTTGTAGCTTATTTACAGTGCTCCTTGTCATGATCTTTGCCACGCACAGACCACCCCGAAGTTTAGAAACAGCCTGTTTGACATACGCTGTGACGTCGTTTGGGGCGTTCATTGATGATAAATTGTTAACGCGGAAATTTGTATAATATCTTTATAAAATTCTAGAACTGTGTTGTGCAAGTATAAGAAAAGTTAAACCTGCATTCTCCTTCAGCTTATATTTTCCTGCACCGTCTAGCACTTAGCACGGTGCTATGAAGTCATATTCGGGTTCGGAAGTAGTCCTGCTACTTTCTTACCGAGTGCGATAGACAGAACCCCGGGCTATTTTACATTCCGAGAAAATATACCTGTATCTGAGAATGCGGGGCCCCAGAGCACTGATGGGCGATGTAAAAAAGAGAAAAAAACATATTATACTGACATTTTAAATTGAGGCGATTTGTATATAGAGCGAAAGCGTGGAATGAATTTATGTTTTGGGTCAACCCGTTGTGATGGAAGGAATGTGTGAGTACTCCGTTGTGATGTGCTTTGGCAAAAGGTGTTTACTGCATTTAAAATTTTGGGGCTCCGTACTGTAGGAGCAGTAACACTTTCAGAGTGTGAAACATGTAAGAAATGCAAATGTATTCCATGACTTTCTTTCTGGAAGAAGTTTGAGAACAAAATATGGTTTGAATATGTTAATAATCTCAAAAAGAACTAAAACCAGAACAAATTTAGTAGATGAAAAAAGTCTTAAAATAAATCTTTCCAGGCTGACTGCTCCATTGGCCACACATTTCGTGCACACCATCACGGCCCACCGGATAATTTAATTACTAACATGACGCGGTCCTTTTTGCTGCAGTCTTATTTTCGTGCGCACATTTGTAAAGATGTTGATTTTCTTGTCGAGATTTGCGACTCTGCGTGACCCAGAGTTCTTGACCCCAACCTAATAAATCTTGCGATTTAAACGAAACGATGCTTTAGCAGGAATTATTATAGATTGTGTAGAGTGGGTCATGCATGGGCTTTACGTTTCACTAGTGTGTACCTTCCATGAGAAGACTAAACTGCACCGTTCCCAGACTCAGTAATTTACAAGTGCACACTGAACCCAGGTGCAGGAAAGGATTCTAATAAGCAGCAGGTCTGCACCATCTTGTAACTTCGATGGTAGCCATGTCGACAATTTGGAGTGCAATATTACAGGTGTCAACAGGGTTTTCCAGGTTTCCACCGTGGTGATTATTGGGTTTGGTTTCTGGGTTCTGACACCTTTGCAGAAATTAGTGTTAACACCCTGAAGATGGAGGCAGTACGTGTTAACTTACAAACCTACGCCTCGTGCAAACTCACAAGTCTCCCAAAGCCTCTCATCTTTCTTAGTAACTTGTTTGTATTGGTCAGAAATGTGACTCGTGCAGCATTCAAAATAAATTTAATGTTTAAATACTGGTATTCTTTTAATGGCCTGCCCGTACCGTGTGCCAGGTAATGCAGTGTGACATCGTCGTGCTGTCCGTAGCGAACTATGGTATTCTGCGTAAGTGAATTAATTGGCAGTATATTCCTGGCTTACTGGCCAGGTAATTAACTCTCAGGTTGCAATTTCAGCGGCGTTAGCAGTAAAGTCTCTCATCGGACGTGACCCTGAGCCTGATATATCCACAACTTGTCCTCAAAACCATTAAGCCTTAGTGGTGTCCGCTCATGTTTTTCTTAAAAGCAACTGTTTTACAGCAAGTTCAACCAACTGAATACTATTTACATTTATTGTTGTCAGTTCCCACCTATGTATGTCTTTCGTAACTTGCTGTATTTTGCTAATATCACATAAGACATGAAGCGCAACCAATTGTGTCGGCGTGTGAACTTAACCATTTATTTGAGGTGTTTTATACTCGACTTGTACTGTATCATACTATACGCTGTATCTGCTACTACTACTACTACGGGTATATCTGTTAGTCTATACGGGCCACGATATGCGTGAAAGTTTTAGCACATTTTTAACTGCTGATTATTCCTTTTAACTTACTAATATTAAATGATAAAATTACAGAAATGTTCGGTTTGATATGCGAATTTTGTTTTTCAGAATGATGTGTTACTCGCCTTTCTCCTGGCAGTCCTCAAACGTTCAAGATTTACTTTGAGGGAATTTTGTGTTATTTATATCGTGCATATTCTTATAATTAGTACATAAACCAGCTAAAGTACTTAATACAGTGCAATTTATGATGAGTACTGATTTACTACAAGTTTCGGCAACGGGATGCCAAAACTTGTAGGAAATTAATACTCGTGGTAAATTGTATTTTATTAAGTTCATTAACTGGTTTATTTATTAATTAATTGTAGGGATTCCGCTATCAGTGAATTAGGGACGAACTCAAGGAAGGAGGTTTTCTGGAAATGTTTTGAGACATGTGGAAAATCTCTTAATGTGTTACGACTAAACGTTTCTACGCATTCGTTAGATGCGTGGTACATGCTCGGCCCATCTCACTGTCGGTTAGTTGCATGGTTTCGATTGGAAGACGAGAGATAAGCGTACATTATGTATGAGTCTCAGATGATGGCGAAGAGAGCATGCAAAGTTTTTGTAACGCACTCTTCCAGCATGAGAATGGTGTGTCTGACATAATCCATGGAAACTTTGCTAACTTAAGAAAAATAAACATCCGATAAATTCTGACATTACATTTCCTGTCACCCTAAAATATAAATAGATTCCTTCGCTTTATTTGGCAACGGTGCCATATTTGTACCAAATATTTCTACCTACAAAAACAAATAGGTCTTTGAAACCAATTTCAATGCTGAGATTTTAAAATTATTTCTTCTCTGGGCCAATATCCCTTTTTCTTGGTATAAAAGAATATATGTCTACAAATTAGAGTCCACATTTTCTTGCATTCTGTGTAGGTCCCACATGTGTTCCCTAGTTTAACTAGTTCTTCTTTTATTTGATGTGTATTTGACCGTGCATCATTGACATAAATAAAGTAGATGACCAAATAGTTGCAACAATAACAATTTATTGATCTTCAAATTAGCTCAACATGTTTCGGGGAATTCTTTACCCATCATCAGGAGCGCAAGACCGTGATATACAGCGTGTGGTATAATGTCCCCAGATTGTTGTCGGTCGAGGGGCTGGAGTGCGCCTCACTCCAGCCCCTCGACCATCTTCTTTATTTCTTCTTTTATATTTGTAATTTTCCTGGTTTTCTCATTCATCCGTTACATAACATAATCTTACTGATTTCAATTTTTATTTTTATTCATCTTATATATATATATATATATATATATTCTTTCATTCAAGACTTAATTTAACTGTTTTGACTTTTTAACTCTAATTGGAGAGGCTTTAAAAAAATCCCTTATCACTTATAACTTTTGGCACTCCCTTAATTAAAGATTAAAGTGAACGGATGGTAAATGAACATATTTTTTCAAATAATTCCTAGCGCCCACGAAGATTATTTATTATTTATTCAAAATGAATTAATAAATCTTAAACAATATTTGGATGTACTTTAATTTGCAGTTCTAAATAAGACGTATTTTATCTCACACGAAGCGAAAATGATTATTAAGTTTTCCTGAAAAGACAAAGTATGGAAAAGATGAATTGGAAAATTGTTACAGCGGCAAACACAAGAAGTGTGGTGCAGCCTAAAGCTTTTGCATACTCCTTTGTTCATTCCGCTCCCCACACGAAATTTTCTCACGTTGTTACCACAGCTACTAGCGATAACCATGTGATTTGTTAGTAATCAGACGGGTCCATTGTCGAGACTCAAGTATCCCCTTTTGGCTTTGGTAACTTTTAGATGATGGCTGAATGTTAAACTTTGCGCTAAGTTTCTCATTGTTTCCTTTTTGTAAATGTGAATTACACGAAAAATTTCATAGCCCCGTGTTTAAGAATCTGTAAAACTTTGTTTTTTGCCGCGTCCCTTTTGGTGCACGGGATTCAAATAACTTTCCTATTTTACTACAGTAAAGTAACTGATGGGTCAGAGAATAAAATCTATCCTGTCAAAGAGCTCAGTAAGGCTATTTTATTGTTTAGAACTGAGGACAAAAAATCCACGGGTTTCATAACAAATGCAAGTTTTAAGAACTGTAATTCAGTATTAAAACAGCTGTAGACATATTCATACTGTTTTGCATTTACTAGCGGTGTCTTTCCTCTGACGTGAGGTTCAATTGTAAAGAAAGAGCAAACTCGCCGGAGTGTAGCTGTAGAATAGGTTGGCAGCAACTTTACAGGGTATATCTTGACCCCTCTCTAGTGCAGGGATCACTGCACCCATTATTGATGACCAGACAGACGTGTAGACCCCGGGTTAGGTATGTAATGAGTTCTTTTTCACATCGTGCGAAGTAAAACAAAAAATTAGAAATATGTATTTGGTAAACCAAAATAGAAGGGGTTTTGCGGACATACGTGTTTTTTTTTGTTTATCATAAGCATTATCCACCTGGTCTGTCTTGTGGGATTTAGGATGTTATAAGATGTATTGCTGTGGCGAAACAAAGCTCACGTTGTTTGCGTTAATACATACTTGTGCATGAAGATGTATTAAGTGCTTGTAAACTTGTCGCGAAAGAAATATAAATTGAAAGAACACCCAAATTTAATTTGTTTGTACTTCTGTGTTTAATGATACATAGAGTGCTTTTTTTTTATCCCTGGCTAAGTGAAGACTTTCTTGTCTTCAGCTCCAGCTGTAGAAGCATTTTACAGTAATATAAGCAAGTGTCTTTATTTGATACAGGTGGGGAATCTTTTCAGCAAGAGATGAGGCTCGCGCAATGCGTTCTTCAGTTTCGAGTGCTGTTTATTCACTCAAAACGAATGCGTTTTGCACGATGTGAGGTGTAAAAAGGACGAATTGTGTAATTGAAGACCATTTCGATTATTTTAATGTGGATATAAATTAGAACTCAACATAATGAGAACCTCACATTTGTGACAGTAAAATACAGACTCTTATGGTACCAGGTCTTCTCTTGAAAGCTGATAGTCGCTTAGGTGCTCAAGAAAATTGTTTGATTTTTCTACGGACCTGGTAGTTCTGTTAGTGCGATACTTCCAGTCTTTTGAGATATATCGCCTTTTCGGTTGATACGTTTTTTTTTAATGTGGCGCTTCGACCCGATTCTGAGTCATGGCCTCTTCTTACGGGGCTTCGCGATCACACTCAATTGGACACAACACACTCGGTAGGACTCATCTGGATGAATGATCAGCCCGACGCAGAGACATTTACCTGATAACACACAACATTCACCAGAGAGACAACCATCCATGTCCCTTGCGGGATTCGAACACAAAATCCCAGCAAGCGAGCTGCCGCAATTTCACGTCTTAGACCGCGCGGTCGCTGGGGTTGCTACGTAGTTAATCAAAATTCGTAGAAAATTACTGATTTTACATTCAGAATCAGGACAGCCCAACAAGACTTCGACAGGAGAAAATGAATATTTTTATAGAAACATTTTCAGTAGAATCTCTAGTTTCTTTTTTACATTAAAGCCGTTACCAACCCAAGTATTAGTAACGTATAGACGCTAGGTACATAGATGCATTCTGTCTTCTTGCTTTGGTAGGGCAAAAGTCTCTAATATACTTATGTGCATATATCGGCGGCATGTCAGGGTTAGCGATGTATTTGTGTAGTAGTCTACAGGTACAATGGAGGAGCTCTTAATTTGGAGGACTCTTTAACTTTTGACCCTCCATAGTGACAGCTCGTTCGGCAGGTGAATCTCGAGTTGTCACTTCTCTAATATGTCGTGTCCACAGTTCTGAAACCCGACAGGTCGGCAGACACGTGGAACCACGAGGAGTCTCGCCGAATATGTCACTGAATAACCATCATTCTTCTGTTCTTCTTTTCTGTTGAGAAGGAAAATATATTAGAAAATCTAGGAACGTTAGCCCAACCTCAAGTCATACATAATTCAAACAACATTCGTAAACAATGTAATCAGTATGTCACCAGCGTACTGTACCGGAGAAAATCAACACACATGCTATTTCAATATATTTCTTTATTTTTACGAGGAATTACTCATGTCACAGTTTTAAAACAATAGTGTTGTACATAGTTGATGTATTTTTATTATTGTTTCTTATATATTTTTATGCAAGAAGTCACCACACGATGTAGACATCAATTTAACATCTTTCCTCTTGAGAGACTGTCCATGGGAACAAGACCAGTGGACACGTACAATCATTTCCTGCTTGAAAACGATCATAACTCATAAAGTTGAAGACGTAGTGGCAAGTTTTGTCTAAACTTGTTTATTTCTATGAATAAATTTTTCTGGAGTCGAATGTTATTGTGAAATAAAATACATTTTATAGACTTTCTTGTCTCAGAAAGATAAGGTATTTGAGAATCCTTAAAATATGTTAGCCAAACGGATCTAGTTTAGACGACGTAGCAAACATAGGTAAATATATATATATATATATATATATATATATAGGGATAGAAGACCAAAGCGGTAGATAAGAAGAAATGAAGGCGTTCAGTAACTGAATATGATAGAAGTATCACAGAAGGAGAAGGTGCGTGAAGAAGGAGGAGACGAAGGAAAAACAAAGATTAGTCAAAGTAATTTTGACTTAAAGCCAAGGAAGTTATTCTGTCATCAGATATGTCGAGTTCCATGTGTTCTGAAATATTCTGATAGAAACCATTCCGCGTCTTCTTCCCTGAAGTTGGAGGCGACAGGATTCTTTGAAATGTCGGTTTAGTTTTGTCAGGCCACGCTGCGTCACGATCCAGGTGACAACATTCTTCTGTCTGACTGGGGTTGAGTGAGATGGCTGGAAGTGCTTGACTGGCTGAGCGAATATCGGCTTTTGAGAAATAACTGTTCTGAAAGCAAGTGCTTGGTTAGGTGCCTGCTTAGAGTAACAGAACACATCGTACTTAAACTCTTAGTTTTATAATGCTGCGTAGATTTTAAAATGAAAATAAATCTTGTATTAGTGCATTTCTAGCACTTCGAACCACCGTGGTTGCAATATGCAGCACTTGCTTTAACGTTAAAAATCTCTGAATTTTGTAAGTAAAATGTACTCGTCAGTTCGCATGTTTCTCACAATAAGCAACGATTATCCTAATGGAGAGTAACGAATTTGTCTTTGTAATAGAAGCACAGTGTGTTTTCTGTGAGGTATGAAGTCACGTTTTGCCTAGTAAATGCCGTTTAAAGCATGTTATTGAAGGAATGATGGAAGAGACGGGAAGACAAGGAAGCAGACGTAGGCAGCTATTGGATGACCTTAATTAAGCGAGTGGATACAGGAAATTGAAAGAGGAAACACTTGCTCCACTCTCTACAGAACTCGCTTTGGAAGAGGGCATGGACCTGTCTTAAGACAGACTACGTGATGATGATTATGATGACGATGAAGAAGAAATGAATCTTTATATATAGTTTAGATGCTCCGTTTATCTACGAAACATGTTATTATTGTAGTTAATTTGAGGAGGGCATTTCTTTGAGTATGGTGAGTGGGCTGCGAGGCAGTATCCCTCTTTCTTGGCAACCGAGAAAGCTTGGCTGTAGGACCCACATAGCCTCCGCTGCAGTCGGTATCTGAGGCTATATCGTCAGGTTCTAAGCAGCCAGAACGTGAATATGCCACTCATTTCCATTCAGTGCCGAAATTAAGAATACTTGGAGTTATATCTCCACTCTCAGCGGGTCTTGTTAAAGTAGCTCCAAATTGAGCACAGGGACAACAGCACTTTAGCTCAGTGAAACTGTATAAGGCTTCAGCTAAAACGGCAGACCACCAAGACCGAATAACGGGGACCTGCCAAAGGTTGGGTGGTAACCTATACAAGCATGCATCAGAGCACAATGGTTTATTTTACTCAGGGGACAGATGGTCTGTTTCGGAAAGCTTCAAAATAAGGGTCTGTGGTTCAGAAGTTGTCAAACATTTCACTTGCCCACACTGACTTAACACACTAGGTCTATGTACTAAAATTTGTGAGGATTTCCTCACACATTGTTGCTGATATTGTATTTGAAGATAGTAGACATACGTATTTGTGCTTAGGTGAAGGAGGGAATCAGAACTTGGGTTTCTGGCAAAATACAGATTTGACTCTGTGCTATAAATGAGGACTGAATTATTCAAAATTAACGTCGCCACTGTAACCGAACATTGCTCGAGAGGCCGAGTTCGATTCCCGGTTTGTGACTCCAGTAGCAATACATAATATTTGTGTGTGTGTGTGTGTGTGTGTGTGTGTGTGTGTGTGTGCGGCAAACGAGAGTCCGACTTTATACTATTCCGGTTCGTCCCTACAGCAAGTGACCAGTGACAAACACATACAAGACGAAGGACGAGGCTTGCTACATGCTATCAGAATCACAAGTATCGCAGATTCAAAGCGGTCAGCCAAAAGACTAAAAGTCACTGAGAAGTAATGCTGTTAACATTCTTCAACAAAAAGGTTAACTAAGCGTTTTGAGTAACCCATATGTCATTGACAGATTTAGTAGAAAAGACATCCACTTCGAAATAACATGACTTTGCTATGCAGAACACGTGCCTAGACACGCAAACAACCTCGGAACCAGAACTCCGGAGCTTAGCCAACTAAACGGCTCAAATCCACACATATTACCAAACATTTACAGAAAATGGGCTGCTCCCGATTTCGGAAGCCCGATCAGATTTGTTTACGTTTATAGAAATGACTTGTGAATTTTTTTTTAACGAAACCTGAAGTTAAGACGTGTCTATATCTGTTAGGAGCATATGTACTTATTTCGGAATCTGTTAGGAGCATATGTACTTATTTCGGAATCTGTTAGGAGCATATGTACTTATTTCGGAATCTGTTAGGAGCATATGTACTTATTTCGG
>Ga0136643_10017945_pt1 | contig 10663 bp, 3 predicted proteins | sample TergutLab28metaG_FD_96883 | JGI IMG/M metagenome (GOLD analysis project Ga0136643, IMG submission 96883) | Labiotermes labralis P1 segment gut microbial communities from Petit-Saut dam, French Guiana - Lab288 P1 (version 3) (version 3) | ecosystem: Host-associated > Arthropoda: Insects >... | reverse complement strand
ACCTTCGGTCCGGACACTCATCCATCCTGCCTGCACTTAACTTCCAACCAGCAGCAACTCGAGAACCAAACGGCCTATGTGGTAACCAACGCTATCGTCGCGAGCTCCTGATGATGGGCGTAATGGTGCCCGAAACATGTTGAGCCTAACATAAGTATAATAAAGTAATAAAAGGCATCTAGATGGATTTTATTCTTCAGTTATCAAGATGATGCACGGTCCAATACAATCAAACAACAACACTTGTTTATAGTGACACAAAATATCCAGTCCCTTTCGTGACGTTATAACCCAGTTCAACTTTACCTTCAAATAAAACCCACTTAGGAAAATGAGTCCCACAAACAACAACCGGATTTTTGTGTAACCTATACCATTTCGGAACACGAGTATTTATATAGGGAACTCTCACCGTATAAAATTAGCAAGCAAAAAGCATGTAAAAAAAGTGCATAAAGGAAACATAAGCTTTGCAACTTACACATTGTCGTATAACACATAACAGCAGGTGTAAAAGCAAGGTTGAAGAATGTAGTTGTGCAAGTTAGGAGAGAATTTCCGAACTGCCATGAATAAATTAGAACTAAAACCATTAAAGTACCTGACTTCTTATGTAAGTATGAGTTTCCTGATGAGTTATGTGACTGGAAGTTCGAAGGATGACACGACGTTATTAATTGGAAGGGGGAATGCAGGGCCGAACTTGCAAGTAACTCTCCAGAGTATGTAAGACTTCCCGTCAGCAAGCAGTATGATTCATTGTAATTCAGTAAACATTGCACAAGGAGAAACTGCATTAATGACGGCGCTACGGAACTTATTCTTTATCTCCTAAATATCACCATTATGTAAATACAAAATGAATGCAGGAATATTCAACCATACTTCGGGACATACCTTATTTCACGGGAGGATATCTACATGTTCCAGGAAATTAGTTAGCTGTCCCGGAGATGATTTTAGCAGTTCTTCATAGATGGCCCCATTATGGAGCTAAACTACATGTGGAAAACACGTCTAATTGCAAGGTCTGTTTAGAGAACTCTGTCAGGAAATTATCGTAATTTAGTCCTGCAGTTCGTACGAAATTGAAGATGGATGTAAAAAGGTAACTGTAAATCGTCTGATATTTAAAGGCCTGATTTCGAATTGAGTCGTTCACAGACAATTCTTACTTTAGTTGCACATCAACCTAATTAGCAACACTGTTTTACCTGGTACAATTTTTAGAATTTAATTTTAAAAGATTTAATTATTCAGAGTGAATTCAAAATCACTCTCAAATAAGGCAAACGTAGCTTATCTTAAGTTGACGTTACTGCTTCCTCTAGACTAAGTTAAACCCCACTGTCTGACGAAGAACAGGATTGATTGACGATGATATTAGTCAGAGAAACGTCCAGGCGTTCGTCAGAATTTTAATTTGAAACTCCAGATTTCTGTTAGACCACACAGCGCGAGTAACTTGACGCTGTGTGCCCACTCTGTTCGCATTTGCAGTAACTACAATTGCAGGTGGCACTGCTCATACGCACCATGCCATAATGACACAGGCAGATGAAAACTAACGCTTTCTATACTGCCGCTATGCAGAGATTTTTTTATTTAACAAGCCGTGAGTAGGTGAATTTAAAATATCACAGCAAACATCAGTGGAAGATAGGGTCAGTCGCCACTGAAGAGTTCACCTTCGCCAAAAGCTGTCAACTCCATATCTACATTCAGCAACAGCGCTGGGGCATATGCCTATTTTATTACGTGAGTATAATCACAGATTTGTGGAATTTTTAAAGTTCAGAATGTCCATCTTTAGAAAATCTGGTTTTTAAAATGTGAATTTTGAAACGTAAAAAAGTGAATTACAGTAATATAAACACACATTCCTGATGTGTGATAGTACCACGATATTGAAAAATGCTGTAACTTCATGATTAAATGTCAGCATATCCCGTACAAAATGACGATATTAATAAGTAATTAATATTTAATTAATATGTAACGGAAACAGTGCATCATCCCATATACTACTAAATTTTAACAAGCTTGGTTGCACAAAGTTATATAATCTACGAAACAAATGAGTTTTTACACTGCAAGTAATTGTGCAATTGATATTATTATTATTATTTTTATACGAAAGCGAGTTTCGATATATTTTAGACGAATATAAACATTTTAAAAACCCCGATGTAATATTTAAAGTAGCCATTCTGAAGGTGGGCGTATAGGCCGCAACATGTAGGAGCCCAAAAGTAAAGTGCAGTTCTGACTGGTAATTACGAACCTTGTTGATTACATTATCGGTTAAGTTTGTGGCTAAAGGGAAAGAATGCATTAGGCGACACAAATTTCTGGGTGTGTTAAACGGGTTTATCTGGCTCAGAATAGTGTTAGTAGAGTAACGACTATTTGACTGCGTAATTTTTTGAATACGAATGATCGTACCAACTTATCTAACACGAATCTCTATATCAGTACACACTGCCGTCCTCTTCAGTATGCAGGAACCGTTCGAGAAAGGATTCTGCAAATTTGGATGATATCGAAGTTTCATATTGTGAGATTTCAGATTCTCATTGCGTTTACCAAACAAGTAATGACTTCAATGTAGGCGAAGGATAGCACATTCCTCTAAAACATTACATGGTTCCACAAACCATAGGACACCCATCTTCAAATTTCATAGCACTTTCAGAAGTTCAAAACGCATTTTTTTAAGCAAATTCTGCCTCGAAAAGAAAATATGTTCTACGGATCACTATATAAAACTTGAGTACTTAAATATCACTTGGTCCTTAGAGTGGTTACTAAAATTTCCATTTAAGCAACGGAGCTTGAACTTCGTCTATACAATGCATAAAAATATATTACTCCGGCAAGTACAACAAAGTGTACCTCTGCTACAGATACCAACTCTTTTAATAAAGTTTAAAAAATAATGTGTTTTTGCTATAAGAATCATATGAAGTTCATTCATGCAATCTGTGAGGGAATTCCAGAGAATTATGGTTAAAGATGGTGGTTCATATAGTAAAAGGGTTAATACACGTATTTTACATGAGTCACCTGAATGAAATACTAAACAGCGAAGTCTGCAGGCAATTCTGTATCTGAGCACAAAGTAAAGTGAAGCTACTGTAAGCGTTGAAGGATGGGTTTACTTCCGCGTATTACAGAGAGCTTTAGCAAAAGGGTTTGCAGTTCTTTTTGTCCCAGGCGTAGTTTAAGCCGCAAGGTGTGGCGGATTATTCCCAGCGCGCACCGCACCACAGTGACAGAATTTCATGTACGTGAGTGGCGTCATGAGAGATCAGACTCTCCCGTACAATCACCGCCAAGTCTCGACTTCCATAGCTACGTCTGAAAAGCCGTACCACTTTGAAGCCTGCCATGCTGCACGGCAAACTACACAAAACCTTCTGCTACAGTAACGACACATAAACTAATTACTTTCCATTCATTTCATTCATTTTTTATTTATTGCTTATTACGTACTTTAAATTGTCATGATTACTACAATTTCCTCCTGTTTTAAAAGTAAACGTGGCCAAGGCAGGTCAGTCGGTATAGCGACTGACTACGGGCTGGACGGTCCGGGATCGAGTTACGGTAGGGACGAGATTTTCCGCCCGTCCAGACCGGCCCTGGGGCCCACCCAGCCTCCTCTACAATGGATACCGGGTCTTTTCCGGGGGCAAAGTTCGACCGTGGCGTGCTGCTGACCACTCACCTCCTTCTAGTGCTGCGGTCATGGAAGAGTAGAGCTATACCTCTACCTACCCTCTTGACCACATTGGGCCTGTAACGGGATCACTTTACCTTTAAGAGTAAACACTTTGCGTATTCACAGAATGTAGCTTACTTCGTGTTCCGTGCAGGTCTTAAAGCATAAAACATTAAATATTTGTGTCTGTTATAGAGCTAAAACCGATCCCGGTGGTCGCGCGGTCTAAGGCGTGGGTCTACGGCCGCTCGCTTGCTGGGATTGCGGGTTCGAATCCCGCGGTATGGAAGCATGGATGCCTGTCTTTTGTCTTGTGTACAGCTGATCAGTCGTCCAGAGGAGTCTTAGAGAGTAGTGTCTGAGTGTGAGCGTGAAACCTCAACAATGAGGAGGTCCGGGCTCATTAGGAGCTGTTGTGCCGTATAATATAGAACTCAAGTTCACTTACTGCGATTAACGAGTAATAACTATATATACGTATATACAGTGTGTCCCACTCGCTACCGAACCCGGCATTTCTTTAATAATTCTGATACCAATGAAGATATTGCAACGAAATTTGAACAGGAGTACGTTCGTTGTGTGAGAAATGAAGAGGAATGTGTCTGTAGTCCGCTTCAAATTTCGTTCCGATATCCTCATTAGTGGTAAAATTACTAACGAAATGCCGGGCTCGGTAGCGAGTGGGACACACTGTATTATTTGGATGATTTTCAATGAAATGAATTAGAAAACCGGAGGATTGATATATATTTTCGGAACACACGCTAGAGAAATATCTGAAAGAAAGGAAATCATCAGTTTCACAAACCCACATGCTCCTCAAGCATCAATTCGAGACAATATTTGACTTGGAACATAAGATTTTGGAATAGGCTAAAAGGAATCTGCATATGCATTGAGAAGTAAAAATTGAAGTTAATGATAATATATTACCTCAACTGCGCCTTATGCAAGTAATGTGGGGAACGTAGAGCCGAAATTGTACAAGATAAACTTGTTACCATATAAAGCGCATTCGCTTAACACAAACAACGAATGTTATTTTCAGGGTATCAGGATGTCAGGCAGAACACTTCCGAGAAAAATATTTTCTGCAGGTTACACAAAGGTTTCATTCGAACGGAAAATGGGCCATATGTTGGGTCACACAAAAGGGAAGTAAGACATGCTATAGTGAACGTTATTCTTTAGGGAAGGAAAACTGAAACTACCGACTTCCGACAAACATAAAATAAAAAAAAAGCAGTTAGAAATCAGCTGTTCCTCCCTTCAAGCAACAGTTCGATATGTGTGTAACAGAAAGACGGGGAAACCTTCCCACTAAGGCATTATGAACTCAATTCTCCTCACAGTCATATAAATGGCAGACAAACGCAAAATTCAGTAATTGTGTATCGATGCGAACTGACTGACAAGAGACGTAACGAATACCAATTATTGTTTAATTCACAACAAATTTGACTGCCCCATGACAAGTCCTATCCTTGCTATTAATTACATTAAAATGTTGAATCGCAATGACTATTTTATAGACCTCTAATTTTCATTTTGCTTATTAAATGTAACAAAATATCTCCCACTTCATATTCAATCTGTAGAAAGCACGACGGACATTATGACAAATGTTTTACCTCATATTAAGCTACGGATTTTCTGAGTCGAAGTGCTAAGTGTGTATTTGCATGATTCTGTGAACTTGTGCTGCAAGTTACATTGTCACGCAGCATGCAATAACAATTCTTAAGAAAGAACTCCCATTAACTTGCTATTATAGACTGTTTTCTAAAGAAGTTCTTACACTCTAACCTTAATTTGCGAGATTCAAGAATATCACAGCTGCCTTGGTAAGGACCCAAGTCATCAGGCATATTACATTACCTTGACTGGTAAATACTTACCTACGTTTCGACGATCGTGACGTCTTCATCTTCAGAGCCAGGCAGGCTAAATGTAAAGGCATTATGCACTTTCACTACGTAAGTAACTATATACCAGTCGAAGAGCGTCAAAGAGAAAAAAGACTTCGATATTAACTTCGGCTTCTTCATTATGCATGTTTCTCCATGTTCGCGTGTTTCTCCATACTGTAATCATTAACACCTAACTATCTACAAGATACGGCTGAAGAACCGCCGGTCCCAGTAGCCGCGCGGTCTACGGCGTAGGTCTGCGGCAGCTCGCCTGCTGAGATCGTGGGTTCGAATCCCACCGGAGGCGTAGATTTTTGTCTGTTTTGAGCGTTGTGTGTAGTCAGCTAGAGGTCTCTGCGACGAGCTGATCACTCGTGCAGAGGAGTCCTACCGACTGTGATGCGTCGTTGTGTGTGATCTAGAAACCTCAAGAATGAGGAGGTCATGGCCCGCGTTGGGTCGCAGCGCCACAGGAAAAAAATAACAGTTTATGACCCGCCATGTGCACAGAATTAGAACCCCTACACACAAGGACTCAGCCTACCTGCACGAACACAGCTTGTTTTGTACAGTAGAACTGCGCTTGTCTGGACGCTGATCGGGTTGGCTTTCTGGGTAAATTTGTCGAGAATTCTACAGAACTAAATTGCCTTGAAATTGCCGGTTATCGGATTAAGTACAGTAAGTGCTATGCCTTCTAGAACTTAAAATCAGGAGCGTTTGAAAGGTAAATAGCAACAACCGAGCTGACAACTACCAATGTAGCCTATTTCTAAAGAGAAGTCCAGTTGTTCGGATTTTCTGCGTATTTGGATGACTCGCCGTCCCAACTGATCCGGAAAAGTGGAGTTCTACTGTACCTATTGTTTGACTTGGCAAGCGCTCAATATGACTGGGTACTTGTTATCACTTACTGCAAGAACAGGAACTTCCTACCGAAAATGAGCATTGAAAGCAAGATTATTCTTACAAAAGGATGTACAATATTAACATTATGGTGCTGAATCTGACAAACAAAAATTACAAAAAGCAGTTATAATCCTACAAAATCTTATTTTACTGAAATATACTAACAAACTATAAACAAATTTGTTTAATTCTCTATAAAAAAGGCGTGTTTTAAACATTTTTAAATTAAAATACGTCACTAAGCACAGTGTCCAGAAAGCAGATAACCAGTGCAATGTAATAAAGATAGTACATTTGCAATGAAGGTAATGCGTATTTGCATCTACCAATAAACTTTCCTCTACATATACCACAATGAAACATAATTTTACATTCAAGTATCAAATTAAAAGAAGTCCCGCTTTATACCGCTGAAATATGATCGTCTCCACAAAGCAATCACATTGTCTCCATGCAGAAATTTTTCACGAACCCCTCGAATTTGAATTTGACGTTTATGAGACTGTGCATCATTAGAACAACGATGTAAACAACAAATAAGATGCAACAGTTTCCACTTACTGATTTTTTACTGATCTATTTGAATTTGCTCTACATGTTTTGAGCGGCAAACTGTCCCATCTTCAGAAGCACTTTTTGACTGTATATACAACATCGGTCCTTTGTACCAAAGTTGTATATACAGTCAAAAAGTGCTCCTGAAGGTGTGCGGCGGGCTGGTCACTCGTCCAGAGGAGTCATACTGAGTGCTGCCGAACGGTGACAAGGTCACCGGCCGGCAGCAACATCGGTGCATTTTACCAAAGCTGTACATACAGTAGTCAAAAAGTGCTCCTGAAATTGCGTGAGTTTGTCGCCCGAAACATGTAGAGAAAATTCAAATAGATCAATAAAAAGATCAATAAGTGGAAATTGTTGCATCTTGTTGGTTGCTTGTATCGTCCCTCGAATTTGACTTACAATAAAGAACAATAAACCTTTTCGTCGTACATGTGTCTCTCAGTTAATATTTTTCAACCTAATCGGTTTCCCCCTCTAAAGTTAACATATTCCGTTGCTGGCGCCTGGTCACCCCACTGACTGAGCAGCCGCTATAAATTTATACACCTGCTCAGCTACATTGCTTGTATCACGCCTGGCTGGTTTTCGTTAAGGTACGGACTTTGAAAGCGGTAGATATGTAACACGATATATATGAACGAGAGAACACGGTGTAACAAAAAAGCACTTAAATCAGTGATATTTAAAGCAATATGTTAGGGAAATGTGAACCTTAGAGTTACGATGATTACGACAGGAAATGTGAAATTCATGCTGAAAACTTCTTAGAAACGGTTTCTTAGAAGAACATGAAAGCTTTAAAGGGGTAGCGTTTAAAATGTCTTTGAAAGAAACAAGTTTTGAGGGTGAGAGACAGACTGAAGAGAATGGCTTCCAGCAACTTGGACGTGGGGGTTTGTTGAGATGAAACTTGCGGGTTCTCAGTACCGACAGGAGGTACTTCCGAAACCATCCAAACATTCCTCGCACTTAATCATTTATCGTCTTGCCATCAGTCACCGTCAATGCCAGATTTAAAGCACAGGTTTGAGAAACTAAAATGAAAATAAACACTGCACTTATCCGATTATCCCTCGTCCTTTCGCTGTAAGACCTTTATTGGGCTCATTATACGAGCAACATATCATTCCCATCACTGTCCGTCATCCACTTAATCAATGAAAACGAAGCGAGGACTTCAGCGCCCCGCGACGTAATTTTGAAGGGCATTCGAGATATGACTAGGTGCCAGTGGCCGTGCGGTCTAAGGCGTGGATTTGCGGCCGCAAGTAGATATAGCCACAGGTAGTGGGAATGCTAGTATAGTAACAGTGAGAGATAATCCGTCTGGAGCAGGTGACTGGACTAATTTGTTTCAGTTACTTGATTAGATAGAGTGAATGCTATGAAGATTCACTTTATTCCAGAGTTTACGACTCAGGTTTGGGCGACGACTACATCGGTGGGGTTTCGTCCTGTTTTTGTCATTCATGATGTGAATCAGATTGTTGATTTTCCAGGTACCGTTACTGCAGATACATTTGCAGAGTATAGTAATTTGAAAGTTTATAATTGTCAGCGTCCTTGGAAGTATTATCGTAAGATGGTTCGGAATGTTCTTTCGACTACGTCTATTGTGGTATCTAATCGAGGTTATTATCCAACAGATAGTCATTTACAGTCTCAGAATGTTGGGTGTTACATTGCAGGAGGTGATCCAGCAACTACTAATTTGCGTTTGGGTACATTGAATATAACACAGTATGTTACGGCAATTGGTTGTCGTTAATGAACATATAACTCTTCCGAAGTCGGCCTAGTATTATCCGACTTCGGATCCCGAGACATAAGATGAATCACTCGATCAATTCGTCTGTATAGTTGGTTCAAGTCTTCATTTCATGTTACTCCTTAAAACATTTCTTCAGGAGACCATAATGTCGTTATTACGATATTTTTGCTTTTGATTCGCCGAAATCCGTGTTTAATTTCAACCATCGCCTGCTGAGATCGTGGGTTCGAATCCCACCGGGGGCATGGATGTTTGTGATTGTTGTGTGTTGTCAGGTAGAGGTCTCTGCGACGAGCTGATCACTCGTCTAGAAGATCCTACCGACTGTGGTTCGTCGTTGTGTGTGTGATCTAGGAACCTCAAGAATGAGGAGGCCAGGGCCTGCGTTGGGCCGCAGCGCCACAGGAGAAAATAATATACGAAATATGAGCCGGTCCCAGTGGCCGCGTGGTCTAACGTGTGGGTCTGTGGCCGCTCGTTTGCTGAGATTGCAGGTTTGAATCTCTCCAGGCGTATGGATGTCGGTCTGTTGTGAGTGTTATGTGGTGTCAGGTAGAGGAATCTACGTCGAGCAGATCACTCGTCTAGAGGAGTCCTGTCGAGTGTGGTGTGTATGAGTTTGATAGTGGAGGCTTGATAATGAGGAAACCCTGGCCCATTAGGGGCTGTCGAGCCATGGAAAATAATAAGAGACGTGAAATTCATCAAGACCACCTCCGTTTCATTTGAATCTCTAATGCACGTAAAACGTACATGCAGACGTTCAATAATTTCATACGAAACACAGCATATTCGATATAATAGTTCTTGTCTGCAATCCTTCAAATTTCGGTCTCTATTATTTTATACCGGGTGCTGATAAGTCTTCAGCCCGACCAGGAAGGAAACAAGCTCGGAAGCATGTCAGGGACGCGCACGATTTCAACAACATCGTGAAGCGAGCTGTCACCATGTTTTTCTTCCTGCAAGGCAAGGCGCCGAAGGAAATTCGCCTCTTTCTGAGAGAAACATTAGCTTATTTTCTTCCTGGTCGGGCTAAGGACTTATCAGCACACCTGTAATCAAGGGCCTCATATAGGCCTACACAACCAAAGAGATACTAGAGTGTAAATTTGGGGCGCTGTGAAGAGGGTTCTTATGAAAGCAACGGGAACTAACAAGGAGACGAGACAGTATGGCACAAAGAGGAGCGTCATAATATGTAGACTACTTTTCACATAACACTGTTGGAATGATCCAATCAAAGGGAGGGAAATCAATTGGGCATGCAGCACGCACGGAAGAGATAGGAAATGCGTACAATACTCTGGTTGGAAAAGCTGAAAGGAAAACTTCTTGAAAGAACCTGGGGAAAATGGGAGTATCATCATCATCATCATCATGTTCCTGAAGGGTTAGGTGTGTTTCCTGTTCCTTAATCCTCAAGATCAAGTTGGTCCCGCCATCTCTTCCTCGGTCGTCCTATGTTCCTTCGTCCTTTTGGTTGATATTGTAGTGCTTGTTTCGACATTCTATTTGTGTCCATCCTCTGCACGTGTTGTAACAACTTTTTCTGGTACTGTTTTATTTCCTTTACTATGTTCTGTGCTCCCGTTTTTCCCCTAATACACTGATTCTTTTCTTTATCTACTTTTGTTATTCCAAGTAAGTGTCTCAAAAATTTCATCTGTGCTGCTTCTAAACGTTGTTCCTCTCTTTTCTTCAGTATCCAAGCTTCACTTCCAAATTTCAATGCCGCTTTAGCTGTAATGTTGTGAATTCTTAATTTTGTTTCTTTGTTCATTT
>Ga0136643_10017941_pt1 | contig 10664 bp, 4 predicted proteins | sample TergutLab28metaG_FD_96883 | JGI IMG/M metagenome (GOLD analysis project Ga0136643, IMG submission 96883) | Labiotermes labralis P1 segment gut microbial communities from Petit-Saut dam, French Guiana - Lab288 P1 (version 3) (version 3) | ecosystem: Host-associated > Arthropoda: Insects >... | reverse complement strand
TCCTCCTGGGACACCCTATATATATATATATATATATATATATATATATATATATATATATATATATATATACACGCACACACAGTGCGGTCCAAAAGTTTTAGGGTTGATTTTTTAAAAATCGAAGACACATGAGGAAGACAATACCTTTTTTTAATTCAAAATAAGCTCCGCTGGCAAATATAAAGGCTTTTGCGCGGTCGTATAGTTTCTGAAAAGCTGCCGAAAAGTCCTCCTTTTGGACCTTCTGTAATTCATCAGTTACGGCTTCTTGGATCTCAGCAACATCCGCAAAGTGGAGTCCTTTTAACTTCTTTTTCAATTTGGGGAACAGAAAATAGTCTGGCGGAAATAAATCTGGAGAGTCCGGGGAGTGATAAAGGGTTGTAACATTTTTTGGGTCAAAAATTGGCTAAAACCTGTAGCTTTGTGGGCGGACGCATTATCGTGCAACAAGAAAAAATCTCGAGAGCAGACCGCAGCTGGACGAACCCGTTGAATACGCTTCAGGAGGCGATCCATTACTCCTTTACAAAATTCTGTATTTACTGTTTTTCCCTCTGGTACGAATTCTTTGTGTACTACGCCTTGAGAGTCGAAAAAAAGATTACCAACATGGTCATGATGCGGGACTTTTGGAATTTCGGTTTTTTTGGCCGAGGGGTTGTCTCACCAACCCATTGAGAACTCTGTCGCTTTGTTTCGGGGTCACAGGCAAAACACAGGTCTCATCTCCCGAAATAATTTTATTTAAAAAATCTTGTCTGCATCGGCCATCGCGATAATGTCTTGGCAAGATGAGACTCGATGTTCCCTTTTCTCAGGTGTCACGGAGTGTGGAGCAAAACGTGCACACAACTCTCTCTTCCCCAAATCCTCTTTCAGAATCCGAAGATTGGGGATGTTCAAAGATTCTGTTATCGTTCTTAATGCGATTCGACGGTTATTTTTGACAAAATCAGCAACAGCAGCAGCAATGTTTACCTCAGTTCGAGTCGGTTTTTGACGGCCACCTCTCTCATCATCTTCTACTAGCTCCCTTCCATCTCGAAATAGAGAATACCACCTAAAAACGTTTGATCGGTTCAGCGTCTCATTCCCCTAAGCCCTTTGCACCAATACTAGTGTTTCTGTAGCAGATAGACCGGCTTTGAAACAACATTTCATGGCAACTCTCTGTTCATTTCCGTCATCCCCGACGTATAAAGAAAACTGACTGTACAAGACAAGTTATAACTCGTACAATCTCGAAGATAAACAAACGAAACTCGGTGTGTGAACGGATGTTGGTTGATAGTACATAGTTAGCGGGTTGGCCGATAGTTCGCTCTAGTTCTGTTATTAAAAAAATCAGCCTTAAAACTTACAGATCGCACGGTGTATATGTGTGTGTTTATATATATACAAAGCCACAACACGTCAGCTGTGTGGTGTGACCCGGTTAGTGATTTCATGTAGAAACGGAATAGCAGTGAGTGTGCATATTGGAATTATTCGTGCTGGTGTCACTACCCTACGTACATGTACAACGTTTACAACTAGAAGCACTATAGATTATATCAATGTCAACAGAGCCCGTTACACTGAATTAGATACCCAGTCAATATTCCACAAACTTACCCAGGTATGGAGTTTGAATTAGCGATGACAGGGACGGCATCCGCTACGCTTTCTCTGCTCATCTCATCAGCCATTGCCACCTTGAGCTGATGACCGAAACTCGCCAGATCCTCTCTGAAGATCTCGCTGCCCGGCGTAATGGCACCGCTTGTAAGCGGAGGAACGGGCGTCATTCCATTCTCCCCGGTTTCTCCCTCCACGACCTCGCCGGTGGCATTCACAAGCGCTTCTTGCTCATCGTCGTTGTAGATCTTGAAGTAGGCGAAGGTAAGGTAGATGACGGAAATGATGAAGGACGGGATGGGAATGGCCATGGCGTACACCAGGTTCATGTACACCTGCCACATGTCCAGCTCACTCATCACCAGTCCCGGATCTACCTTGCTATAATAACACGAAAAGTTGGTCCCTTTCTCACTGTACTTCTTCACAAAGATGCTGCAATCGAGCATAGGTGGGTAACCACACCCTTTAACATTAGGGAACAATTTCGCCTTTGTATAATACCACTCCGAATCGTTCCCCATGAGCCCGGTTGGCTCTGGTGGCACCAATAAAGCACTGTACTTCTTTTCGCCTTCACCCATCCCATCAGGGTAATCATAATCTCGGATGGCTCTCTCGGATCTCCTACTAGAGTGATCCACCCCAAGTCTCTGAGCAGTTTTCTTAGCACTCCTTATCGACCTCAGATATTCAGCAGCAATGCCATCATCTTCTGACCCCTCACCTGCCTCGTCCTCCTCGGCATTCCCTTCCTCACCTTCCTCCTGCGTAACTTTTGGTAGAATTTTGTAGTTGACCCGGATCTGGGTACATTCGTATACCTCCTTAGTGCATCCTTCTCGACATGAGCTCCAGGTGCAATTGGACGCGCCCTGTCTGGTTATGGTTTCAACCGTCTGACAGAGGGCGGCCACTGGGTCGAACTGCATGAAGATAGTAGTGAAGGCCGGATCGATGATGAAAGGCACCAGGAAGAGGAAGGCGAAGAGGCTGAAAGTGCCAAGGAGAATGAAGAAAGCAGTGGTGTAGAACAAAAGTTTCTGTACTAGTGTCTGTTCGACAGCTGCATCATCCATGACGGACGCGCGTTACACCTGAGCACGCCGATTACACTCGTCAGCACGGCAGTCTCATCGAAGTGACCTTCGTGAGTTCGTGGGACTCGACGGTCGGCGCAGTGGCAACCTCTCCTCTGCAGGCACCGCGCTCCGCATGATATCGCTTCGGACAGCACAGTCTACAGCCACCGACCAACCACCCGAACACGTGTCAGCGCTCTGCCACGCATGTACTAAGTGTCCTGAAATATGCAGTGATTCTATTACAATTTAACCCTAACGAGAATTCCATCCACACCAAGCCAAATGTTCGGCCAACAGCAGTAGCTCACAGCAAGCAACACTCGACACTCCACCCTGACATTCGCCCGTCGTAGCGATGGAAACAGAACCCAGTCCGTGCAGTAAGCGAAACCCTCCCGTCGCTTTGACAACGTTATGTTGTGGGAGTCACGACATTATGGCGCAGCACGCAAGGCGCATATCGAACTCGTTTCCTGCAACCACGAAAATCTGTTAATTTTAGTGTCAACCATGTCAGTTTGCGGTCGCATTCCAGGGGGCAAAAACTGTCCTGCACTTTAACGACTGTAGTAATGAAAAATTCCTTCCTTTGAAAGTTACAGCCTTCTGCAATGTGACACCATGCAGTCTGGTTGAAATTTCTGCCATTTTTTTCCAGAGGTCACATGCAGGTACACGGAGACCTTCGTGGTCACAGCTATTGAAACCTCAAATCCCACGCTGATCAAGACCCATATATTGCAATCTTTTGGGTTATGACATCGTTTAGTTTGGTTGACCATTCACAGAGTTTCATACAAAATAACAAGGTTAATTTCATTTTCATGGTTCTCCAAAACTCGAGTCTTTCTAAACAGCATCCGTTTAACTTTCCATTCATTCGCTAATGCTAAAGCCTGCTGCAGATCACAGGCACAAACCAAGGTAAAGGTAAAGCTCATCTTAGAAAAGGCAACGAAGGCCCAAAGGGGGAGTAGATGTATATATGGCTCGACTCTTTCTTTAATCTCGGCACTAAATGGGGTAGGTGGTCAACGCCACGCCCCGGCCGCTTTATGCCCTGGAAAGACCCGGTACCAATTGTATAGAAGGTTGGGTGGGCCCTAGGGCCGGTCTGGACGGGTGCGGAAAATCTCGGCCCCCACCGGTATTGGATCCCCGGTCCGTCCAGCCCGTAGAAAGTCGCTATACCGATTGAAGCTATCCCGGCCATTAAGCAAACCAGAGGGATGAAATTGATCAGGTGACATCAGCTTCTGATGTACGCTGATGATGCTAATTTGCTGGATGAAAGCATATTTACTGTAAAGCAAACAAGTACGTTTTAGTACTCGCCAGTAAGAAGGTCTAGAAGTGAACATCGAGAAAACTAGATACGGGTTCGTGTCTCGTGAACAGAATGCAGGACAAAGTCACAACACAAATGTGGGAAAAATACTTTGAAATTGTGACACAGTTCAAGTATTTTGGAAAAACCGCAACAAATCATAACTGTATGCATACAAAAGTCAATAGCGGACTGCACTTATGCACTGCCTGCTGTCGTTCGGTACACAATATATTTTTTTTCTTCCAGATGGCTAACCCCTAAAAAAAAAAGTAGGTTAAAATACGCAGAACTACGAGTTCTTCACAGGCTGTGTTGATATGGGTGTGAAACTTGGTCTCTCATACTGAAGGAAAAACATGGGCTGAAAGAGACTGAGAATAAAATGTTGAAGAACATATTTGGGTGTACGAGGGACGGGGTAACAGGAGTGCCGGAGACTGCACAATGTGCTTTACGATTTCAACTCCACAGCAATTAACATTCGGGTGACCAAATCAAAACCAGTGACATAGGTGGGACATGTGGCTTGCATGGGGATATGATGGGTGTGAGACTACCGGGAAGACTGGGCGGAGGTGGGAGGATAATATTTAAGTGGACCTTAAAGACATGGGATGGGAACATAGAATGGATTGATCTGGCTTGTGATAGAGACAGGTAACATGCTCTCGTGGACGCGGTGAGGAACCTTTTCGGGTTCCCTAAAAAGCGGCAAATTCTTGACTAGCTGAGAACCAGTTAGCTTCTCAAGAAGGACTCTGCTCCATGGAGTTCATTAGTTTGATACCCGATGCGATTTGTTCTTATGCACCTTTTTAGGTGTTTCGTTTGCGGGTCGTGCGTGTCGTGTTGCTGGTGTGTTGCGACAGCACTTTGATAACTTATTGCTGTTATTATTATTATTATTATTACTGAAAACTTCAACGGTTCATCTCAGCCCCAACAGACAACAGCTGTATCAGCACCTCGCACTGTGCCACGATTCGCTACACATATCGTCCTGTCACTTGGAGCTATGTAATGCGACGTTCACAGCATCGTTAAATAAAACAAGAAATAAAATATAAGCAACCAAACCAGATGTACGTGTACGGAGGCAAAATCGCCAGTACGAACCGAATCACCACAATTCCAATGAGCATGTCATTCATGCGAATGCGTGAATATTGGCCGCTAAGTGCAGCTTTTGCACAACATTTTGAGCCTACATTATTTTACGGAATATGCATAGAAATGTGCGTTTGTATGCATACATACATACATACATACATGTTTTAGAAGAATGAATTTTTACGCAATATAATACAGCAAACAACCTAACAAACTGTTGGTATTCCTCTGCTTTGTTCAACAGAACACAAAGCATACAATTTTTGTACACGTTTTGCCCGACCGGCGTTGACAATTTAAGTCATGTTAACTTTATAGCCTATTTTATTCAATATAATTAATTAATAGTTTTAAAAACCAACATAGGCGCACATATGTGCCTATGTTGGTAGCCTTCAATTCAGTAACCAACCGTTCCAAGCGCCCTGCCAGGATCACATTCATACAGCATAAAGTCTTCTGTTGCAACACTAACAGTACGTTGGAGATTCATTTACAGCGAATTCGGGTTCGGAAAATGGAGGCAGTAAGTTAACATTTCGACACGGCTGGTCATTTTGTCATTGTAACATAGGATCAAATCGAGTAACAAACACGTCCAATTGTTGCTGCCAACAGATAACACACAACACACACACACATAAAAATACAAATAAATAATTCACACACGATTGCACAGAACACCATCGCCACTGAAATACCATGATTTTTCTCTGACACTACCACATGATAATTTGAACCACCCCTGTGCTCCCTACAGAACAACAGCCAATATAAATCCCTAAACGCATCGCATAACTACGTGCAATGCATTCATTCACCATGAGTAACAAAGCCACACGTGACAAACAAATTCATGTCCCTTTCCACCGATAAGCAAAAATTTCATACGCACACGATAAACATGTACTTCGTTTGATACAACAAGCAATTACGCTGATACAGTCTGTCACACAAATAAATGCTTATATACCGTCAACGGTCGACGATGATTTGCCTGTGATGACGTTGTGCTTTAATATGGACGGGTTCGGTTTCAAATGGCTTGCATCTGTCTCTGACAGCTACTTTTGTCGAAAGCTACGTCACTGACACCCTCATGACGACTTCCCGAACTGCGACGCACTCTGCCCTGTTCCAACGCCTACACACAGAACCGTCCAGATGGCGCCAGGCGTCGTACTGGCCGACGCTACAACAGCTCCACTAATCCAATGCGGAAATTTTTGTAACCTCAACTTGCTCTTTTGTTTCTTTGAGAGTGTCGAGCTACGTACATATTTACGTTTAAGTTTGTGGGTTATGACATCGTGTAGTCTGGTAGGTGCTTAAACACAGCTTTGAGGAACTTGTTGCTTTCACTTTCAGATGCGCAGACTGCAGGTTCGCCTGAATCGTCGGTAACTAGCTCCCACAACTTACAGCGTCATAATCCTGAAACCCATAGTTAAATTTTGACAGACGTGAAAACTTTAATCCAATATGGATATTAAACGTCATAAAGGAAGATAATGCCGGCATTGCACCGGCTCCTGTTGTCTAGAAATGCCCTAACAATGACTTTACACTTAACGTCAACACGACAGGTTTCATGTACTGACAACAGAGCTATCACAATGTAGCTGCTGTACAGCTTTCATGTTATAGGTAGTTCGCGAAGAGGTGAAGACAAGTGTAGCTGACAGAGAACATGCGCCGACACTAATGCAGCACACTTCAAAACGCAAAATATGAAACATTAACAACAGGGAGCAATGGGCCCTTCTGAGACCAACACTCGCTCAGATAATAAAGAAATTCAGGTCCTTCCACGCCAGCTGACCCTTCGGTACGGCGTCCACAAGCACTCGCCAAATCCGAGGCTCTAATCAACATTTCACAACATGTCACCCTCTATCTGTTACTTGCTTCTACCCTCCCTTCAACCCCTGTCCGCCCACAATTGTTTATTCAATTTACTGGCAGGGAGACTGCAGTCCGTCTGCCGCATGCCATTAAACATGGCACAATTAGCACTTCTCTGTAGTAGCATTTAATATTTGAATGACAATATTGCAGAGAAAACAATTAATGTAAACTTAACACGTTCAGAAGCTCAATTTCGGTGTTCAAATGTGTAGTTTATTTCCTGCTCCCGTGTGTAATAAACTACTACAGCGCAGAGGTATTGTTGCACATTTAACTTACTGCTCTATAAAATCCAGACTGGAATGTTTATGGCGCCCACTAGAGAGTATTCTGAAACGTTCGTGTTCATTGGTGCACATGAAACGAGGGCAGTCGATTATGACCGTCGATGGCTGCCAACATTTGAACGCTGCGTTATGGGTTAAACGTCTTAGTCTCTGGGCAGAAACCTGCAGAAAATACCTCCACTCGGGATGGGCCAGAGTTTCCTTTACTTTAATGTTAGTCTTCCCTGAAGTATCATGTGTATTCCAGGAGCAGAGCGGTCGGAGCATAACGCTGAACACTTATCACACACCGAGGTTAAGATTTCGTAGAACTGCCACAAGTTATCCTTGAATGGCGTTCAATTAAACATATATATAATAACTTAACTGTCTTAACCTAAAGTTTAACTAGCGTGTTCATTGTGTTAAGTCCCGAATCAAACCGAAACTTCAACAAGTCTCATTACACGTCCAAATAAACAATTGCATGTAAAATTGAAATATGTGTATAAGAGGCCTAGAAATTCGAATCTGTATTAAAATCCCGGTCTTTCAAATCGTTTGCTTTTCTTCTATGTACGAGAAATTGAAAAAGGGACAATCTTATGAACATATGAACATTACAACTGGCATCCACACAGTGCAGACTCAAATTTCTGCCTCCATCTTTTAATTTTTAGGCCTTATTTACACAAACCGTATGAAATTCGAAGCTCACAAGTATAAGAAAATTTCGATGAATCTTGATACTTCAAAAGCATTTTAAGATGCATTGTGAGAGGACAAATGCACTGCTATTGCAACACAGTTGGCTGCGCAAAATCATTATTTTAACTGCTTTTGAACCATGCAAATCGTTTTTAAGAAATTAGTAGTGTATATTTCATTTCCAATTCAGTTACACAGTCAAAAAATAACAGACGGAAGTTGTGCTGTTCACGTATTGACAACAACAATTCCAACTGTGAATGCTCAAACTGAAGACGATCGCTTATACATGGTTTTCGCTAATACAACATAAAATATAAACACATGAAGTCCCTACACTCCTAATGGTAGAGTTTTCCAGTGTGCTGTACAATTACAAATAAAAGAGGGGGACTTAAAGTGGGGATTTGGGGGAGGGGGTGGTGAAAGGAAGTTAAGTGATAACGTGGTAATATATGGAAATAGTGAAATATATTTCTTCCTTCTGCGGTAATGTTGTAAATGACGTCAGGCAATTATTTTAAAGGCTGTTGTACTGCTCGGTGTTAAACTAGTGACAAGTGCATGCTGATAAACAGCAAGTGTTTTATTGCGCTACAATTCGCAACAGACGCGCACCGCCGCACACATCGAACAGGCTGGCTGTTGCGTCTTCAAGTTACCAGTCCAGTCATATTGAATGTTCTTGCCCAGCCGAAGCAACCAATCGCTGTTCTCAGCAACCCCCGCCCGCATCCTGCAGCAGCCATTACACTATTGATCCCAGGACCCAACGCCAGAATGCGGTAGATGGCAGTTGGGTTGTACCAGGTGGCCATGTTGTAATTTCCAGACTTTCATGTCTATCGAAATGTGAATATTTCTACAATTTGCACCATTTCTTTCCACGGTAGGTATCGCAGAACGATCCTGCAAGACACTGTTCTCCACACTCAGGACTAATTATAGTTCATCCAAATGTAAGTAATAACTTGAAAGTATGTACAAGTCATAACCACGCAGTGCTGCAAGACCTAAACAGCTGAATGCTACGTCGCATTCCATTCTTCACCCAGTTGCAAGGTCATACGCTACATGGCGCCTTAAGAATTAATGGTGCGGTGAAGTGTGTGCCATCTTGCACTGAAGATAAGGTAAAATATCTTTTGAACAATAGTTAAAGAGCTTCCTAAAGTGGTAAAACAACGCACTGCCAAATACAGGCTATGCAGTAGCGCTTTCCTCTACTTAAAAACATTTAAACATGTCACGTGCACGCACGTGTCTCTTTCTTTCAATTACCTACACTCTTAACGAGATAAAAGTATCTTGTAAAATTATATGACTGACGATAGAACCGTTTCAACATGGCATCTAAAGGCTACAATATAGCATGCGTCAGGATTAAGTACACACGTTCACATTTTCAATATACATGTTCACACAAATTGAAACCAACGAATGAAAACTTCTAGACTGAACTCTTGAAACTCCAAGATTTTCATGCAAAAAAATTTAAAATGTGCAAGTAGAACTGTCCAATTACGCTCTAAAAATCCGCACATTATTCACGAATATCAATTAAGAATATACAGACACAATGTGTGTTTACAGCCCGGTCCAAAGTAAGTACAGCGTGTATATTTGACATGACTTAGAGCGAAATAGAGCTGCTGTTAGACAGGTGCAGGACGGTCGCTACCTCAAGCAAAGGACACTTAAGAATCCTGACACTTCCACTGCCAGACGAACTGGACAGATACGGGGGTACTTGTTATGTAACCTGGGGACATGGAGGATTTTCAGTCCATAGCTGAAAGACACCGCGATGCACATCACATCCACACGAATTCGTGCAACTATGCATTATTAAATCCAACTGTCATGACAGCGGTCGGCATCCCTTGTAGGCGCGTTTGTAAAACTGCGAAAAGCAACTATTAGTTCGTCATGTCTGTCCGTCTGTCCGCATGGAACAACTCGGCTCCCACTGGACAGATTTTTCAAGAAATTTTACATTTGAGTATTTTCGAAAAACTACCCAGAAAATTCAAGTGTCATTAAAATCGGACAAGAATTACGGGTACTTTACATGAAGACCAATGTAAATTTTTTTATCATATCTCGCTCAGTTCTTCTTAGTATGAGACATGTTTCATACAAATTTGTAGGGGAAATCAAAACACAGATTTTCTGTGCAATATTTTTTTTTAAATCGTGCCGTTTATGAGATAATGTGGAGAAATACTGTAAAGCAGGGCAGGCCACAGATGACAATATGGCGCATGCGCGTTGCATGCTGAAAAACTACGGCTACAACCAAACGAACACAATATATAATACTTCACTGGTTGCCCAAACGCGCCTGAATGTTGCGTTGTACGTACGTTGGATGTCTTATTAACCTTTTGGCGCCGGAATTATTTTTTAAATTTTACCACATCCTGTATATAAAATGTGAATAATACAGGAACCAAATACTTTAGAATTATGAAACAAACTGCATTTTGAAGAGAAAAAAAAACGGAGATAATATACCGTGTTTAAAATATTCGGTACCTATATTTGTTGAATAAATATATAAAATGCAACTTTGGAGGTTAGCGTTGCGGTACGTCAACTATAGTTGACATTAGGCGTCTAAAGGTTAAATAT
>Ga0136643_10017940_pt1 | contig 10664 bp, 8 predicted proteins | sample TergutLab28metaG_FD_96883 | JGI IMG/M metagenome (GOLD analysis project Ga0136643, IMG submission 96883) | Labiotermes labralis P1 segment gut microbial communities from Petit-Saut dam, French Guiana - Lab288 P1 (version 3) (version 3) | ecosystem: Host-associated > Arthropoda: Insects >... | reverse complement strand
CATCTTCAGGAGCACTAGGCTGTGTTTACAGCTTGTGGTATAATGCACCGATAATTTCACCCATCTTCAGGAGCACTATACTGTGTTTACAGCTTGTGGTATAATGCACTGATAATTTCACCCATCTTCAGGAGCACTATACTGTGTTTACAGCTTGTGGTATAATGCACTGATAATTTCGCCCATCTTCAGGAGCACTAGGCTGTGTTTACAGCTTGTGGTATAATGCACCGATAATTTCACCCATCTTCAGGAGCACTATACTGTGTTTACAGCTTGTGGTATAATGCACCGCCTGCTGCTGACAAGGTTGTCAGCAGCAGGCAACTTCTTTGGTGCGTTATACCACAAGCTGTAAACACAGCCTAGTGCTCCTGAAGATGGGTGAAATTATCAGTGCGTTATACCACAAGCTGTAAACACTGTATAGTGCTCCTGAAGATGGACAAAATTATCGCCCAAAACGTGTTGAGCTGATTGAATTTACTAATAAATTGCTATTGTTGCAACTAGTTGGTTGTTGATACTATTCCTTCATGCCTTCTTTCACTAGTTTTGGATAAGATGCAGATGAGAACAGGACTCAGAGCAGACCTGTTTTATAAACAACCACCCAGCAGAAAATCAAAGCCTTCCACAATGTAACATGGTCTACTGATAAACAGTCACCCACTTTTTAAAGGACCACGAAGTCACTATCTTTAGTCACTCTTCTTGTAGAGCTTGATTCCGAAGAACTTCAAAATATTGATAAATATTCATCAGTCAACATGGCGTAACATCCCAGACAACTTGAATCTTCAGCAGCAACATAGTGAGAACCTCAAATTACACACAGCTATTCAGTATTTCATGCTCCCATATTCCACCACTACAACAATACACCTGAGGTTCCACATTATAACAGCTGTATGCAACATGACCTACCTGTACTGCTCTGTATTTAGGGCTGTTGCGGAAAGCATAAGCCCACGCCTGAATCAGCTCTAACACCTTGTTCTTCACGTCATCATGGGAGGTTGTTTTAACCAGGTCACGCAGTTGTTCCATGTACTGTTTTGTCCCAATCTCATCATGTATCAGGTTCCCACAGTTCTTAACACATGACTCAAGAACCTGCAAATATAATCAGCAACCAGCATAAGAAATTGTATTATTACATTACCTTTTTGAATCTTACTTTCCTTTCTATGCAAAGACAGACTTATCACATCATTTTACAGGCATCTGTGTTGTATATTCCCATCAGAACACTCACACAACAATTCAAAGGCTCTTACCATATTCAGCAAAGACATTAGACTACTGGAGGTTCTGCACAATGCAACTTTTGAATTCTTTACCTTGAGTACCACCACCATTATGACCAAGCGAACTTCTGAGATGTGAGTGACATACCCCTTAATATGGTGTCTGAAATTTTGTTGATAAAATATTTTAAATAGCATTCAACGCCCATTAAGGCGAAAATTTTCAGACCACAAAAAATGCCATGATGGCTGTTTCAGATATACCTTTCACTTCTCATATGGTGGAAACATCTAAGGTACCACTGCATTTGGAATAAAAAATTTGGTAACTAAAATTGTATGACAATTTTGAATGTTAAAAATTATAATCACTGTTATGAAGCAATGTTGAGAGAATCTGTCAGTGAAAATTATGCACAGAAACAGATCACAAACCACTAAATATAATAATAAATCTATAATTTCTATTATACTCCTTTACTGCCTGGAAATAAGGTATTTTAAACTGCTTGGTACCACTGAGTTGGCAAGTGGATTTTAACTCAAGAGAAAAGGTATCATTACTGGTAGAAACACACCACTTTACCAGCTATGACTGTGCGCATGTGTAATGCCCTGCTACGCATGTGCATTCTGCGCTTTGCACAGAATGCATATCTGTAGCAGGGCACTCTTTGCAACATAACATTACACAATGCGGCATGCTGCCACAACACCCAACTGGTACAGCAAAATTAATATGTGACTATTTCTAGTGTGACTTTAGCAAGGAATATATAGCTTCCTGATGATGGTCTTAGGAACGAAACATGTAGGAGCGTTTTTAATGTTTTAATGTGTAAATTTTATGTTACATATGTGCAGCAGTTGGTGTAATAATTGAGTAATATAATGTCTAGTTGAAACAAATTAAAACATGAGTGGTTAATGACACTATGGACCAGTTTTGTCACCCTTAGAGTGCTCACTGGATGATGGTTGTTACTGTACTGAGTGGAAGTGACAGAACCGGTCCATAGTGTCAATACCTACTCGTTTTAATTTGTTTCAACTAGACATCATATGTTACACATTTTATCCAATATCAGTTTTTATGTACGTTCACAATTGTAAAAATATTGGGATCCCAATATCTAAACAGCACACGAGACTTATTCCAATGGAGGCCTGACGATGACCTATTAACAGGTCAAAACATGTAGCCTATATTCTCCAATAAATATTTGTTGTGCTGACGTGTCTAGTCAGTTTGTTACTTAAAAAACATTAACCCAACCCTCTTATAACTTCTAGGGCAAAAGTGCATCAAGGTAATTACTATAAAGTGTTATATTCGTGGCATCAAGTAATTAATACCGCAGTATTACTAAACAGTAACCGAAACTCCCCAATCATTAAAGCAACAGTGGATGAAGGCAAATATGTAAAGTGTTACAGTCACGGTCACAAATAAATTAACACCACACAATTAATAAACACTAACCCAAACTCCCTAACCTTTAAGGCAACAGCGATTGAAGGCAAAGCATGTGAAGTGTCATAGGTATGGTCTTGTATAATACCCAGATATATCATGGAAGCTTCACTTAAGTTAAAGACCACAGTCCTGTATTAGCATTGACAGTTAAGCGCTGTGTAGTGGCAGTCTACAGATGGGGACAGCTACCAGCTACCTCTTCTATAAGTTCAGTAAGTAATAGTTCCTTCAAGGTCATGTCAGATTCACTTACATTTAATCTTTCAACACTAACATTCTATCATTTCATACTATGCATGACTTCACATTTACATTCTCAAACATCTTATTACATTGCATGAATAGCAGCCACAAAATACACTGACAGCAAAACAATCCTAATTATCAACAAAACTATACACAGTGCAATCCGTAAGTTTTAGAACTGATTTTTTTTAAATGACAAAACTAGAGCGATCTATCGGCCAACCTGCTAAGAACTACCAGCCAGCATCCATTCACACACTGAGTATCATGCATCTTTGATGGTGTACGAGTTATAATTTGTCTTGTAAAGTCAGTTTTCTTTATACATCATGGATGGCAGAAATGAACAGAGAGTTGCTGTAAAATTTTGTTTCAAAGCCAGTCTAGCTATGACAGAAACGCTAGTATTGGTGCAAAAGGCTTATGGGAATGAGGCTCTGAACTGATCAAATGTTTTTAGGTGGTATTCCGATTTCGAGACAGAAGGGAGCTGGTAGATGACAACGAGATAGGTGGTCAGACAAAATCGACTCAAACTGAGGTAAACATTGCTGCTGTTGATGATTTGGTCAAAAATGACCGCCGAATCACATCAAGAATGATAGCAGAATCTTTGAACATCCCCAAGACTGTAGTTCTTTGGATTCTGAAAGAGGATTTGGGAAAGGGAAAGTTGTGTGCACGTTTTGTTCCACACTGCTTGACACCTGAGCAAAGGGAAGATTTAGTCGCATCTTGCCAAGACATTATCGTGATGGCCGATGCAGACACAAATTTTTTTAACAAAATTATTAAAGAGATGACACCTGGTGTTTTTCCTATGCCCCAAAACAAAGTGAAAGAGTTCTGAATGGTTTGGAGAGACATCCCCTCAGCCAAAGAAACTGAAATTCCAAAAGTCCTGCATCAAGAACATATTGATAATTTTTTTCGACTATCAAGGCGTAGGGCACAAAGAATTCATACCACAGGGAAATACAGTAAATGCAGAATTTTATAAAGGAGTAATGGATCGCCATCTGAAGCGCATTCAACGGGTCTGTCCGGCTGCGTTCTGCTCTCAAGATTTTTTCTTGTTGTACAATAATGCACCCAGCCACAAACCTGTAAGTGTTTGCCAATTTTTTAGACCCCAAAAAATGTTACAACCCTCTATCATCCCCCATACTCTCCAGATTTATCTCCGCCAGACTATTTTCTGTTCCCCAAGTTGAAAATGAAGTTAAAAGGACTCCACTTTGTGCATGTTGCCGAGATCCAAGTAGCCATAACTGATGAATTAAAGAAGGTCCAAAAAGAGGAATTTTCAGCAGCTTTTCAGAAACTGTACGACCACACAAAAGCCTGTATGTATACCAATGGAGCTTATTTTGAATAAAAAAAAGGTATGTGTCTTCCTCATGTGCCTTCGATTTTAAAAAAAATCAGTCCTAAAACTTTTGGACCACACTGTGTAAGTCAAAAATGGTTACAGTGTGTTACCAAGCCGAAGAGATATTCTCCATAATATACATGTTTTATCACATAGAAGACTAGGTTATAATCCACATAGTAACCCACTAATGATGCCACCAAGACTAGGGAAATATGAGCACACTTGGCCAAGGCAAGTATGTGGGCATATTCTCTTCATACCAGCACTAGGTCATCAGATGGGAGATCAGTCACATGCTGTATCTCATTAAGAGCAGGTCATCAGTGCATGTAGGGAATGTTGTCTGTTGAAAAAGTGTTCATTTGAAATAATCTGGCAAAGTATGAATAATGGCAAAATGTAAAAATCCTGCACCCAAAGTGCATAATGGCAGAAACAAGCTGAACACACAAAAATGTTGTTTTCAGTGACATATCCTACAACCCATGTTATTCTAAATAACTATCAATTCCTACCACTATGGTTGGTTAATTCTGGTATCATTTTCAAAGAACTAACAAAAGAAGAAAAATGTGTGGTTACTTCATGCAGGACAATGCCATGGCCCACACAGAAAACCTTTCACTGGCTGCATACAAGAGGTTGACTATGAACAGTTGACAACTCGGTGACTGTAGCCTCCTAGACCTCCAAATCTGAATCCATGCAATTATTACTTGTCAGGAATAATCCGCATTCACCGAAACCCAAGAAAGAATAGCTGAAAAAAGTCTGAATACTTCAAGACAAGAGCCTTGTTGTATGTTGAGAAATATTTTCACAAGTTGCAAGGTACACTTAGAAGCTCAAAGTTTACATTTCCAGACTTCTACAATATAAGGTATCTGGACTGGAGAGGAAAATAAATTCTAAATTCCTGTCAAATGTGTAGGCTTTATACACAATAAAGATCCTGCTACAGCCGCTATGCTCAGGGGCATGACTGGTGGAACACCTGTAGCATTTAAAAAATTCTCTCACTGTCTTACTTGTAATCCAAACATGGCTATGTGTGGATTAGCATTGTACAGCTTTTTCTTGATTGCAGCCAGGGCATATTTAGGTCTGAAAATTAAGCAACAGATAAAGATAAATTACACTTTGCTCACTTAACTTCCTAAATGTTATCAAGCATTTGTACAGTGTGACCAGTATGAAAGACACTTACTGAACATCAGCCTGTCGTATCAAGTCACAAATTTGTAAGATCGCTGGCCAGTCAGGTTCCAAACGTAGGTTACTTGTTGCTTTCTCTGTAAACCAATAACAAATACGGTTAATCGCCTACTGAAAGGGGAAGAACATAAAATCAGGACTCAAAACAAACATTTTTTCATTTCCATTACACTCCATTGACAAGATCACTTTAAACTTTCAGAATACATTAAAGATACAGACTACACATCATGATACAAAGATTTTAATTACATACAGGCTTCTTCACAGATTTTAAAAATCAGTTAACGGTTAACAGTGATATAATTATCCATCAGGTCATCACTAACATTAACAGCCTTCTAAATACGTTTCAAGCATCAACCTTATTCACCAAATAAAATAAAGTTCAAATGATAGACGCAGGCAACCACTTACCCAACAGTTTATCAAAATTTGAGGTTGTGGACCGGAACATTCTTAATTATCGACAACAACTTTTATAACCACAAAACTGACATCAACTTCTAACACATGACAATGACTAACATCAGGTCGTATGCAACGTTTGTATACGTCACAGATTTCTCACTAAATTTTTCATCTGCAAGTAAACCTATGTACATTTGTGTTCTTTCTTAGGCCTAGCGACTACTACTTTAATTCACTCAGAAAACTGCTTTTATCGCCCACTGATTAAGTATTTCACGCCGTAACTACTAGTACAATATTATTAATAATACGGATAAACCCAACTTCCCCTGCTGTGAAGTACGTATCGGGAAGTTCGTTCGATTGGCTGCACTGTACCGCCACGGCCCCCCAGGTTTGTCAATGCAACCAACATGTAACCAGCTTGCACACAACCAACACAAATCGCAATGATTATTCGAGACCATTCATTTCCATCACCTTCGAACAGTTGCGAAATAAGGAAATAATCGTCGAATACACAAAAGTAAAGGAAGTCACTGTTTTATCAATATTGGCATTTACAATCGTCATGGAATGGATACGTTTCTTAGACGAAACCTTGTGTTAGTTTCAAATACTTTGTTGAGACAAACTGTATAAGAACAAACAATATTTATTGCATTGCAGTCACGTCCTTGGCGGCGGGAAAAGTTACGAAGAAAGATGTCTAACGTTTGAGCAGAAAAGTGCAACTAATGAAATGTCTCCCGCGGCGGGTATTTCGAGTTATGTGTCGCGTAGGCTTACCGCAACAACAGGATTCCGATCACCATCGTTCCATCTCGTCCAAGCTCTCAGTGTCGGCTCGACCAGCATCTGCAGCACTGGCTGTGCAGATGCAGCACAATACGTGATGACAAGGCTGCAATGAAATCGTTCATTAGCCAAGGAGTTTCGCGCGTGTGTATGTGTGAGTGTGAAATGTGGACGAAGTTGAATTCGAACTACAATTACCAGCATAGAATCTTGCAAGTATACGCCTACAAAATCATGGGAAGTGAAGCGTGATACTGTCACACTGACACCTGTATCACTTTGTGTGGTGAATATGACATGCTATTTGTGTCAGAGGTTTCATTTTACGATTGGATCCTAACATTCATGAGTCACTGCTCACTGATCAGCAGCACCGTGAAGAAGACGTAGTGCAATGATTTGCAGGCAATTTTTTTTAGTGTTGTTTATAGCCCAGCATGGCAGTCAGTAATCACCGACAGGCAATTATGTTTTTAAAACGATGTTAATTATTTTAGGTCATCTGACATGCAGACCTCCCACATGGACATACTGGCGACCCTGACAATGACTTGTTTTGTATAGCGGCCGGGAGGAATCTGCGTATCGTGTTAATTATCGTATAGGCTTGCATTTTACATTTGTGAATAGCCGGACTTGGATATTCAATTTAGTGCACATTGTTATATCACAACACATACGCAAGACGTAACGAATAACTCTTATTTTAAGGGAGACCACCACGTTGAAAAAACTGTCAGTGCCAATACTTGGTTTATATTACAAGCAGTGGCTTCGTATGCCTGTTAGACAAAGTTTATAACATTAACGCGATGTTCCGTAGTATTCAAGCGCACTCCTTAGTTTAATTTTGATTTCGTCGTGAGAGATTAACCTGCCTAGTTTACTAAGGCGAGTCGTTTCCTACGTCCAAATAGCTTCTGTACTTTGGAATACTGAAAAAAAAAAACTGATAAAAGTCTTCCTTCAAATCATACTTTCAAGGTAACGTAATACAAAAAGTGTATATGGATTTAAAACTCAGAAAGTGGAATGAGAGATTACATACTTCATTATATCCGACATACTTCTTAAAATATAATATTATTAAACGAGAGATAAATACCAGATTCTAAATCATCACTTGATCTGGGTATTAAAATGGTAAAGTTACGTAATAGCAGAATCAGCTACTGTTGTTGTTATGTTTGGCACTAACATGAGAGAAGGGAAATACGCGAATGGTTTTTCACCTTTCTTAAATACAATTTATTTCTACGTTAACACGAACAATTACGTAATGTGGTCGTCTAAGCTATTAAAATTCTTCGATCAGAAGTTTTAATAATAACGGCGCAGCTTTCAGTGACACGAGGCGGGAGTATTTGTATAGGTAGCATAAAAGGTGTCGTAACAAGCATCACAACGGGTGCCACAAATCTGTCCGAGCCTCCGTCGCATTTGGACCAGCAGAGCCCGCTGGCCGCCAGCAGAGTTAATCATCAGAAGCTAGAAGGCGGTAATAAAGAGAAGGATTTTACCACCATGCGCCTAGGCGGAGGAAATTTGGAGGGAAATACAGCATCAGCATCCCCTAGACGCCATATCTCTCGTCATAACATCGAGGAAGACGAAGATATGAAGACAGCGATACCGCGAGACTCGAGCAATGCCTTATCGGCCCCTTGGGAACACTTACTGAGTAGCACCATATCACCAGCAGCTGCTGTGGCAGTCAAGATGGCCATCAGCGAGGACGAACCAGACGACCAGCAACAGCCTTCCTCTTCCAGAAGAAGAGGTGGTTCGGTTACCGAGAATGGGGGCCTGTTGGGTACCATCCACAGACACCTGCCATCAATTACTAGGCTCTCATTGGGCAGAGCTGCTGCAGCGGCGAAGACGAAAGGCGACCATGGAGCACCGCTCTTCAGGTTAGTCAACAACAATATAGACCGGCTTATGAATTACTGTCTTTGTGTGTGTGTGTGTGTGTGTGTGTACATCAGTGAGTGCACAAATCTTGGGTGCCAGGTCGCACAGAAGATTAACCTTTTGGCGCCGGAATTATTTTTTGAATTTTTAGCACACCCTGTATATAAAATGTGAATAATACAGGAACCAAATACATTACAATTATGAAACAAACTGCATTTTGAAGAGAAAAAAACGGAGATTATATACCACGTTTAAAATATTCAGTGTCTATATTTGTTGAATAAATATATAAAATGCAACTTTAGAGGTTAGCGTTGCGGTACGACCACTATAGTTGATATTAGGCGTCAAAAGGTTAAATTTTGTATTGGGGCGTCTAATTATTTGTGGATCTTCAGTACGGAACTTGCTTCCTCTCACACTTATGGTGCCTATAATTTTGAAATGGCTTCTAGGTTTTTGGAAAATTTGTGCACCCTATATGCACAAGAACAAAGTTGCACCAGGTTATAACGACATCGCTTTATGCAGCACGTCATACGCAGCGTCAAACTTTCTACCATATCAATTAATTTCCCATAACGCATACTTCTCGCTTAGAACAACACCCGTTTAAAAGTCACAAATTTTCCAGTCTCTTTTGACGTAATAATCGAGTTCGACTCTATACAGGATTATTCGAAATGATTGTCGGGGTTTTAACAACTTGTCATACACAATACACTTGAGATAGGAGTATATGTGTTTTTTTTATTTAATAGAACAACACTCCAAGTTTTTGTTAAATACCATACAGGTGCTCTGTATGTGCACCCTTTGTGATTCTACAAACATCAACACGATAATCGAGTTCGTTCCAAACTGTTTGTAGCATGTCAGCGGTGATGGTTTCAATGTCAGTTCTCATTCGTACCTTCAGTTCCGGGTTACTTGCGGAAAGAGGAGGAACATAAACCTGATTCTTGACGTAACCCCATAGAAAGAAATCACATGGGGTTGCATCTGGAGAAGTTGTTAAAATGTTGTTAAAACCCCGACAATCATTTCGAACAACTCTGTATGTTTGTGCGAAGAGCAATGCGAAGGAGACACGTGAGTAGGTTCGAGGAGGAGACACGTGAGGAGGTTCGGGGTACCCTTACAGTACAAGCAATATTTGATATGTAAGAACCAAAATTATTTTTCCTACAACATTCAAGATAGACACCCAATACTTAAACTGTGCCGAATTTCGTTTGTTACTCTTGGAGACAAAAATTCGGACAGATATGGCGTCACTATACCACGCTAAGTTAATAGTATTTTATTAGATTTGAAGCCGTCATGGCCGCGAAAATTTAATATGCGGTATGTTAGGTTGTGGGCTGGGATAGCTCAGTCGGTATAGCGACTGGCTACTGGCTGGAAGGTCTGGGGATCGAATCTCGGTGGGGGCGAGATTTTCAGCACCTGTCCAGACCGGCCCTGGGGCCCACCCAGCCTCCTGTACAATGGATACCGGGTCTCTCCCGGGGGTAAAAAGCGGCAGAGGCGTGACGCTGATCCCTCATCCCCTACTAGTTCCGTGGTCAAGAAAGATCAGAGCTATACCTCTGCTCTCCTATGGGCCGTACAGCCTGTACAGAGCCTCAGTGCCTGTACAGTACAGCTATACCTCTACTCCACCTATTGGCCGTACGGCCTTTATAGAGCCTCAGTGCCTGTACAGTAGAGCTATACCTCTACTCCCCCTATAGGCCGTACGGCCTCTACAGAGCCTCAGTGCCTGTAAAGTATAGCTATACCTCTACTCCCCCTATTGGCCGTACGGCCTGTACAGAGCCTCAGTGCCTGTACAGTAGAGCTATACCTCTACTCCACCTATTGGCCGTACGGCCTGTACAGAGCCTCAGTGCCTGTACAGTAGAGCTATACCTCTACTCCCCCTATTGGCCGTACGGCCTGTACAGAGCCTCAGTGCCTGTAAAGTATAGCT
>Ga0136643_10017937_pt1 | contig 10665 bp, 4 predicted proteins | sample TergutLab28metaG_FD_96883 | JGI IMG/M metagenome (GOLD analysis project Ga0136643, IMG submission 96883) | Labiotermes labralis P1 segment gut microbial communities from Petit-Saut dam, French Guiana - Lab288 P1 (version 3) (version 3) | ecosystem: Host-associated > Arthropoda: Insects >... | reverse complement strand
CGCTAACCTCTAAAGTTGCATTTTATATATTTATTCAACAAATATAGGTACTGAATATTTTAAACATGGTGTATACTCTCCGTTGTTTTCTCTTCAAAATGCAGTTTGTTTCATAATTCTAACGTATTTGGTTCCTGTATTATTCACATTTTATATACAAGGCGTGCTAAAATTAAAAAAAAATAATTCCGGCGCCAAAAGGTTAAATGAGTGTGAGAAACTAGTGAAAATTTGGAATAATCTACTGGAATTCCGATCTGCTTACATACAGATATATTTCAGTATATAACCTCAATAAAAATTTAAACAAATTCTTTACCACCCATTACAAATTAATTTAATGCACTCTGTAGAAGATAAGATTACACGATAAAGTTTTTCTTATGCTTAATTAGGCAGTGGGCTACGAAGGCATTCGGAGGGGACGATGTATAACCGTAAGCTTTAACCGCGACACTAAATGGAGGTGATTGCCCAGCTTCTCGCTTGGCCGCTTTACCTCTGGGGAGAGGACCTTCAGCAGCCATTAGAGAGAAGGCCTGGTGAGCCCCAGAGCCTGTAAGAGCAAGAAGGTTATGAGAAAAATCTCTCGTGTGTGCCGGGAATATAACTGTCGTCCCCTGGTCGTTCTGCCGGTAGCCTAGGCATAGTCATTGTACTGAATGAGCCATCCAAAGCCCAAACAATTTGTGGACCACGTGTCATTAAACGTTTCGAAGTCATACAACGTATTCAGTGGAAATAGTGTCGTAAAAACAAACGAATTAATCCCATAAAGTGATCCTACCGGGTAACTCAGATGTTACACGACTCAGATAACTTAGACTGCATCGTCGATCTGTAAAATACGGATGAATTAATGACTCGTGCAACTAATGGTGGAAGATATGTATGACTGGGTTTCTAATCTTAGGTAATTACATATTAAAGTGTCCTTGATAGTGAGTTTAAGTCCGTAAAGACTCGGCTGTAAGTCATCTCTTTTTCTGATCACAGTAAAGGCGGTAAACTCAGACTTTGTACGATTGTAAAGAAACCGGACGAAAAGGCAAAGCATGGAAAGACAAAGCACACAGCCTCCACCCCAACCCTAACCTTCTCCCTTGTAACACGTTCTTTCCCTACGACCCGAAACATAAAAGGAATGTTTTTGCACGTGAATTTAATAAGGCAGGGAAGTCTGTAAAAGCTTAGTTGATAAAAGCTCCATGGATTAATTTACCCTTTCTAAGGAGAGAAAGAGCACGAAAAGTAGGCAGTGTGTTTTGAGGGAAAAGAGAAAAGGGAATGTGGCCATATTTAATATTGAAGGCAGAAAAAACGGGGGAAAGTGGTGTTATATACTGCAGATGCGGCCCTGACGAGTTAAAAAAAATTCACCACAATTCTTTAATGAGCCAGTCTGAGACATTTTCGTACTAGGGCTTTATGAGGAAAAGACTGGATGGCTAGGCTACATGTAACGACATCCTGAATTGTAATTTCCATAGAATATGTAATTAAGATTTTATTTTGAGAGGTTTACGCTTAATATTACCATATCGGGGAATTTCTTTTGTTCTCTAATTTTAATTATATATTTCTTTCAGGGTTTTGTTCCTTTCAATTCTTAATGAAAGGGCTGTGTTAATAAATACAGATGAATAAACTATATTAGTTTTACGCCGTTCAATCCGTGCATTATGACGTATTAAACTTTGGTACCACCAACAAATACACATTTCCACAATCTATGTATTTTCCATTACTTATCTCATACATGTTGACGCTACGTATATCGTACATTTTGTAGACTTCTGTGATGTGTAACCAACAAACACACAAAGAATTTATTAACACTTGTTTATTTCTTATAACTCCAACACATTTCGATACGTAAGTATCATTACAAGGGAGCTGTTCGCATGCTAAAGTTACAAGCCAACTGAATATAATTTTTATTACAAGCAGGTTTTACAAATTAAAAGATTAAAACATTAGAACCTCGTAAAATACAACAAATTTATACACTCCTAAAGTTGTTTACATAATTAAAATTGTTGCACCGTAGTTCTGCTATTATCTGCTTTGGCGACCACGAGGATGTAAAACCGGACATAGATATTTGTATACAAAGCCACTTAAGTAAACAACTTAAGAAGTGTATCTTCTTGCTTTATTTTACAAGATCTTAATGTTTTAATCTTTAAATTGTAACACCTGCATGTAACAATCATTTACATTAAATTGACTTGTAACTTCAACATAAGAACAGCTCCCTTATGATGATACATAAGTATCGAAACATGTTTAGTTTTACGAACAAATATGTGTTAATAAATACTTTGTGTAATTGTTGGCTATACATAACAGAAATTAGCTCGTACTTGTTTCGGCATTGTACCATCTTCAGGGAGCTTACACAATTTTTTAAAATTGTACAGCAATAAATAATTTACAAAAAATATATACATGTATTGTTATGTCAATCGTAGTTAATATTACAATGTTAACCTCAGTATGAACAATTGGCCTCAAAACCAAAGCATATTTATTGTAAATAATATAATGATATACATTTTAAAGAAATGTTGGCGAAACTCTCTGAAGATGGCGATAATGTCGAAACATGTAAGAGCTAATTAATAATAGAAAAATACACAGATTGTGGAATTGTACATTTTTTGGTGCTACCACAGGTTTAAGATCTATTAGTGCGACGTTGCGTACAGACGGTGGTTACGAACAATCAAGAGGAATGTGCTGCCGTTGTTTCCAGTTCATAAAACCAAAGTTATAATCTAGAGATAGAGAAAAATTTTCCCCATAATTATGTCAACAAAGCGCTACAATGTCACAATGTCACAATGTCACAATGTCACGAACTAAATCTTCAGCAGTGAGGAAGATGTTCATGTCATACAACAGGGTATTACACGTAAAGATTTATCTTCACCGCCTTTGAAGATTTAAATTCCAACAATATAGAACAGTTTATTTGTCTTCAGCTTATCTTTTCCTCTTGAGCTGTTCTGAGTAGAAATTACAGGGATGTGCTTATTAAAAGACGATGGCTCACTTAAATAAATACACACATATATACAAGTTAAATGTAAACGGAGACTCAGCGATTTAAGTCACGTTGTGAGCAGCAAATTAACAGTTTTCACTAATAATTATCATAAGAAGTTTTAGATTTTTAAGCAGTATATACCTAAGGTATCCTTGCTTCTGGGGTATGACACTCTTCAATGGATAATTAATTCTCGAATTTCCCAGCTAGCGTCGTACACTTATCTCCAGATCCCAAAATATCCAGACATCAGTACACAAAGACTTTTTTCCAAACAAATACTTTCGCCTCTGACATAAATTTATTTTGTGAATACCTATTAATATTTACAGATAGAAATCCTCCCCTTGATATTCTGTCGGTTAATTTGTACACAGAAGATATTCCTACCCGCTGCACACTCAGATCATTTAGAAGTTAATGACCTCATACTCTCCTATGCCTAATTCATTGAGATTTTTGACAAGAATAAGACTACTTATGTGGCTCATAACTTTGGCCAAAATCCAGTTTTTTTCGAAACTGTTAGAGGTGACAATGACCTCTGTCACTGGTGATCCTACCGAGCCTTGAGTTTGCGAATTCATTGTTGTCAGAGAGACTTCCTTTGTAAATACAAGGCGGAACATCAAGCACGTATCTTTCATTCATGGGTGTTCAATTTCTCAGAGTTAATACAGAAGGTTTGACAAGCACGACACCTTGACTACTAAAAATGCACGGTGTTGGGTGTCAAACATTTAGAACCTGAAATGAACTCTTACCTGTCTAACTCGGCCATTACTCCCATCCGTTGTAAACGGGTCCCCTAATCGCCTCACGAATTGCAAATGTATTTGCAACACAGTTGCAATACGAATATTTGTAGTGTAAGCAGTCTCTACAGATCAACGTGGAAGATTTCGAAGAAACCTTTCTAGACAAATTTTAGCCAGAACACTCATATTTACGCATATGTCCATTTTATAGATAAGCGATTCTGAGATATGACCACCAGCCTGTAGTTTAAACGCCTAAAAGCCTGTGCTAACTATACGTACTACAACTTGTAAGATTTGAAATTCAGCACTTCCTCACGCAAGTTATTTCTTACGACTGTCACAACAAACAGTGGTTACTTCCCCAAAACCTGAACGCTAGGAGCTGGAGGAATTTACAATGGACATAAACTTTATTTTTTTTAAAACAGAGGCCAAATTTGGTCACATGCACTTCCTATAAACTTCACCCTTCTAAGAGTCGACTGAAAGGTTATGTAAAAGAATGAATGAATTAAAGAATGAACCAAAGAACTAGTGATACAAAAAGTCACGTGTAAAAAAATTCAGGTCTTCGGCAATGTGACGCTTGGCCGTTGGGTTAGAGATTCGATACGTTTCGAAGAAATGTTGTGTCTCCAATTTTGACAGTCAAAGTGAAGAAAGACCCCATTCATTTTCAAGATTCAAGTGGTCCAAGAATCATTTACTCTTCAAATTGAAGGCACTACTTTCTTTGAAATGGCAGAAGCAACTAACCAGAGGATATTGTGCAACATTTCAGGAAAATGGAATCCCTATCGACATGAAAGTAAGAATCTCAGGTTTTTCAAGAACGACGTATCCAGATACAGGATGCTGTCTACTGCAAATCTGTCTTGAAGATTTATTTTTTACTTTGAACAATCCTTAAACCAACACACAATAAAGGCTATTTATACAACGGTCTGTATAAAATCTTTTCATCTAATATCTCCAACTCCTTCCTGTCCGGTGCTGTTGATAAATGAATACAGACAGTTTGTCTGTGAGAAGGAATTCCTGCCGAAAGATATTTTGTTTCATGACAACATTTAGAGCGTAACACGAGTAAGACGGGGTACCAAGGCAGTACAAATGTAACTCTGGACAAAATAATATACCACTGAGTTAGCGTACTATATAATCAGTTCATTTGTTGATAAAAACCCGGGAGAAGAATAGGCGCTTCATTAGTACGGTGGACGCGCGGGTGTCCCCTCACACACACACACATACACACACACACACACACACACACATCGACACGCGTTTTTCACCCCGCAATGGCTGTCTTACCATATTATACACTCGTTGTTCAGTGTTTTATATTGTGTTATGGCTAAAGTGGTATACATTATGAACATCTCCGATCGGAAGATGTTTCTGTAGAATAATGTAGGCTTTCCACTGTAATATATTGCTCATAGCCTGATACGATTAAGGATAAAATAAAAATACATGCTGTTACAGTATTCTGGGAAACCGTTCTTACATGCTGTGAGTGGAACGTCGACGGACACGCTATTTGAAAATCAGTAATTAAGAACAGTGTTTGTAAGGGGTATCAGGTCCTGTGAGGAGCTTGTTTCCAATAATAAATAGTCAAATTTTCGAAAAATATTACAGAGCTTTTGCTGGCAGTAAATTAATACTACGAACCGGCGGCGAGACGCCACAGAATACTTGAATCGTCATCCACACCTTTGTGAGAATCCCAAATACCGTATTCAGTAGCTAATTGTTAGGAAGGAAGTTTCCAACAATACTTAAATCTAATGAACATTAGAACCCATTTGATGACGACTATATTTTAATGAAAGTACACACAGCGTTTGTCAAATTTCTACAGTTTTCAATAAAAACTGTTTTTAATTGCTGTAAATATTTACGCAGATGAGGTACCTTCGTCACGTAACTTAGTGAAGACAATTTTACTCAACAACTTGAAAAAGAAATTTAAGAGTTCTATAACCAAAACTCAAGTTGGCAACTACTGGAACATGACGGTGGATGCTCTTGGGTCACTGAATGGCTATACCGAGGAGTGTTTTGTTTAGCAAGAAAGAATATCAGTTGATTTAAATGATGTATAGCGTATTATCTGTTAATGAATTAGATTGGAAAATACATTTCGATTTTCAATCAATATTTTCTGACGGCCCAAGTGTGGTATTGGACAGAACTAGGCTAAACTAAACACTTCTGGTAATGTTGTAAACTTTAACTTCATTACTCCATGACCAGCCGGTTTAGTGGAATGACGTCAGAAACTCATAAACCCTAATGATGTAATGATGCGCTGCCTGGTTAAGGGTACTGTACGTCATTATGAAGATATGACGTGCAAAGGAAAACTGAAGGAACCTTCTTCACCCGCATCTCTTCTCAGACAAATCTCAAACGAATTAATCTGAAATTGAGTCAGCAAGTGCGCGATAACAAGCAAACGTCTTGCCGCTTGATACGATGTAGCTGTGGAAGGTGTAAGTGGGGAATTTTGGACGGAAATTACACCTGCATTTAGAGACAATTTAAGTGCGAACTGCGGATATTGTGAACAAGTAGAACCGCAAGTAATGTGCTTACAGAAATTTGAAAATGTTGCTGTTGGTGTCAGGTAAACACAGGTGAACCAGGGTGGGATACAAGCAAAGTCGTGGTTTTTAATCGCTCATTACCATTGGACGTTGGAAGTGTTTGGTATAAAGAAACATGAATATTCATGTCCTGGAATGCGTTCAAATTTTCAACAAAAGACATGAGACGAGCCTTTAAGACACTGACGAAAATTACGTTGGGGTATCAAAAGCTCAGCAGTTAAGGCTGTTTGTTACGGCTGAGTTTCCAGGGACAGATTATATCTTCAGACTCACGTACGGTCACAGCACAGTGAAAGTATTTGGCATTGTCTTCCTGCCTTGTGTTTTTGATAGGAGTAAAAAGTTGACAGTTTTTATTCGGTTGCTATATAACAGTAACTGCTATTACGATCTATGAACAGTCCGAAAGTTGTGTTATTCCTTCTCACGGTGGTGACTACAAAAAATAGACACGGACGTTTGAGAGGTAACACCGTGAAGTCTGGTAGAAATATGACAAATTGCTGAGGAACGTAGGGCCCCTCTGCAGGAGAAAAGGGTGAGAGAGTCCTTTCTACTGAAACGTCGGTAAATTTATACAAGACTATGCAGTGTCTCACACCAGGATGCAGTGTGCACTGTACAGAACAAAAGGTGACAGGTATAAAAAGAGCTCACAGGCAACTGTGCTTTATTCGATGTAAAAGTCTCAACGTTCGCCAACGTTCATATATGCTTTATCTTGGTCTTAAGTGCCTCCAGGGAATAAATAATAATGCATCAAGATCATGTGACCTGTGAACGTTTAAGCCAGAAAGAGGAAGAGTAAAATTTTCCAGCGCAATTTACAAAATTATACAGTAAAATAAAATTCTCCTTTTGTATATTCTAACTACAAAGTCTTAAAATAGTTGAACCAAAGAGTGTTGCAAAAAGTAAAGTTATTTTCAATAAATGCTCTTTTTGTTTTCGCAAACCTAGCGCAGAATTTTGATTACTGAACACAAGATGATTAGGGAATTTTCGGTTGTTAGCATGCCACAATATATGTAATAGTCGGAACCAATTCTGAAGCTGTAATACGGTACCGTAATCGGGAGAACTATGAACAAAACGCTAACAGCCGTGAAAGTTTTAAATCTCCATAAAATTTCATTTTTTGTATTTGCTTAATTACCTATAAAAGTTTTAACATATTCTTCCCTGTCCTCGACATAATGTAACCTAGGGAAACTGAATTCAAGAATAATCACGCAAAACGAAATAACAGTAGACGTTGCTAATGATACATAATCTCAAACTTGTGAAGTACAAGAGGCAAATCATAGTGTGTAAGTAGAATATATCGCCAGGATGAAACCCAATGAAACATCACATATTAACATTTTATTATTCAAAGGAGTTCCTCTGCGGTGTATGGAAATCCATAAAATTTTATCCTTACATATAAGATGTCCTTTCTAGTAGTGGCCTAATATGTCACCGAAATTTGCTGTAGAAGGTACTGTGGTTTAGAATACTTTTACGGTTAAGATACATTATTACACGACATTAAATCTCAATCAACCAGCAGTTTCGGAGTAAGTTTCACTTTCGGATGTCTTATTCAGTGTAACAAGTTTCAATATCAGTGTTACTGCCAACAGCATTTATACCAACCGCTAGACTACATATATGATAACAGTTTAAGATATAAATTCCGTTTTTGCAAAACAAGAAAACAGTGTCATGTAATGACAACTTCAGTACGGGACATGATGCAGCCCACACAAGACAGTGAATTAACTATTTGAATCGTAATTAACATTAAACCAACAATTTCAACGCACGGGATAATTAATATTAAAGGTGACCACTTTAAGCCCGACATTCATATAAGTAACATTTAGAAATGTAGTCCCTATATCACAGAAAACATACTAAATCTCCGATAAAATTTCGGTTAATTTTATTTAGGGGAATAATAACCTGCTGTTCTCCTAATAAACACATAAAAACCAGTAATGTGAAAAAATTCAATTTTAAAAAAAATCTGAACGTGCGCTTCAGATAAATGACAGTGTCTGTCATGTAGTAATAAAAATAATTGTCATGAACGTATAAAGGTAAAGTAATTCCATTACAGGGTTCCAGGAGGTTAAGGCTCCCGGATTTCAAGAAAATTGGCACATGAAGTTGTTAAGTTTGTCAGCCCTACGTAACTCTACCCCCCAGGAAATATTTCTGGTACTCAATTCTATTATTCAGTCAACGCTAGGGTCATAGTGCGACCGGAAGGAATATGTCAATGAAAAATTCCTATGACACCATCGGGAATCGAACCCGCGACCTTCCGGCTTGTAGCGCAGGGCCTCAACCAACTGCGCCACCGCGTATCCTCGTCATGATCTTGTACTTTGGTGTAATTTTGAGGTAAAATACTACAAAGATTCATTTTCAATTTTACCGAATTTCTGAAACGCTACTTTAAAAATAGCGCCTTGTACCACTGATATATTTATGTCAAAGTTTATCATTTCTAAACCTGCAGGGAAGATTAGTATTACCATCACGAAATACGCAACCTGTATATCGCAATATTCTTCGTCTTCCGCAACAAGCCAAAATACCAAAAGAAAATTCCTTATAACGACAAAGTCTCAAATTCTTCAAGCGACTGAAGCGTGTGGTTGTGATTTTCTTTCAAGAAAACCAGTGAAGTGTTAAAATGTCTCAAAGCGAATAAAGAGCAAAAGCAAAAGAGGATGTTTCCTGGAAGGAACAAAGGCGCTTATAGCTTCAAGCCCCAGTGATTGGCCGAAGCACATTTGCAATATGGTAGGTGTATAAAACATTAAGGAAAATTCGTGCTAGTAAGAACATACGCCATAATTTAGTAGCCTACAGAAATGGTAAGAAAGCCTCACATTAGATTCCTGCCAGACATTTCAATATTTATCTTAATTTCCAGTATCGGATTTTAATCGCTTCGTATGTACAGCTTTTCCCAGCATTTCGGTGTCTGCTGCAGTCGCAAACTTCAGGTTGAATAAGCTGGGAGGCGAAAGCGTTCCGATGTTCAGGGCTCGCAGTGGGAGTAAGGAAGAGCGTATGCGGCACGGTGCTGTCCTATGGGAAAGGAATTTTGAGATAGGTAGTCTATATCATGACGCAGCCTCTTCAGCTTCAATCGCCATCACGAAGGTATCTAAAATGTAGGCCGAAACTGCACAAGCTAAACCTGTGAAGTCCTAATTACATATTAGGTATATGTCAGTAAAGACAACGACGAGAGTTTAAGTTTGTGTTGACATGATGAATTAGTGAATGGAATATTACATATTAAACATATCTTCATAGATTGAGGAACTATATAAAGGATTGATTTTTTCTTATTCTGTCTTTGTATACGTCATTGTTCTACGTAACTACTAGCTACGAATATGAGCAGAAAGTGAAGACCATAAACAGTAACGAAAGGCACGGTTGAGTCGGAAAGACCATGGCAAGTTCATAGCGTGCTTTTAGACAGTAGCACTGGTTAATGTATGGTGCTGTTGTCAACTCCATCATAATATATATGAAAGATCTTCTTGTTTTCCCGTATATGGTCGTATTTTAAAACAATATTGTATGAATGACTTTGATTAGATTTGATATAACGGACTGGTATTAAAATAAGAGGCTTCTAAAATGTATTACTCCCGACCCCGGTAATAAGAAGCCTACAAACACTTACATAGTTTTGAACGTCGCGGAAGAAACTGCTAGCCTCTTCTGCAGGGTAGAAGTGTTCCATGGCATATGCTAGTTTTTGTAATGGGCTAGGCTACATTCTATACACACTCTGATTTAAATTTAATTGACATTTTTTTACTTCCATTATTCTCATGTCGAAGCGAATCTCTTACTTTTTAACGTAATATTATTGTCATAAAATCATTCCTGGAAATAGTTTAAGAAATCTCATCAATGCAATGCAATCAATTTCTGATTCCCCCTTTATTATAAACCCAAGTTTAACTTCCAAAACTTCGAAGTATTAAAATTCATGTATCTTGGATATAATGAACCTGATCTATTAAAAAAGATGCATAACAAAACTGCTTACGTATACGAGACTAAATGAATAAAGAAAGAAATCTTTACAAGTAAAAAAAAAAAAAAAAAAAAAAAAGCCAGCCTTTCTACCGGAAATTTACAGTATTATAATTAACCCAAATTATAATAAAGGCATAAAAAATGGCTTTCCAACAAACCAAATTCAAAAAAAAAT
>Ga0136643_10017936_pt1 | contig 10665 bp, 5 predicted proteins | sample TergutLab28metaG_FD_96883 | JGI IMG/M metagenome (GOLD analysis project Ga0136643, IMG submission 96883) | Labiotermes labralis P1 segment gut microbial communities from Petit-Saut dam, French Guiana - Lab288 P1 (version 3) (version 3) | ecosystem: Host-associated > Arthropoda: Insects >... | reverse complement strand
TGGTTTGCAGCTAGTCAAGAAATTCCCTGCATTTCACGGAACCCGAAGGTTCATTACCGCACTCACAAGCGTCCGCCACCTGTCTCTATCCTGGGCCAGCCCAATCCAGTCCATATACCCACACCCCACCTCCTGGAGATCCATAATAATATTATCCACATATCTACGCCTAGGTCTCCCCAGTGGTCTCCTTCCCTCCGGTTTCCCCAGCAAGACCCTATACACCCCTCTCCTCACCCATACGCGCTACATGCCCAGCCCATCATTTTCTGTTAGCTCACATAATTCAGTTCTATTTACAATTTACTCACCATGTTTCAAATGTCCGAAATGATAGACATTTTGGCTACTTTAATATTTTACACCGATTCGCTAGAAATTTGTTAAATCAAACATAGGTCAAGTTTTTTTTGACATGACATTGTTTTTGAAATCCGTAAAATAAGCTTTCATGTCACGGTGACGTGTTTTCATAGCGCTCTGAAGCGGATCGATCGTAAACATCTTGGAAGGCACAAAGGTCATTGTTTAATGTTTGTTTCCGCATTTTCTTTTCCGCTTTAAAGTCTTTCTAAATCGTTAACTCTAAATATTTGGTGTTACGCTTATGTTAACATCGCCTTTTGACCATCGCATCGGCATAACAATGTAAATAAACAATGCACGAGCCATGAAAAGAAAGATGACCCCATATATTTTTAAGAGGGCAAACCAGTAAAGTTAATTTTTATACGATTTCTTCTTTATACTCTTACTCTTTAATTTCGATTGAACATTAGATCATAAATATTAGATATAATTTGAGGTACTGTGCGCATTTACAGTACAAAAGTCACTTATTTCGCTACTTCGAAAACAATTACATTGTAATAAATTTGGTTGATTTGGCTCTCCTTTTAAGATTATGGAGCTTTGATCTAACATAATTAACAAAAAATACCTACAAATATATCCACTACTTATGGCACGTATACTTTCTGTCTGTCGGACGCGCTAACCGTTTGCGTCCCTTATTTTGGATTGTTTAATATATTTAAGTCCGTGTTTCAACTCCCATAACCTGTATTTATACACATATGATTCGCAATGTAGTTGCAGAGTTCCGACTGTGCGTTGGGCATGATTGCTTGGGTGCGCATCTCCACCGCACTGGAATCCGCCCTGACCCCTACTGCACGCTATGCAGCCTCTACGAACCCATGGATAGAAACCACCTAGGACAGTGTACCGCATTAACTAATAAGACGGAATGTGAGCGATACTGGGAGGCTCGGACAAAAATGATGGAAAATTGACTTTGTTATTTTATTATCACTATTTTTGTGACTACCCCTTAGCATTAGGACTTTATATTTACCCTGAATATTTCATTTTTTCTGTTTTTTTAGTGTAATTCTTGTTTTTCTTTTTTTAGGTTTTACTTTTATCGGTCGCATAGTTCAATGATAAACACTCAATGTACCTGCCATTAGTAAAATAAAATAAATAAATGCTAGGCAATGTGAAGCTCAAACAGCGGAAAGTTACATAAATAGATGTTCTATTATGCGGCCTTCTTATTCAGCCCTCATTTAAATCCTGGTCTTTCTCAGACCGTTACGACAACTTAACTTCAACTCCTAAAGGGAATTTTTTCATCTACAGAACGAACAGGTTAAGGTAGCCGTAAATTTCTGGGCTTTCGTGATATGCCAATTTCGATACTTAGTCTAGACTTCGATTAACTTGGCTGAGGATTGTGGAAGTCTTCCTCAGACTCTGCTAGAAACTCTGAGGTAGTAGGTGGATTAGTTTACCAGCATTTCCAAATTATTTCAAATTTATTACTCAGCCGTCATTTTAGTATTCAAGGCAGTATATTCTGCAATATAAACAGTGTCGTAAAGTAATCCTCTAAAGAACAATCCAGATATTTTATTCTACTGTAAGTGTAACGTGCCTCTACTTCTGTCATATGTTTTGTTCACATTGCTAGAATGGGACTTACATCTTGTATTTTTAAAAGATGAAACTTATCAGATTCAACTGAATTGATGTAACTATAGTAGTTGATACTGTGTTATAATCAACTTGATCTAAAAATAAAATAAATTTCTCATAATAGCCTTATCATTCAAATAATAGGTGTTTAATAAGAAACATAAGCATTGAAAATATATAGAAACTTTAATGAAATATGAAATGTGATATTCAAATTCACATAACGGAATGACTATTTAGAGTGACGAGGAATACAGAAACAAATATTAAATCCGAAGCCCTAATTCTTGACTTATGGATAGGTCATCTTGGAGCTGTGTCTGTAATGTAGAGAAACATGTAGGATTTCGAGAATAAAAATATTTTCTGTGACACTGAATGAAAAACTTTAACACTGAAGAATAAAGAACCAACTAGATGCCAATTGTTATTTTATTGTACTTCTTATAGGCTCAACATATTTCGGGCCGTACTATGCCCATCATCAAGAGCTCGCGACTGGAATGTTGATTCATACATTGGTCGTTTCGTTCTTGGTTTGCTGTAGGTTGGAGGTTAGGCTGGAGTAGTGTCCGGGCTGCTTTAGCCTGCAGCCCGGACACTATTCCAGCCTAACCGCACATAACCTCCAACCTAGAGCAAATCAAGAACGAAACGTCCAATGTGGTAATCAACATTATAGTCGCGAGCTCCTGATGATGGGCATAGTAGTGCCCGAAACATGTTCAGCCTATGAGAAGTACAATAAAATAAAAAGTGGCTTCTAGATGGTTTTTTATTCTTCAGTTATCACAATGATGCACGGTCCATTACACATCAAACTTTAACACTGTTAAAATTTCAAAAATAAAAAGTCCCTGTACACAAAATGAAGGCGTATGAGGATGCGGACGTGTAGTTCATGTCTTTCGTAACTTCACCCCAAAATTGAGGTGATTTGACAGGCATACAACTGCAGAAATTTACCCAGCTCCCTCATTGGAAGATCTAATACCAAATGAATAAGAAGGCAGGCGCGCCAGAGTCAGTTTTATCTCTTGCTCCTTCCGGGAATCGAGCGACGACTTCACTCCCATTCAACCCGCAGCCTGATCACCGCACTGTTACCGAGTGAGGTAACGCGTTACTACTTGTCAACTTTATAACATCATACACAAATCAAAAGTAAATATTTAATACTTACACACAATAAATAAATTATTATTTCTCTTTATGTGTTTGCGAGTCTGATAAATTGTATTCGAATTAAAAGAAGAATTCACCTAGCTTAATTAAATAATGAGTTTATTAACTTTTTTTAAAACAAATGATGGCAATATATGCAATAAAGGGGGGCCTCATTCAGTGTCAGAAGAAGACCTGAAAGTGCGCGAAGCAAGAAAATTTTTTGAGACTCGCTGTGTTACATTTATGAAAACTGCATCAAGCCTTTATCATAACTAAGATTCTGCTCGCCGTATGTAACGGTTAGAATATTCTACAAGACTCTAAACATATTCCCATTAATATACATATTTTCATTTTACCCTTTGACGATACCAGCCCCATTACGATCCCAAGTTCCACACTAACTTTGTAATAATCTACAAATTAGCATGTAACAGTGTCAGTGTGCCGGAAATCAATACATTTTTCCGTAATTTATAATCATACAGAACGTCAAAGTTGACCTGTTTCAAAATATTGGTTGTATAAACGAAAATATTGTTGGTCGTAGACCAGAAGTGCTTAGAGTGTCAGTCTGTTGCGCACGGGGCAGTTGTAACGGGTTCACATGAACTGTTGACTGTAAAAGTTTTGTGTTTGTTTTCCTAGCACTCACAACACATGTTTTCAGTACCGGACGTACCGTGACTTGACGATTTCATAGGTAGTTGAAATAACTATCTAGAGTTGTTTTTCCCCTTCGAAACCTTTGTCTCTTACTGTGTCGAATATCCGTGTTACTTAGAGAGGAGGCTACCGTAGGAGTGAACAGAGGGACCAATCAGTTTAAGTGAGGCAGTGCACTGTATTGAATAAGGACTGGCTGTTAAGAGGAACTTTGAAATAAAACTGTACCTTAAATTTTACACGGCCATTATATTAGTATTTGACAACCTCGCCGAATTTTAGGAAAATCCTAGCTTGATAGCATTACTTTCTGAGTGCGTTCTGTTAAAAGCATTGTTGCGTTTTTGTTCTCGTTGTGATATCTATGTTGTAACGCACTGTGTGTCTGTAGATAGAGATAGAAAAACGCAAATAAAACAGACAGCTCAGTACTGTAGCTTTCCCAGTGCTGCTTGTATCAGTTCCTTCAGTTTAGTCTTATTGTAATTATATAGTTACAAAATGTGTGTAGACAGAATTAATGAAGTTTTTAAATATCATTAAATGTCACGAATTGGATGTTTGCGTGACCGTGCATCATTGTTACAATAATATAAACAGCAACTAGATGCAACAATAATAATTTTATGAAAAATTTCAATCAGCTCAACATGTTTCGGGCGATAATTTCGCTCCTCCTCAGGAGCACTAGATTGTGTTTACAGCTTGTGGTATAAAGAACCGACGATGCTGCCTGCTGGTGACAAGGATGATTTCTACCTCTTCCTGGTCACCAGCAGGCAGCATCGTCGGTTCTTTATACCACAAGCTGTAAATACAGTTTAGTATTCCTGAGGATGGGCGAAATTATCGCCCGAAACATGTTGAGCTGATTGAAATTTTAACAAAATTATTATTGTTTCATCTAGTTGGCTGTTTATATAAATGTCATGAAATTTGCAATTTAAAGCTTTTCTATGCCTTACAATAGACTGGTTATACAGTATTGAATCCAAGAACTGCGTAATTGAAAATAAACCTCCCGAAGCAGTAAATAGTTATTTATTTTAAAGTGGAATCTTTGGGTTAAAGGGTTAAATACTGTGCAGTCACGAAATGTATTTCAGAGGCCCCCTCTCTATCTTATGCAGAAGAATACGGCAAAGATGATTAGAGTTGTTTTTACGTTTACCTTACGAAGGAGTCTTAGTTTCTACGTATTAATTATTTTAATTTTCTAATTCGAATTTATTTAAGGATGTTTTGTCTCTTCTGTTACACTAAGAGTCTTAATGATGTTATGTTTAATTAAGCAAAAGGAAGTGGCGTCGTGATTAATTAAGAAATAAGACAGTTTCACCTTTACGTTTCCAACAAAACAGAACCAAATCAACTCAAAGCACTCGGTTGCAATTTGAAGGATGTGTTATAGTTATAGTCCAAGCGTACAAATTTAATCAAAAGGCTGGTTTCACTTTCAGTTCCTAAGTTAAATCCAAGCTTTAAATTTGTACTTTAATATTATATATACCTTTTCAATTTAGAATTATTCCGGTTTTTATGTTCTTTTGCTGTAACAAGAGCAGCAAACCTTAATGTAAATTCACACTTTCCAACCCGCAGGGACAGAAAAAGAGGAACAGAAGGAACAGTAATAAACTGTAGACAAACAAAATAGAAACTCAGAGGAGAAATGAGAAACACTTTAAATTAGAAAGGCCTAAGAACGGATATAAATTTGTGGAAATTTTTAACTCACAGGGAACACGCAACTGGTAATACGTACTTGGAAAAGCTGTCGTTTTTTTATATTACAAATCTTGAGAAACCAAAAATACACTGTGTGGCCAAATGGAGATATTCTTAAATTGCAAGCATTTAGTACAAATACACACTATGTTTGAAGAATTAATTACAGCGTAATTTATCCTAAGCTTCCTTCCAATTACACTGATCAGATTTATGCAAAGTTATTGATATCTTCCTAAGCACATTAATATCACATTCTAGATTATTCTTCTTTGCTCCTACAATTTCGATCCTTATTTATTTCCGGATTTACATGTGAACACCCTGCGTATGTAGCGTCAGTGGATGAGGGATTGGAAAGCCTTTGTGAAGTCCAAATAATTCTTAGAAATATTCCTTTAAAATACCACTAGTTTTGTATTGTAGTTACCTTTTCTCCGAAAATAACAACATCTCTGTTTGTGTAGGTGGGCGAAATACCGTAAACAAATTTTTCAGAATCTATAAAACTGAAATTTTATCTCAAGCCGATTCGAAACAGAGCTCTTGTTTCTGAATATATTTCCCTAGTTGCCACTAACTACTTCTGCGAATACACTGGGCAGAATATTCAATTTACAAAGCTGTATGCATGTTGAGAACGGTAAAGCCAACAGAGTTAAAGTGGGATTATTTGCAGGAGCGGCATCGCATTGGAATTCAATTGAATGACAATACGAATATTAAATTTGTGTTCGATGGTATTGATCGATTGACACGTGTTATGTTCAATGGACCGTGCATCGTATAATATTGCAATAATTATCCAACAAGATGAAAAAAATACAGTTCATTTAAATATGTCAATTGCTCTACATGTTTCGGGTGGTATTTAACCCATCATCAGGAATTCATAACACTGTATCTGCAGTATCTGACATTAAAGTGACCGTTACTGCTACCTGTCGTGAACGTGACCAGAACTTGCCAGATACTGTAGATACAGTGTTATGAGCTCCTGATAATGGGTGAAATACCAACCGAAACATGTTGAGCAGGTGACAGGTTTAAATAAACTGTAATGTGTTGCATCTTGTTAGAAAAATTTCGCCATATGATCGATTGACAGTTTGAAATTACAATGCAAAAAACGTTCACGACAACAATTGAATACTAACTTAAAAGACTATTGAAATATAATTAAAGCTATTTCAAATTACGTTCTGTTAGTAGTATTTCCTTCAAAAAACAAAGAGGCTACTTTATACAACGACCTGAAAAAAGAAGTTTGTTTGAGTGTGCTCTACAGCAAACCAATAACGGCAGAAGACGTTCTTGTGCTCTGAGCGCTGAATGTGAGACCCCAGATAAACTTTCAACTACACCAGACAGCATCAGACGTGAGATTTCAGTTTCAGGCCAATGTCCTTTCGCATCGGAGAAAAACGTTCGCATCTCCAGTGTATCGTGAACAATGTTCCGACGCTGTAGAAGGGTATAAATATTAACACCGTTCGGGAATCGAAGCCCTGCAGTTTTCTTAGCCAGTCTCAGTGTTGAATGCGATATCCAGTATAAGGGCTGATGTGACACGAATAATAATTTCTTCCTCCTGACATTAATGGCACCTCTTACTAACTGTATATTGCAACAGCTGTACTCAATTCTGCATCACATGACGGGCTGTCCTGAAGTTGAGTTGTATAGAGAAATTTCCTTGTTTTATGCAGAGTAGTTATGGGATTATAAACCACGATTTTTTTCTCCTTGAGAGTTGTTTGACCGTGCATCTTCCTCATGAAATAAATTGTAAAGCCAACTTGATGAAACAAGGTGATTTTATTGGTTTATTCTTAGCTCGACATGTTTCGGGTACATACGCCCATCATCAGGAGCATTAGATGTTGAGTTGCAGCACATGGTTTTCTGCACCGAGTTTTTGGATGGGTGGTGGTCTTGAGAGCCACTGTGTAGGTCGTGTGTACGGTGCGGATGGTGCCGTGCACGGCAAATTCCTCTAATGCTAGTTTGACACAAAAAGGTGACGTTACCAGCTTCTCATCATTATTTTATTTACGTACACTTATTTATAGTGCCTTCAAAACTTTATGTTTATTTGTAAAATTATTTTTGTTTCCTCAATAAAATTTGGAGCAGGAAACGATATTAATAATATTTTAATATTTTTTAATGCTGTCGTGGAGACATATAAAATCCAACATTGGTGAACTATGGCTGTTCCCTGTCGGTAATGTGCCGCAGCAATCATGCCAAAACCCTAAGTTGGAACGGTACAGATTTAAATTAGCAATTAGGGCCGCAAATTTCGTTAAATGGTATAGAAAAAATTAATTTTCTTGCTCGTGAAACACTCGCACAGTCTAAACCTCAAAACCTAAGACCTGCTTTGCTGAAGTAATCGCTGTTTTTCCGAGAAGCATTATAAAACATAAGCCACTCTGTGAAAAATACACTGTTGGAGAAATTTTAAAGACGTTGGCGTGTATAATGAAAACCGTATAGGATTAATGTAGTTCCTTTAAACTATGTTGGTATTAGATCTTCGACAAGTGTTGAAGTTTGTAATATAGGCTTCAGCTTATTTGTTTTCTAGTGCGTCAACAATAACACGGAGTGACCAACCTCGTGATCTAGTGGTCAGAGTCTCTGACTACTAATCATGAGGTCCCGGGTTCGATTCTCGGCTCTACCGTGGGAATTTTCCCTGAAGGGGAGGATTCCCGTGGTGACCATTGTTTGGGTAGGTTGGTAGAATTTAGGTTTAAGGGCCCCCCTGGCACTACATCCTCCTATATCACCACACACATCATCGGGACTACGTAACTGCGCCTCATTGGCGTCCCAGCCTCAGAAGCCGGTTACATTCCTGCCATGCCCAGGAGGGAGGACCACGTAGTCCACAAGGACACGTGGTGGCATTGGACAAAAAAAAAATAACACGGAGTGACTGTTAAATATATTTTGGCTTTCGTTTGAAGTATAATAGATTATAAAACTTATAAAATGTCCTTTAAGACCGATCATAAAAGTGCAAATAAATGCTACATTAATCACTTATATACGCGTGCGAAGAGGATGATGGGAATGTGTAAATTGTTTAAGTTATGTCTAGTAAGTTCGACATATACAGAGTTCGTCCTTACACAGCTATTGCTAAAAAATTAGCACCTACTTTGCGTACTTATTCATTTATATCTTTCTCTCCCTTCCTTGACATGGCAGTAAAGCAATGCTTCCTTCTTTCTTCTTTGTGTGACTTGTGGACTGTAAGATGATTCTGCATCATAAATCGTCCCTAATGATCTTCTTTTCGTTTCCATCTGCCGTTCGCAAAAAAAAAGAGCAAATTCAGTCTCTCTCACATCTATGACTAGTGACAGAGATATTCGACAACTGAACAGAATATTTCTTTCCCATTTTAAATCTGTGGTATGACTACAGATATTCTTCTTATTCTTTTATACGACGGAGTGTGTGGATGTTCAAATGTGCAGTTCTGTGCCAGTTCTAAGCACGTAAACACATTAAGTCTTTGTTGCAGGGCAGAGAAGCGCACAAGTGAGGAGCAAAATTTTTGCAACTAGTTTCGACCTGATCCTAAATAAAGAAATTATTCTCAGTTTAAATTAACTGAAACCAAAGAAAGGTGTATATTATTGTTAAAAATAAAATTGAATTAAAAATTCCAAGTAAAGAAGTGACAGAAAAAAGTGAATGCTGAACACATACATTCAAATATATAACATATGTACACAAATACACACATGCATGCATGCACGCGCAGTATACATACGCACATACATACATATATACGTACATAAACACATGCATACATACATACATATACGCATCAGTCTACGAAGAATGCCGGGAATTTTGCACGTGTGAGTGACAAGAAAATGTACACAGGGTTTTGGTGGAAAGGACTGGGGTAAAGGAACCACCTGGAAGACCCAGGCGTAGATGAAGGGTTAATATTGAAATTGGTTTTCAAGAAATGGGATGGGGTATGGACTGGATTGATCTGGCACACGATTATCAGCTTGAGAGTTTTTGTGAATGCGGTAATGAGCTTTCAGTTTCCATAAACGGCAGGGAATTTCTTGACTATCTGAGGACCTGTTTCCTTCTCAATAAGGATTTCTCCATGAATTTAGTTTATTATATACCTATATATCCTGGTTTGAAATTACGCAGGCCTGTATTTTGTATTTTGCCCCCATATTATATTAAATAATTTCTTGGAATTATTAGCCGGAATGTCATAATTAGTATGGTAATTGGGATTTGGTGTGGGGGGAAACCAAAGAACATTAGTTCGATTCTTTGTAGTGCTGAAGAAATTTTTCTCTTCTGCAAAACAACTGTACTGGCTCTGAAACCCACCATTCATCACACTTAATAAGTAAAGACAGATGTATCTCAAGAGTAAAGCGACCGGACAGTGAATCTACGCACTGTGTTCTAGCTAGTGTCGACGTCAAAAGTCAGTGGAGCTGTGACCTTACTCCCCCATACGTTTTCATAACGTACACAATGAAAACGTCACCTTCGCCCTTACAAATCATCAGCCTGCATCCGGATACCACACCACCCCAACCAAACCACAACGTAACGCCAACACGCATCGAACCAGAGCAATACAACCCATGAAATAACTCAACAAATAAGTCGCAAACTCCTCAGGATGGATGTATTAACATCCGAAACATGTTGAGCATTAAATAATGAAATAAAAAGCAAGTGACATCAAGTTGGTCTCTCTTTATTCAATTTTAATGTCAGCTTTTTCTTAAACGTAGCTGTACTAAAGCGAAAACTTAGACATTGGAAAGTATGAAAAATTGCAGTTCAGTATCTTACACGACATAAAATGAAAATCCACGCGTTGCTTTCGGACACTAAGCTTGCGCGCAGACAGGCTACCTCTGTAAGCTTTCGCTCTTAGTACAAAGAATGTCTTAAGTCAAGTTTTGCAACTAGAACACTTGTTACAGGTACGTTCAGGGGAACTTGTGTCATGTTTATAAGACAGATGGTTTGAAAAGTCATCATCTACCCTTCCCCCCCCCCCCCCCATGGGTAGTATAAAAACTTTTCAGAATACTCTTGCAATTTGATCCT
>Ga0136643_10017932_pt1 | contig 10666 bp, 7 predicted proteins | sample TergutLab28metaG_FD_96883 | JGI IMG/M metagenome (GOLD analysis project Ga0136643, IMG submission 96883) | Labiotermes labralis P1 segment gut microbial communities from Petit-Saut dam, French Guiana - Lab288 P1 (version 3) (version 3) | ecosystem: Host-associated > Arthropoda: Insects >... | reverse complement strand
GGACAGGCGGAAAATCTCGTCCCCACCGGGATTCGATCCCGGACCATCTAGCATGTAGTCAGTCACTATACTGACTGAGCTACCTGGCCCATACTCATGTGATTGATACTCATGTCAATATATAGAGAGGTCATCCCATTGTGTTGAGCAACTAGATATGCACAGACCATCAGTCAAAACCTAAGAGTATCGTGTTTTGACTGGCTTCATTTGTGCATATCTACTCACTGTCAATAACCCATGGTTATGCGAGTTTAAGATATGCCACAACTGTCTATTTTCCCATGAAGTGTTCAATTGCATTTCACTTTTTTACATATTTCTTCTTTCTTTACAAAGGTACAACTCCTAATTTTCAGTGAAAATAAACAAAGCATCTTACATTTTACTAAGTACAATGATGCATGGTGAGAATGGCACAGTGCGAATGTGCCTGATCTGCATTGCAGTCTTGGCCAGGGAAGCCATACCTCACAACTCATTTGTCAGGCAACAATTGCCCCCTTTCTTCACCTCTTTCAGGTTCAGCGCGCCCATTTACCTTTTCATGCCATTCAGTACTATTGTTGCCTTTAAAGATGATATGGCATTGCTTAACAACTTACAAGCAATCATTCTGGATAGAACCTAAAAGAAATACAGCAGTCTTACCCGGCAGGAGGTGTGAGAACACGGCCTCCAAACACATAGATTGTTCTTTTTGCAACATCCATGGACATCTGGTGATCAAAGATTAGTTGTGGTCCACCCATCATTCCTGTATCTTCTGTTATCAAGGTCCACTTGTTGTTCTCAATGTCATACACATAAAAATCACTCTGAAAAATATATAAATAACTACAATAGTATGCTATTCACAGCAGTATATAGTGGACTGGGGATAGAACATCACACACATCATACTCAAAATTGTAAACTTTTTGAATATACCCTAACACAATGTTTGGTAACAGAACTGCCTCAGTACCAGATGAAATCATTATACTACTGTGACTTCACATTTTCAGTTGGGCAGTGACAATACACCCACATGTGATGCAATGGTTACACCACCCTGACTCATTCTCATGGATTATGTAATGGAATCTCCTTTGTCTGTGTGATCTGTGTAAGGACAACTTGAATTCTTACACCCTTCAACCCTTAAATTTTAGTTTCCCCAAATTTTAATCAAGGAAACCATTCAAAGATGTATTTTCTCCATATGGAAGTGTCACTGAAAGCTGTTTCAAGCATTTCACATATTCCTGATGTGCTCTGCCACTTTTGAAGCAAAACTTCATGCAAAAACATTGCTCCTTCATTAGAAAATTTGTATGACACTTAAATTGCACAACAATACATAGTGGATGAGAAGCAATGCAGAGGGTTAAGGCTAAAAGACTCACTAAACTGTCAGAGAAGATAGCAATACTATGACACCTAGTGGCACAAAGCTGTACTACCTGCCATTCTCAGGTCTACAGGTGAGTCACATATCTTCTAGATACACCTTTGTAAATGGTTAAAATCTCTGTTTGGTACAACTTATCCTGACTGAGGCAATTCACAGATTTAATCTGTCCATCCACATAATCAGGATTCCAAATAAGTTACAACTAATCCCCCTATAACATCATTCATAACTATCTTACTGTACTGTATTCAATGTTGTTATGCCAGTGTGAGCAGCAAATTTGCTATAAGCTTATTTCCCAGTGTGTACCATTATAAAAGATGTTTCTGAGTTTCAAGAACTCAAGTTATGCTGCAATGTCTGAATGAAACAGGCAGTTTATAATACTGCAATGGTCATGAGACACAGCCTGAATAAAAACAGCATACATCTTACAACAGTATGACATAATTACACAAACAAATATCATTATATATGTATATTATTATTAGTTATTAATAACACTTCCCTTATATTCTATCAGAATTACCTTAAGATTTTCTGGTGTCCTGTACTGGGTATCAAGATACCTTCCAAGAGTGAAGATCTGTCTCCGCTCTGGATCTAGGCAAACCTTGTGACAAGAGCGGGCACTAGGGCCACCCTGATGGAAATTAAAACATGTGTTAGTATCTGAAATATGAAACAGGCCCAAGGCTTCCCTAAATAGCTCAAATGCACACTTACTGCAGCAAACCAGGGAGAAATAAAAAAAAAACCTGTTGTTTAGATCCACTGTATTGTAATGCAGTGTGATGCTAAGAAACCAAATGTCACCTTAATTTGTCAGACAAGAATATGCCAAAGTAATAGGCCATTTAAACCCCTGGTCTTTTAAAAAAACAGTTAAACATGATGATGGATGCGGGACTACTATCCACCTTCAAAATTAGCAAATACAATGGAGAAGAGACCTTCAGTACAGCTAAAAGTCCCTCAGTTCATCAATAAGTTTCCCACCTTTCATGACGTAAAAAGATTCAGCATTGTGATCACATGAGTCTACCAAATCCCTCTTCAGTGCCAAGTTCTAAATTCTTAGACTTTTGCATCACATTAACTAAGCCATCAACAATGGTGTCACCTTCTACAAAAATATCTTATCATTCACTAATAATCTTTCATCAAAAATTGTGTTTTGGTAATATATTGATGTGAGAACACAAGGTGCAAAGCAATAAGCAAATAACTTCAATTTGCAACTTTTCTCGAAAAATTTATACAACGCCAACTTCTCAGAGTTGTTTCAGGAAAAAAAGGGGGGGGGGGAGGGGGGGGGAACCCCTGGGTTAAGGGAATTAGGCCACAATGATTATTTTCTGCTGCCTAAACATCAAATTAATAAGCCTGCCACTTAAAACCACAACACAAACTCTGGAAGAGTATTTCCTGCACTTCACCTGCAATGATTGTACTGATATTGCAGTCAGCAATATGGCATCCAATAGTTAACACCCAATTAAAAACCCACAAAATAACATTTTGGAGCCAAGATAGCACAGTCAGTATAGTGACTACACTATTGGCTGGACCACTGAAGTATCATGGTTTGATTCCCAGTAAGGGCAAGAGATTTTTCTCTTCTCCAAAGCATCAAGACTAGCTCTGGGGCCCACCCAGCCTCCTATTCAGTAGGTACCAGGGCATTTTCTGCAGGAGTAAAGCAGCCAAGAATGAAGCTGGCCACTCATTTCCATTTAGCGCCAAGGTTAGGAATGAGGGGTAGCTATTCCTCCACTCCCCCAGATGCTATCATTGTATGCACAATGACAACCCAACCTTTACAAAATAACATTTCAGCATTAACCAGACATCTGAATTGCAACAACTGCAGGGTAAGTTACTAACTTTGCCCTGCTTAACAAGGATGTTTTCAAACAAAGATGCAATTATAAAACTGCTTGTACCCTGTTCATGTAACAAAATTGGCTAACCTCTGATTCTGTATCCTTGGTGATAAGAGTCCACTTGCGGGTTGGTACATGATATGCCCAAAGATCACTCAAGTCCTGGTTCCCATCCCAGCCACCAAACAAGTATATAATTTCAGTGTATGGATCCATACACATTTGGTGACCCCCTCTCATTCCTGGTTGTATTTCTGAGTCAGCAGGTTGAATAGGACGCCATACTGGCCGGTATTCTTGCTTTTCAATATACTGATTGAAGAGGCCGACTGGTAAAAGAAATCTTAACTTTATGCATCCCATTGTGTTGCAGAATAAACAAAGGCACATTAACAACCATCAAAAACAACTTTATAAAAATAATAAGTTAACCAGCTACATGTTTCAGCTGATATTTGAAACATACTATGAAATATACGGATAATGTGCGGAAAGGAGAACTTGCTTTCAATGTTTGTAGATAATATATCGTTCACATACCCAAAATATCCCAGAATTCTGCATTTTCTTAGGATTGGTGAGAAAACAGTGTGTTCAATGTGGTGGATGTACAATTCCAATATGATAGAAGACGAGGGTGCCCCCATGGCTAAGCCATCCTTGTGTATACAGTATTTTTCGGAAAAAAAGTAGTAGTTCTGTTGTATTATGACATCACAGATGTCAAGAATCTCTTTTTTAATCCTTTGGTCGACACTATTCTTGATAAGAATATCATGTATTATTCCTCTCACTTTTTTATTTGGCACATTTGTGTACAAGTTGGTGATGTCAAAGGAAGCGAATTTTAATTCTCCATCAAATGGGATTTGTTGTATGTCTAGTAGTAGTTGTTTCACGTTCTTGACATTAACAGCATAAGGAAGAGCAGCATAAGATTTTAGGATGTTTACAAGGAATTTTTCTACTTTGTAGGCTGGTGCATTTCACCCGTTCACTGTTGGTCTGATGGGGTTGTTGGGTTTATGTAATTTTAATAGTCCCTTAATTGTTGGGGATGTGTGATTCTGGTTGTAGTGTTTCCTTCTTTCTTCTTTCCGGATGAGAATTTTGGAGTAATTTATCCTGCTCCTAAGGTTTCTTTGAAAGAAGCGAGATCTCACTTTCACACTTGATCTGTATACTTCCTAGTATGTTTCAAAAATCAGCCTAAAGATGACCCCTAGTGGGTCAAAACATGTAGCTGGTTAACTTTTTAATTTTATAAAGCTGTGTTTTTGGCAGTTGTTAGTCTGCCTTTACTGGTAAAAGAAGGTTGCTTATTTATGCCTTACTTCTGTAATAATGAGCCAGGACAGTATAGTCAGTATAGTGACTACGCTACGCGCTGGACGATCCAGGGTTCAAATCCCAGCAGGGGCAAGAGATTTCTCTCTCCTCCAAAATGTCCAAACTGGCTCTGGGGCCCACCCAGCCTCCTATTCAGTGAGCACCAGGGGCTCTTTCCCCAGGTGGTAAAGTGGTTGGGCCATGAGGCTGACCCCTCACCTCCAACTAATGTCGAGGTTAAGAATAATTGGAGCATTACCTCCACTCTGTCTGTATGCCTTAATGGCATGTACAGGGGCAAATTTCTTCTTCTGTAATGACTGCAATAAATTTTTAGGTTTAAGCAAAGGCTTTGTGTACCAGGTGAATAAATATAACATGAAAATTACAGTCATCTGGTAACCGATCATGTAAAGTTTTGTAGACAGGTACCGTACTGCTATAATCTGCTTCCACCAACTTCAGGATAGACTGAAGCTGGAGGTTCTATCAAAACATTACTTATCTACCGAACTACAAGGGCCACATCCCAGAAAACTATAACCTTGATACTGTCCTGAAAACCTCAACTCTCACAAGTACCTACCACATGCACAATAAAGTTAGTTAGTAAGAGCCCACAGTATTTGTCAGAAAAAAGGTTAGGTAGGTCACAGAACCAGTCTGGAGATAGTGGCAAAAAGAAAAACCCCCATACCAGCCAGAAAACAAATACTTCCAGTCTATAAGACAGTTACTACACTGACTGAGGTCCTCTAGCTCAGAAAAGTTACTAGATAGTAAACAAAATTATACAGTTGCCACCTGCAAGATGAGAAATAATGTATAACTTTCACAGCTGTATTTATTATAAAAAAAGAGTATGAAAAAACAAACTGTACATGTATATGTTCAAAGCTGAAATTAAGTATGATTCCAAATCAATAAAAATTTCAAAAACACAAACAATATAATGATGCAAACTAACTCCATGGAGAATAATCCTTCTTGAGAAGCCATCAGTCACACCTCCTCAATAAATGTCATGCCTCTTATAGTTTAAAAAAGATAGCATAGTGAAAGCAAAGTGCCAGTCCAAATTCCTCCAGTAATACAGTACCTCAGTTTGTGGAGACATGCCAGCATTATTTAAAAAGAACAATTCTGCCAACAGTACAGCCCACACCATAACACATGTCTGCTACGTGCTCTATTATGACAAAATACAGACACATCATCCTGGTGTCAAAGTTGTAACATTAACCTCTGTTTCAGTGCTTTCTGAACTACCATACCACACTTAATTACTACAGCAAATTAATCATATCTTCACCATGTGATGCTATTCCAGACCTCTACACCTTACTCCACACTTCAATTTTTGTGAATTTCAAACCCCAACTTCTCTGACCTCATAATATTTAAAATGATTTCAATCCTCTGACAATGAGTGGTTACCATGGGAGTTTTTTTGGTATCTCTGTCACAAGCCAGTGTTCCCACCTTCAAAACAAAACCATTTAATGTCAGGAGAACATATTTATGTATTTTTATATGGTCCATGAGAAAGTCAAAATATCTAAATGTACTGAAAATGAGGCCAATAATTACACAAAACAATATGCATGTAACTTACTACCAACAGAATGCTCCATGAAATTTTCTGTGCCCTCAAAATCTCCGTGGATGACAAGTATATCATGCAACTTGCTCAGCACAGGGTCTTCCAACTGGACTTGTGTACGCCTCTGCAGTGACTCAAATGCCTCTTGATAGTTGTGTTGCCGAAAATGTTTCAGACATAACCTCACGACTTCTTGTTCTCGAAACTGAAAGAGATAAAAGCGCCAATTTTTCATCCAGTGTACAGATGCTTTTCTGCAGCTATGATATAACCACATCTAACCCACCTAAACTGAAGCACAAGAACAAATTTATGTTCATACACTGGAATCAGACATCTGCCCTTTCTGATAAAATGGACAGCACTGAATGAAACCTTTACTTCTAAGGGACACTAGCTATAAATCTCAACTGTGCAGCAAATGACTAATCTGATTCTACTCTATCTTCACTAAACATAGGGGTTCTGTCATAACTGCAGTAGTGACACTTTATGGCCATCAAAAACTATCTGATCACTACAAGTATTTTAGAATATTTTAATGAAATTCAACATACAACAGCTACAGACTTTACAAACATCCTGTACATGCTAGATAGGGGGTACAGTATGATCTGATGCAAACTTAAACAGGTTACAAATACAGTAGATTCAGAGAATTCGCAGTGAATAAACATGTTAAAATCTTTCTGGGTAATTAACAGCACCATGGTTGAACTCAATCATGCAATGGCTGATTGGGTGAGGACACTTCAGCGCATATTACAAATAGCTTCACATTTTGTGTGACTGAATCAAAACACTGTTTTGGCACACCCTATTTCCAAACAAGTAACAAACAACTTTATTAGAAAATCCCACATCACTATTTATATTCCAACCCATCAATGTGGCACACAAACACAATCTAAGTATTTAAAATTACTTTGTGAACAGAGTTTTGAAGTACATAGCATAAAAATCACCACAAGCTTTAAAATCATCAACCAACAATTAACAAACTATCATGTATATTATGAAATTCTTATAGCCAAACACCATCCTTCCTAAGGGCATCAAGGTGCTTGTGGGTGTACTGTTGGAATTCCATGCATTAACCTAATAATGATAATATGCGTGGGTCAAAAGACATTGCAGATACAAGCTTAAAGGAGGCTGTTCACACACCTCAGAAGAAGCCGTTCATACACAGCATATCATTCAGGTGAAATATTCCTTCTTACCAGGTGAGACTAACACCATATCTCTTACTCTGATTGAACTGCCTTTACATGTGCCTCAACAATCATGTTTAATGGCTATTTCATTGATCAAACAATCCTACCGAACCCAAAACTTAAAAATAAAAATAAAAATAAAAAAAAAACACTATAAATAATGTTATCACAGCATTGACAGTGCTTCCATTCAGTATGTAATGGTTACATTCTCACAAACAGGAGTACTAAGGAACAGGCCAAACAATGTATAGGAGACATTGGCAATAAGACAAAACTGATTAAGACCAATTCAGTGGTTTACTGTCAACCCAAAAGGCAATTTGTAACTATACGCACACTCAAGAAATCAAACAAAACCTTAAGAAACTTAGGTTTTAATTTCATCAACTATGTACTGGTGGTGGTGGTGGTGGCATTCTCTCTAAATGGTAATGCTTCACCAGACCCTTGTTTGTGGAAAAGGTGCACCACATGAATACAAAGGTGACATAAACTCACATAGGCTTTCAGAAATGTAAGTCAATCCTACAATTTTAATTTCATTCACATGGCTGCTGTTCTTTAAAATTTATCTGTTGTAAAATGTCCACAATGGCACTATGCCCCACTCAGCTCACCTGCCTCTAGTGCCGAGGTTAAAATGTGGAGCTCCAACTCCACTCCCCCTATATGCCTTCTTTGTGTACAAAGACAGAACTTAAAGAGAACAAATATTACCATGCCACCAAGAAGGGAAATACAGGATATAACAAAAATATCATAAGCTACACACACTATGTTCAAATTGATGCCACTTTTAACAACAATATAAATGAAAACCTAGCACTAGCAACTGTGTACGAAATGGTTTTGTTTACATGCCACAATGATGAACATTACTTGATTGATGTTATTTGTCTAATGGGTTTATAGCCAATTTAACTGCAGTGGATATACTTAACTGCCAACACATCAGAAAACAGACCAAATTCAAAACACAAAACTGTAAGCACCCTTGCACCTAACATAAGTTTTCAAAGGGGCATTTCCCACACACCATATAAAATGGTTATTACACAATGTCTCAGTTTCCTAAATCCGGTAGTGACATTCTTTCATTCTAGATGTAATACTCCTGTAACCTCACTTCTTGCATAAGATGGTGGCATTTCCTCCACCCAAATAAAATGGTTGTCTTGTCATGACTTGGATTCTTGAATTAAATAACACATTCTCTGCACTGGATAAAACAGTTATATCAGCATTACTTGGTTTATTAGATAATAGCATTTCCATAAAGAAATTAGAATTGGGCTTCAGATAAAGTATGCAGATATGCACCAAAATCAAATTCAGCACAAAGCTCTCTGTGCACACCCAGCATGATGTTTCATTGAAATTCAACACATAAGTTTGAAAACAAAACAAAGAGAGACATGATATTCACATGAACTTCAAGACACTCACAAAACAATTAACTTACCTGAAGAAAAATAATACTGAGTGTCTTCAATACTAAAATTAAACTTTAAATATTACTCACAACATTAAACCAGTCCATACATGGCTTCACTATATCCCAATTGTCCACTCCAATCAATTCCACAAACCATATGCTGAAATTAAAGCTGGGACCCCATGACTGCAGAGGCATGATTTTAATATAACGGCAAGGAAATGAATGATCTCCAATGGTATGACGCAAAGTGAATGACTCTGCTATGCTGTCATTCTTCAGACCACTGTTTTAATAAAAACCACAAAACATTCTACTGAAAGACTTATTACAAAACTTTTCTTCTTTCACACTGCACCTATATACAGTATGAGAAACATTACAAAACAAGGACATCAATAAAAATTCCAAACAGAATAAAACACCATTTTATACAAATTCCATTCACTAAATAAAACAGCAACAGTGTTGATGAATGGTTGGTTCAAAAATGAAACTAAAGTCACCTCTCTACTGGTTATTTGACCAAATACTTGTCAGATATTCTGCATTTATGACATACCTAAGAAAAATTGGAATACACTGTACCAGTATATCACCTACTTTCATACTTCATGACAGTCTATGATTCAGTTATAAGGAAAATTTTGTATAATATTCTCACTAAGTTTGGTACACCCATGAACTAGTTAAGTTAATCAATGTGTGTTTAAATGAATAATACAGTGAAGTCCAAATAGGTAAACAATGGTCTTATACATTTCCTATTCGGAATTGTATGAAACGAGAAGACACTACATTACCATTTCCTAGGCTATACTACTTGGCTACTACCACCTCATTCTTCTTATACCCACAAAAAATGTATAATGATACTTAATGAAATGTAAGTGAAATTCCAATCAATGGAAGAATATAAACATGCAAATAACAGTGTAATAATGACTGATGCATATGCTGAAAAATATCAACACTCAAAATGTTCATGATTGCATGAAGTGCTGAGAAGTTTGTAATTGCAAACTTTCCCAACACATAACAAACCGACACCTATTTCAGTCTACAGGAACTGTCTCAAAAAGGAAGCAAAACTCAATTACATCAAGATTATCCTTTGTTTGTTAGTAGGGACTGCAATCATTCTCTATGGCCTTACTACTTACATTGTGTTCCATAGTTCAGGTATCATTTACTCATTTATTTATTTTTCCATGTATCATATATAGGTACACACACCATTGATTTGGAAATAGTCATATGATTATAGTAAAAAGCATCTGTCATAGAAGACAGCTGTCTAAGTACCTAAGGGTGCATACATAAAAATTTAATCTAGTAGTGATTAACAATAGCAACAAGAATTATAAGTTAAATGTAATAAATGACTTAGGTAATAAACATAAAATAATACATCAGTTTCGTAATGTGTTTTCCATATATTCATAATATTCCTCCATAGAGTAAAAAGAATGATGATACAGAAACCCTTTTTAAAGAGGATCTGAAATGCTTTGGATTATGAACTAAAGCTTTTAAATATTGTAGGAGGTGGCTCAATACTTTAATGCCTGACATATATGGCCCCTTGTTGTATTTTGTCAACTTTACTAATGTGGGATGAAGACTGTTATTATTTTTAGTGTTATATTTGTGAATTTCATTATTAGCAGTAAATAAATGTTTGTTGTCAACTGTAAATAATAGTAATGAGTATATATACTGGGAATATAATGTCATTATTTGCATGTTCCTGAAAATTTCCCTACAAGAGTCCCTTGGTCTAGTATTTGTAATGAT
>Ga0136643_10017930_pt1 | contig 10667 bp, 4 predicted proteins | sample TergutLab28metaG_FD_96883 | JGI IMG/M metagenome (GOLD analysis project Ga0136643, IMG submission 96883) | Labiotermes labralis P1 segment gut microbial communities from Petit-Saut dam, French Guiana - Lab288 P1 (version 3) (version 3) | ecosystem: Host-associated > Arthropoda: Insects >... | reverse complement strand
TCTAACGGAAATGAGTACCAGGAGTATTTCCTTGTGGGTAAAGGCGGCCGGTGCGTAAGGCTGACAACCTACCACCATCCTGTACCGTTGTCACGAAATCTGAGAAACTTAACTTCCTGGAATCCTGTGGGCCTGTCCAGGCCTGTAATGGGTCTGCTTTACCTTTACCTTTTACGTTTCTTCAGTAATAAAGCCACAAAAGATCTGTATAGACAGTGGCCTGTATTTATTTTCTCTGTGTATACGTGAGTGTTTTGCTTTACATATATTTGAACACTTCTGTCTTCAAATAATCTTCCAAGAACTACAAATACCGTTTACAATATTTCAAGATTTTTATAATGGAATATGCCAAAATTAATCAGTATCGGCCAGATTGTTCAATTAGTTGTACTCTGGCTGCACTAGATTACATATGCGTCTGCGTGATTACACTTTTGATGACCGACGGGCAACACAGCAATCCGCAGCATCGATAAAATCAATGTAACTTTTTCGATATACGATGTTGTGTGCAGGGATATGATGGAATGTTATCAGGTGACACCAATATTTATGCCTGAATCAAACAGGAGACTAACACAAATACAGAGGAATATGGGTTGCGTAATTAAAGGGACAAATAAAAACATTCCATAATTTTCTGCACCATAAAATTCAATTTCGTTATACGTCTGTTTTAAACGTGGCACACTGACAGACATGTGTGAGAAAGATCAACAAGATGTACACTTTTCCTTAATAATTTATTTCAATCAATTATCTTCGACATGTTTCGAACAAACAATTGTTCATTATCAGGAGGTCTGTACACGCAGCTTACAGAATTTTACCATGCAACTTTTTGAGTAGTCTAGTTACTGACACGATACAATTGATACGCATAGCTATACTGTCTTCTACGTTGTAAAGCCGGTTACACTTGTAAATAGCTACTGAAATTGCAAAGTGCAAGAATAAAGACGTCAGAAGATGATTTAGAAAGTTGAATAAAGAGAGACCAGCTTGATGTCACTTGCTTATTTATTTCACTATTTAATGCTCAACATGTTTCGGATGTTAATACATCCATCCTCAGGAGCTTGCGACTTATTTGTTGAGTTATCTGATGGGTTGTATTGCTCTGGTTCGATAAGTGTTGGTGTTACGTTGTGGTTTGGCTGGGGTGGTGTGGTATCCGGATGCGGGCTTCAGCCTGCATCCGGATACTATCAAGATGATGCACGGTCCACTAAACATAAGATGATTTAGAAAGTCTGACCCTGAAGACAAAGGCAATAAGATCATTCGGAATGTCGGTAAATATTTCACAATCGATATTGGTTAATATCCCAGAAATTTTAAATCCTAACCAACATTGCTATTTTAATATTACAGACCCTTAGCAAAATATACGTCTTCTGGTGACACAAAAATGGGGTTTATTTGCGTACCTGGAAGACTATCAATATCTCTCACAATAACTTGTCAATATTTCGTGCCAGATATTTTCATTTCGAAATTTTATATTTCGTGGTAAGTCAAGTACTCCGCAAAGCAGAACTTCTTAACGGCTATTAACACTTGACTCTGTAGGCCAGGTGTATACGTTTAGACATTATGTCTACTATGGGCTTTCAGAATTCATGTCGTGCTATGCTCTGTTTTGTAAATTAACGGTCCCTTCTTCTATAGTGCTTCTGTTACTTCTGCATCAATTGCAGTTGTTTCTTCTTATATGCAAAAGCTTGCTGTCTTCTGTGACTAGCACCAAACAAATGCGCAAGGGGCTCATTTTTCTTGGCTTCGTTCCCTTGTTAAAGATATGCTGGGGGTTTCTGTTTTACATGAAACCAAGTAGCTGAGGGGGGAACAAGAAAACCTATAAGCCTGCTCCCCTCTCTACAGAGACGTGAAGCAATATAAATCACTTGGGGGTGCGCTCTCACGTGTAGATTCACTCTTGCGGAAGCCAAAACCAGTTTACATTGGAAGCCTGAAATTAACCTTAGCAATTGAATGTTCAATATAGCTGGAAAGATACAAATGCAGCTTCATGTTGCGAAGAAACAAGAGTTTTTAGAACAAGAACTATAATAAAATGGGATTAAATTTAAAATCAAATTTCACGTCTACAAATTCACAACCACACACCCAAGATGACAAATTGGCGTTGAATAAGAAAATAATTTGAAGTTTAGATGAACATATTTTTAATCGTGGGGTCACAGTAAATTTTAACGTGAACACAAAGAATGTGGGAGCTTCTGTGGAAAGCTGAAGGCCTGGCTGTGGTATCCCACATATATTACAGAGAAGCTCGCAGTTAGACACCTACGGAAGTCATATTAATCAAGTTAGCATCTCACACGCTAATGGAAGAACGTTTACAAAGTTTCTGAAAATTTAGAATTAATTTAACTCTATTATACTAAAAATATAAATTTATTGTGTAATGTGCCCAAGTGATACAGCGTTTTTATTCATTAAAATTTCTTTGTTTCACTTCAATATAAAAGGTCTAAAGGCAGTAGATGTGAACAGAATTGTATGATATTCTGCCATTTGTTGACAGAAAGTGCCAATATGTTGGCATTAGCAACATACTTATTATAAAAGTTTTGTTGTTTAAAATAACACCAAAACTTTTTTTTTTAAATACACAAAAAAGGAAGTTATAGAATTTAATAACATAAAATAATAATTTACAATTTAATTTTGTTTTATTCATATCATGGACTTTTTAAAATGTTTGAAACTAGTGTTTTTGTTTATAAAATAAATTACTGTAAATCTTTACAAATTCCCGTCGAAAGGTATGCTCAGTGCCTTTTTGTCTGTTTGAGGGTACTTTTCAATAAAAAGATCCCGCATAGCTACTCTCATATATTAAACACTGAGTTTACAGTGGAATACTTTACAGTTTGCAACCTTACAACATCTGACTTTGTCTTTTGACACAAATGACCGTTCGTTTCAGTGACACGACTGAACGTGGAATAGGGAGATGATTTGTTTATGGGAGTTTTATTTTAGACCCCTTATCATGTTTGATAGGCGGTCCGTATGTTTATGTGTAATATGTGCATCGAAGTGAGGATTATTTATATCTGAGATCCTGCATCTTTGCTGATTTACTCCTTGATTAACATTTACTTTCCCGACCCAAGCAATGTGCTTTTCCAAACTATATTCGCTGCTAATCTATGTCGCAGTTGGTTGAGGCAATGCACCCCAAGACGAGAGGTTTTGTATAAGATTCCCGGTAGGGTCCTTGGAAATTTTTAAGTGACCAAATCCTTCCGTTCGTATTCAGTATCGCTGTGGTCCGCTCGGCCTCTAACAGAAATGAGCACCAAGTAATTTCCTTGGGGATAAATTACGGCCGACGAATAGAGCTTAAAACTGCCGTCCCATTTGTGCCACATATCAAAGTAACGTTGGAAAAGCCCAAAGTGCTACCCAACCCCCCTCTCTGAGTCTTAAGTCTTAGTAGAATAACCTTTACCTTTACTGATCTTTGTATTTATGTTCCGTATTTTTGATTGTTCTTGTAGTCCTCGAGACCTACGTATACTTTTTAATTTTCAAGAACACTCAGACGTTTACTGTAAATATTATTATATGTTGTTTGTTTTATCACTGACCTAAACATTGTATGTATAACACGAAGTCGCAGCGGAAATATAATTTCTACGCTTTAGTGGTCTGGTGAGATACGCTCCGTGCACAAAGAGGAATTATTTGTTTGAAATTGGACTGATAATGTAAACATGTGTAGTAACATTTAAGCCTCTTCATGCAAGGGCTACACCGTGGCGCAGTTGAGGCACTGCGCTACAAGACCGAAAGTCGCGGGTGACTATTGTTCATCGACTTAATCCAGCCGGCCGCACTATGACCTCGGGGTCAACTTAGTTTCTAAAGGCGGCCGGTGCGTAGGACTACCGATAGTCAATATGTTGCAGCCTGAAAGGCAAGGACAGGCTTGTATAGAGTTAGATCCTTCATGAAACGTTAACAGAAATTTCATGGCGATGATGGCTCTGCCACATTATCTACATTATAAGGTAAACCTCTATAAGAAATTTTCTATTGACTTTTATTGAACAGACTACATTACACGGAGTTGAATTATGTGAAAGCTAATGAATAATAAATAAGATGGAATGCGGAAGAAAATATCTTGAGGGATGAGGAAAACTAAGAAGAATCTCAGTAAAATTAGTCATGTCTCAGCAGATATTGTACCTCTGCAGTTCACGCATAGAAATCAGACAAGTTATTACTGAGCTCAGTTTGGTCATTTGACTCTCTAAATCACATATAACGATTAACTTTAATTTGGTGTCGGAGTGAAAAGATAAGATTTGCTACGTACCTACCCTCCGGCTGACTCAGGAATTTTGTGAATAAAGTAACGAAATCTGGGCCTCCATAAAGAAAGGAAATTTTTTCACAAGGTGATCGAATGTAATAAAATCAAGTGGCTCTCTTCTTTGTGGCGTAATGAGTGATGTTATCATTGGTAGCCAATAGGCTAATATCTACAAGACAGGAGAGAGAATAAAGGACAAAACGTCAGAGGGCCTTTCGTTTTCAACTTCTGCAGATACTTGAGGTACTTACTACTCCGCTGAATGCCTCTACATACAGACGACAACACAAGTACAGAAAGAAATCTGTACTGATAGCCCTGAGTGAGACTTTAACACCTGGGTTCGGCGATGATGCAGGAGATCGCAGTACTTGCATCAGACCGGCGACACAGTAGACGGCTAAACTTTATAGGCTAGGAAAGAGATAAAGTTCACCAATAATATTCAAATTCAAGCACTGAAGAGGGAAAAATGTATAAGTCTAACCATGCTGAACATTGGCGTTAGGCGGAATTAGGTGATCAAGACCAGGCCCCGGCCGCTTTACGACCGGGAAAGTGAAGCAGTGCGCGCTGTACAGTACGTTGTGTGGGCGCCATTGCCGGACTGGACAGTTATGGTGAAGAGAAAATTCCGTGTCCCATGAGGGCTCGAACCCCGAACCGTCCTGTTCGTAGTGAGTCCCTGTCCCCGTTCCTAAACTTATCAAAAGATAAAAAATCGTGTAACTACTGTTCTTGTGGTCCATCTATTTCAGATGCTTTTTTTGTATTTGTAATAGTATCTTGGACATTCCAAAGAGAACGTGTTACGATATTTTCACATACAAGCATGCGACAGAGTCTACCACAGTATAAGTGTTGCTCCTGACTCAGAAGTTTTAACTTTCACCATGTTGCAGTTCCGCGTATAGAAAATTAAACTTCACAAGTTTGAACGTGTTATTAATAAAATAACTTCCAAATAAATTCAGCCAAAATTATTGAAATGTCTCGAAATCTCGAAATGAAATACACACACACACACACACACACACACAATCACACTCACAAACACACATACACACTCAAAGTGATTTCTTAAGCTTAATTATTTCTTTAAAAAAACAGTAAGTCTAAAATTCGCGGAATAACTTTTGTCTTTTGTTATTTTGCAAATTTGGATCAACACTACACAATGTAACCTTTTACATTAGGCTGGAAACTCAATAAGAGATGTTTCGCAATTCTTGCGAGAGGCTTTGTTCAGTGCGGAGCAAAATTTAACTCGTAAGAGAAGGGAAGGCAAACAGTTCTTGTTAAGAATAGATGCAAGGGAAGGGTGAATATAAGAATCTTGGTTTGAAGAAGAATCAGAAATTTAGCCTCTGTGGTAAATCTTTGGGCATGCAAGTGAAATAAATTCCAGGGTTGGTTAAGAATGGGACTGGAGTGTGAGTGTGGGTAGGAGAGATGGAGAAAAGTAGTGAAAATAAAGGCAAAGGAAACAGTAAAGCAGTAGTCGACTCCCTTGTAATATATTAAGTGGTTGGAAGTACTTCGACACTGGAGGCTTTCTACCATTAAGGTAACATACAGGTTCCTTATATAAATCGTTATCTGTAAAAGGTGTTGAAAGAAGGGGCTTAATTGAGGAAGGATGATATTGATTTTTGTATTCATCACAAAAGACTTGGTGCTATTTAAAGTGCGATGGAATTTTCAGACTAGAATTCCATTAAAGTGAATTCATTATTATATTAAAATCCAAGTAGGCTGACTTTATCTTATCAGTTTCTTACATTTTAAGTACAGTAAAGGAGAGTTGTTCCTGCTCAGGCCATAAATGTGTGTGTGGAAGTGGATTTATAGTTCCATATGTTATTTATCTCTGTACTAGGTGGAGGCCAGTTGTCAGAATCACGTTCTGTCCACTATCCCTCCCGACAGGATATCCCCCTTTACCAAGTGTGTACGCTGCTGGTTGGGCCCCATTGCTGATCTAGATAATCTACTGAAGAGAAAATTCTCTTGGTCATGCCGGGAATCAAACCATGAATCCTCGGTCGTCCAGCCCTTTTAATACTAAATATACCGAATGAAATCCCCCGGTTGTCTGTAGAAATAACGATAACAGTAAACTTCTTCATATTTGCACCGTGCATGTTGATACTATTAAGTCCTTTATTTTTCCAACTAATGCACACAAATTATTGTAAAATTGTTAAAAAGTTAAAATCATTTAAAATTATAATAGTTGCTCCAACATATTTCGGTTTACATAAACCATCACCAGGGAGGTCTCTGCCTGCGCTTCGCTAAAGTTGCAATGTTGACTTCGGTTACATATCGTTATTTGAAGTTATCGGACTTTATGTGCGTCATCCCCGTTGTGTGATAAACAATTAGTGTGGCAATATATGTGCGTGGCACTTACCGTCAAACACAACTATTTGTTGTGTTTGACGGTAAGAAGTTATCGGTATTGTGGCCGCACGTGCAGCCACAATACCGATAACTTCAAATAACGATATGTAACCGAAGTCAACATTGCAACTTTAGCGAAGCGCAGGCAGAGACCTCCCTGATGATGGTTTATGTAAACCGAAACATGTCGAAGCAACTATTATAATTTTAAACGATTTTAACTGTTTAACAATTTTATAATAATTTGTGTGCATTAGTTGGACAAATAAAGGACTTAATTGTAACAGTAAAGTTGCCTTCGCTGTCTATTAGGCATCACTTCCTCAAAGCTTATGAAAAGAAGAGGTAAACCTCAACGTACTCCTAAGACGGAGACGAGTGACCAGCCTTAAACATTTGTTGATTCAGCCCTATGGAAAAAAACTCCAGTTCCTCTTCGCTCCTGCACGTCATTTTTAAACTGCAACAAAATGAAGTACAGTTGAACTCAGGTATTACGATATCGGTTTAAGCGCGACGCAAATTGTTCAGTCGCTTTCATGACGAGATAACCGAGTTCGACTCTATTTGGAATTCATTCTGATATCTATGTAAACAAATCAAACTTTTGGGTAGATTATGTGTGACGTATCGAAAAGATTCATTCTACAATCACCTTATATCACAATTCTAAACAGTCAGTTATCAATTTAAGCAGAATTATTCTAGAAGAGAAACTTCGGCTTCTCTCCTACTTTTCTTGAAGTGGGTTTAACCTACTCAAAACTTTGTAGCAATTTAAGCTGAAAACCCTTTTACAACAGAAGCATTATTTTTGTTCGGTATACACAGGGTGTCTATAAAGGTATGAGCTTTATCTTCACGTGAGAAATAACTGCCCTTGTTGAGATCAGTGTCTTATGAGGTGTGAGTCCAGTTATTTGGCGCAGACGTTCCAAATTTTAGGAGGAACCCTGCCTTCATTGTTAGGGCACAACAGTGTAATGAACCTTCCCCACCATAATTTGTTACTATGTTCAAAACATTTTAGTCTTTTCTATATTTGTATACAAACTATAATACGCAACGCAATATAATGCCTCACGGAAGAGGCACTTATCTACGCCAGAGAGTGATCAGTGAAGAAGTGGCTGTATTGTTAGAAGTTCTTCAAGTGAAGCGACGAATTTTACTTTGCAAGCTCTTGTAGGTTTATATTGAGGACTGGATAAGGAAAAAAATTCTTTGCCTTTTGTTTTACAGAATATTGAGCGTGCTGCATAAGAATTTATTACAATAGTCAGCGCATACCGTCTCTTTCGTACGTGACTGTGACGTAGTAGCAGGGATGCTTCTTGTGATGTAGGTATGATTCTTGTTAAGGAAAGTTACACGAAAGATTAGGGTCGATAGTTTCGAATCAGAATAACACAAGGAACTGTGACAAGAAATGTTAATGCCATAACCAATCAAAATATCCATTACTTTGGGTAAAGGCAGTCTATCCCACTTAAGTTTTATATTGTATTTTATATAATTGTAATGCTACATGTTTCGGCTTAAGTAAACAAAGCTATCATCAGGCAAAATTATAGTATCAAAGGAAAAAAATCCTATAAATTGTTCGTGGTGGTATGTATAGACTGAAGTTTTCCGTGATTTTCCTCAGTTGTAAGGCGAATGCCAGGGTATTCGATACAAAGTCGGGGCACGGCCCGCACTTTCCTCCAGCAGGCGTGGCTGTTTCACCTAAGAGCCTGATAAACGTCGCGTAACACCAGTATGCGACAGAGCCAGTCTGGGCTCGGAACCCAGACAACCAACCAACCAAAGTTTATCACTCCCATTCTTTGTCCAGGGCACCCTAGGCTCTAGTCTTTGGCAAGATCAGTCAAAGTCCTCAGCCTGACTTCAAAATCGTTAGCGTTAGCATAATCCCCTGTTAGAGTTTAGGTGTCTGTTACTGAGCCCAGCTATGCGGTCAGGCTTGGCTTAGGTGGTATGTATAGTGAGATCTTAAATTTACATTTTTAGTGAGATGGGATGAGATCAGTCGAATTCATTAGAGATTTTCGAGCAGATACATTTTCCACATGAGCCAAAATTTAAGCCAAAATATATTGCTTTAAAGTTACGTAGTAATATACCCCTTACTCTTCATACCTTATTCACAGCTGGATTGTCTCTCCTAAAGATATCCATTACATTGTAGAGAGGTGCAAATGCCGAAATTCTGAGTGTAATAGCTTCTTATATAACCGATAACCCAGGCAGACATTTTTCATTGATGTAATCGTGTCGGCTGCACTTTGGCCCTAGGGTCGATTCAGCCCCTAACAGAAATGAGAACCAGGAATATTTCCTGGGAGGTAAAGGCGGCTGGTGTTCAGGGCTGTAAACTTTACCAATTCATGGGCAGATTATTTTGAAATCTGGGCGCTTCGACATCCTGGATCCTTCAGGACCTGTCCAGGCGTGTAGAGAAATTGTATTATCTTTTGTCTTTACCAGTCAGATGTTTCTTCGGCGGGATTAGACGAGAGTTAACTTGTTTTTTGCTTCTGTTTCTAGCTTTTAAATTTGCAAAAAGTTAGAGGCGTTTGTAAGTTTGCATTCCTGAAACGCCCATTCAACTACCGCACACGACCTACTTAATAACAGCTACTTTCTAACAAATCACTTTCCACCACCCAGTTTTATTGACACAGACGTAACTACCCTCCCAAGAAACGCGAAAGTGTTTGTTAGGGATGCTACAGTCAGTGGACCTAACATAAAAAGCACATGAATCTACAGGTCGTTGGTTGAGTAGTTTCGTTTTTATTACAATTTTTCCATATTCGTATTATACACACTAGTCAAGCGAAGTCAATACAATTGTAGAATCGGCATCTGAAGTAAATTTGAAGTTTGTGACGGAACTTTTCAATGTTGTGTTTTGCTCGTTTTTTACATTTTTAATTCGTATGAAGTAGCATGAGGTCTGTCTTCACAGGAATATTCGTATATGTGTGGCAGGGACATTTCTCGGTAGTAGTTCATTACGACGCAACAAAAGAATCCACTCTCTACTCTCTTGTTATAGTCCTATATACGTATGTATAACTTCACTGTGGTTGATTACCATCGCTGAGTTCATTGTTGGCATTTAATGTAATTTATCAATCTTTTGGCACACCTTAACCTTAAGTCACTCGTATATATATACAGGGTGATTAATGGTTTATGGAAATTACTGCAGTAGATGATTTCCTAGGTCTTTGTGATTTAGAAAGTTAGTACAAACACGTGTCCGATTGTGGACGGTTACAGATTTATGGCCGCTTGAAGCTTAGAATAGATGGTAAGGATTACTGACATAAATGGCACAAACAATAATGAGCGCCATACTTAATACAAATTGAAAGTATGATTGTAATTTAACTTCATGAAATTGACTTCAGTTTAAAGAGGAGTGTGTTTTAAGCAGGTTTTCGAAAATGCCACCGCCGGCCGCCACCCACTTTGCCGTTCGGTTGTGAACAGCGCGAGTTGCGAGTTGCGAATTTCGAGTTGCAGTTTCCTTTCCCAGCCGGTTGAAGGTCGCGTATTGTCACTTGCGACACGCGGTTCACAGGACGACGTTTATGACAATTAATAAAACACCGTAACACCCTAACAATTGGGAACAGCACCCATATTAATATTAATTTGTTTGATCATAAAGACTAAAGAAATCATAACCAGCATTAAAGTTCACAAGTCACCAATCACCCTGTATGTGTATATATACATAAGTTGAATGAAAAAGTCCACACCGAACAACCAAAGTATTCCCTGGCTAACAAAATCCACATCCCCACAGAAATTCAACTCTCCAATCTTCAATAAAAAAGTAACATTTCAAACGTCAGCATCATCAACCTCCACACCACACCCCCACCCC